>ENA-UOUE01001234-UOUE01001234.1-compost-metagenome-genome-assembly--contig:-NODE-1234-length-17101-cov-7.001645_pt1 | contig 17101 bp, 16 predicted proteins | sample MGYA00238146_ERZ747223 | MGnify/ENA primary metagenome ERZ747223 (study PRJEB28781, sample SAMN06268865) | compost metagenome | isolation source: single cell | place: USA: California, Emeryville, Joint...
AGAAATCAGGTTAACTTATTGTCCAAATTAATTCTAATTTACTTTGTGTTCGCCCATCATCTCTCGCTCAGCACTGCCATTCCTCCTGGGTTTTTCATTAGAAGATTTTTTTTGTGGATCTACGATAAAAATCAATGTCCATATCTAATATTTTCTGTCTCAATTTCTACCTGCGCTATGTCGGTTAATCGTTGTGGTAAGCTTCTTTCTCGATATTCTCTGAGGATACTCTGGAATCATTGTTTTCTTTTTCTGACTAGCTCTCCTAAAGTGAGGGGAAAAAACAGCGGTTTGTGATTTACGGACTGACAAACTAATTACTTTTCAATTACGGCATTGACGCTGAGTTCTTGTTTCTTCTCAAATGCGGTTTCGCATGCTTTTATAATTTCTAGATTCTTTTTCTTCAACTCATGGTTCCAATCGGACAGTTCATAGCATTCGGCAGAGTGTGCCTTAAAAATTGCTTCTCCAAATTTTTTCTCACAGATCCTGCAAACAATGATTTCTTCCTTAGAATTCATCTTGAGTTTCCAACTAGTGGCTTTGGCTTTCATGTAAGAATTCAATTTTTTCTGCCATTTATTGTAGCAATCTTCATTATTATCATATAAGTTGCTTTCTATTTTATTCTTCAAAGCAGCAAGATGCAATCGGCTGTTCGAATCCAGATGATAATCACAGAAAAATTTAAACTTCTTGGATTTTTTATCTTGGTTTGCTCTGCCTAATTGATTGCTCATGCCTTCTTGAATAAATTCTGAATCAAACAGTCGGCAGCTCTCTTTGCAATTATTATAAAAAGAACAGCTGTCTTTGAATTACTTTTGAACGAAAAATAATGGTAGATGTGTCCCAAATGAGATAATGAATATCGTAGGCTCAATCAAAGCTTTTTGAATTGCCTAAAGGAATTAAACTGGAATGAGCAGCAAAGATTTGAATGTGATACTTCTCATAAGATTTCTCTGAGGTTAATTCTAAAGATCCAATTGGACTTTTTCGATCAACCGGGCTTTTTCGGTTTTCAAGACTGTCTCTGGTTTCAATCTGAGAATTCTTTTTGGCGAGCTGATCTGGTGACTTGGAAGGGGTTGATCCTTTTTGAAGGTAAGGCGAGCTATTGATGCTTCCTAAAGTGCTGCTTCTGTTATGGTAATTTGCAACCTTGAGATCCGTAGGACTGTTTTGGTCAATTCTAAGAACCTGATTTTCTATCTTCTCTATGATTGTTAAGAGTTCATAGCACAGGCCATTAGCGATTGCTGTGAATGAAGCCAACTTGAAATAAAATGTGACCTCCAAGAGCCTCTTTACCTGCTCTTTCTAGAATATAGCCCAAAATTAGTTCAAGCAAGGATGTATCATTTACAAAAAATTCATTCGTTTTGAGAGATAAGGCCACCAAACGTCGCTCTATTTCTTCAATGTTCCAAATAATCTAAGGTGCCGAGAAATCATGATATAAAACAATTCAAGTTCGAAAAATAACTTTTGCACGGAGATTTTTGACAAACGCTCGAAAACATGGTGTCTCATAGAAGGACCGGACAGAGAAAGTTTCGACGGAGTGACATCTGAGCCTGTGTTTAAATTTTTCATCTGGACTAATTGCAAGGTTATTGATGAGGTTTGATATTTGACTCTGTTTGAATCGTTCGTGAATCTGCTCAAATCTTTCTTTAATCACTAGCTCATAATTTGTTGCTTCTGCAAGCTTTTCATGCTCAATGATCTCAGTTGCAGAAGAATGATTGGCAAACAAAATTATTTCACTGAAAAAGTTGTTCTTTATCAAGTTAAGTTGAGTGGAATCTTGAGCAATCTCATAGTCATCGCCTTCTGACATGCAATCATCACAATAAGCCTGTCGTAATGGACGTCGTGAATTGTCATTTACATCGCAGTTCATTTTTGCGTCTGTAAAAGTGGATAAGTCTCAAATTAATTAAAAATTAAGATCAGTACAAAAAATAATATTCACTGCTGAGATCTTCTGGCAACACAAAAAAAACGGATAGTTTGAAACTCACAATCTTGCTAAGATTTCTCCTCGAAGCCGCTATAGCAACCTCTCAAGAATTAACTGGGTGCAAGTATAAGCCAAGCCAGAGTAGGTAAGGTCTTCTATTATCAAGCATATGATATGGAAAATAGTAAATTTGTGAAATAGACAATGATGAGCACAAATGACCTAAGCCAATCAAAGAAGGCAGTAAACTTGCGGAAATGCATTCATGATGAGGCTTAATTATTCAGAGCACTTTTTTGTTCAAGACAAAGGAGAAATAAAGGTCAAAATAAATCATGATTCTCAAAAGACACTGCTACATATAGCTTTGAAAATGAAATATTTCGCTATATAAAATCCAAATGGAATAATAAATAATACTTCATGATGCCTTATTAAAAAGATTTCTATCACACTCTACGTCGCTTTGGCATTTAAAATCGCTGGCTCGTCGTTTTCCCATTCTCCTTTATAAACGCTTCCATCTGGATAGACAATTTCTCCGTATCCGACTTTTTTGTTCTCATGGAACTCGCCTACATACTTGGTTTTGCCATCAGCCCAAATGTACTCTCCTTTCCCTTCTAGCTTATCTTCCTTCCACTCTCCCTTGTATTGGTCACCAGTAGCATAAATGATCTCTCCATACCCCTCTCTTTTATCATTCACGAAATTGCCTTTATATCTTCCTTTGTCATCTTTCCAAATGTACTCACCTTCACCGTGCATCAAATCCGCCTTCCATTCCCCTTTATAAATGTTTCCGCTTGAGAAGGTCATCTCACCATAGCCTTCTTTTTGGTTGTTGACCCAGTTACCCACATATTTCTTTTTTCCATCAGCCCAAATATACTCTCCTCGCCCATGCATCGCGCCGTTTTTCCACTCGCCTCGATAGACGTTCCCGTCGCTATATCTCACTTCACCATAGCCTTCACGCTTGTCATTAATCCACGTCCCAGCACTGTACCCTTTACCATCAACCCAAAAATATTCACCCTTTCCGTTTTTCATTCCAGCCTTCCATTCTCCAACGTACCTATCTCCATTGCTAAACGTCATCTCTCCGTGTCCTTCTTGCTTATCGTTCACCCAATATCCGCTATATTTTTTCTTTCCGTCTTTCCAAAGATAATCGCCTTTGCCATGCATTGAACCACCTTTCCATTCTCCTTTGTAGATGTCTCCGCTGGGATAAACTATCTCGCCATAGCCTTCTTTTTTGTTGTTTACCCACTCGCCTCGGTAGTTTCCCTTTACATTGGCTAGAATATATTCTCCTTTTCCATTCATCATTCCAGCTTTCCACTCTCCGCGGTACTTATCTCCATTAGGGAACACGATCTCGCCATATCCTTCCTGTTTGTCTTCTTCCCAACTGCCGATGTACCTCCGATTAGCAGATACCCATGTATAAACTCCTTTTCCGTGCCATTTGTCATTTTTCCAGCCCCCTAAGTAGCGATCACCATCTGGGAAAACCATCTCGCCATAACCTTCCTTCTTATCGTTCACCCAATCTCCAACGTAAATTTTCTTGCGATCGATCGAAGCATGCTCTCCCTTTCCGTGTCTCATACCATTGTGCCACTGCCCTTTATAAATAGATCCATTCGGATACTTCATTTCGCCGTATCCTTCAGGTTTATTTTGAATCATCCCGCCCATATATTCCAATCCATCATGAAGCTTCTTAAATTTCTTGGGCAGGTCTCTTGGGATAGTTTTTTCCTTTTGCGCGAGGATTCCTTCTGAAAATGTTCCAATCGTTTTTGTGCCGTCGGGCAGAATCCAATTTCCTTTTCCATGTGCATTGCCCTTTTTCCACTCTCCGATATATTTTGAGCCATTTCCGTACTCCATTTCGCCGTAACCATCCATCTTTCCGGCTTCAAACTCTCCAACGTATACCCTGCCATCAGCCCAGAGATATTTGCCTCTTCTGCTCATTTTAAATTTTCTCCATGTGCCTTCGTAGACTCCTCCCTCTTCAAATCGGAACTCTCCTGTGAACCACTCAGATGACTTAAAATGCACATTCGAAAATTCTCCTATCATAGGCTTAGCATCTGTGAGATGAATCTCGCCTCTGCCCTCCATATTATTATTCCTCCAATTTCCTCTGAAGTATTCTCCGGTTAAGTACTTTAGTTCTCCATGGCCGTTCTTCTGCCCATCGGTAAAATTACCAATATAAGATCTTCCGTCCGACCAAATATAATGACCTTTCCCTTCCATGGCCCCTTTCTTCCAGCTTCCTTCATAGCTCTCTCCGTTTCCCAATTGCAGAGTGCCTTCACCTTCAGCGGCCCAATCAATCCATTCTCCAGTATATTTCACAAAGGTGCCCAATTTCCATTCGCCTTTCCCCCACGGCGAATCCAATTTCCAATCTCCTTTATAACTCCCTTCGTTCGGCGCTTCGTATTCGCCGTATCCCTCTCGGACGCCATTTACATAATCACCTGAATATTTGCACCCGTCAGGCCATGTAAACGTTCCCTTTCCATGGAAGGCGCCGTTTTGCCATTCTCCTTCATAGATACAACCATCGGAAAAACGTAGAGTGCCGGTGCCATTCCTCTCGCCATTACGAAGAGTTCCGATGTACATAGATTTGTCTTTATAACAAACTCGGTGGATTGGATTGATTGTCTCATGTTCTTCCTCTAAATCCGACGTCTCATCCTCATCTTCCAGCTCTTGCCAAGAAACGACTAGATTTTTCGTCGTTTTGATTGCTGCTGGTGTGAGCTTCACAATTCTGAAGCAATAGTGTATTGTCTGGTAATAGCTTGCTTCGAACTCCTCAGAAGTTTCGGGATACCATTTATCTGGGGTGTGTCCTTCATGATATTTTTCAGAAAAACTTTCTAATGTAATAATTGACATTGCTTCTGTGATAGCGTTAAAAACATCTTGAAATTGTATTCGTCTGTCAGGATCAGCAATAAACATGCGGGATAACAGATTGGCTAGAAAAGGTGAAGTTTCTTTAGCAATGGATGCAGGGGTCAACGAATCCAACTTTTCCAGCACAACATCTGGAAACGGTGTGAAGGCATCATAGGGTAGTTTGCCAGTAATCAGCCGATACAGTATTATGCCAAGAGCCCAAATATCCTGCCTCTTTTCTGACTCTCTACCACTTTGGAACTCTTCAGGAGCCGCGGTGAGCTCAAGACCAGAGTAGTTGTCAGTACTTCTCACCGTATTGGCTGCAAAAAGCGATGATCCAAAATCGCCTATTTTGACGGTGTAATTATCTGCAACAAAAAAGCCTGAAAGTTTTAGCTCTTTATGTATTGTATACTTTCTACGAACTGCTGCCACTCCACAAAGGATCTGATAAAACAAATGAAACGCTTGATGCTCAGGAAGCTTCTGGTTGACAAAATTTTTCGCAATAAATGAATCGAGGTCACCATGCGGACAATATTCATAAAAGAAAACTGCTCTATCTGGAGAATCTTGCTTCCCATGAAACCTCAAAACATTCTTGTGCACTATTTGAGACGCCGATTGATACTCTTTTTGAATGTCTGAATGCTCATAGAGCCAATCTAGAGGAATGAGTTTAATCATCACAGCTTCATGAGTGTTGACATGGCGGCCCAGAAATAAGAGATGCTTGATATTGCCGCCAATCCATTTCTCTATTTTGTAAGCCCCGATTTCTTTTGGTGTGATCATTTAGATGGAGAAGAGAAAGAGCTTTCTGAGTTTAGCTTCAAATAAAAGAGAGATTAAAAAATTAACACTGCATATTCATGATTTTTTATTACGTCTCAGAACTTCAAGCGCGGGCTCTTATTTTAGGATGTACTTTGTGGTTCAGAAAATTGCCAATTAGGTCGATTTGTGAAAAAAGCACCTTTCTTTCTCCACTACTATAGGAGTTTTAATGAGGAAAGTACTCTAGTTGAACATCGAGATCCATAACTTCAAGAAATTATCATCAACGTTCTAAAATGCTAAACTCATGCAAAGCCTCCTGTGATAGAAGACAAATTCAATAGACATAGCTGAAAGATGTCATCACGATCGAAGTAGAAAAATACGTTTCTTAGAAAGAGGGTGGTTTGAGTTCTTTCTTTCAAGATAAATCACTTCTGTTATTTCAATGAGACCTTTCTCTATAAGCTGATGATAGAGAGGGGAACACTACAAAAAAAACCTAATTCCGACGGAGCTATTAGAGCAATCTATTTAAATCAACTCAAATAAATCCACTTAATCACACCCTTCTGAATACTAAAGTCTCTATTCAAAACCAGCTTCTTCCCAGCATAGGTCATCCAATGGATCACAGACCAGATCAATTAGAATCTCATAACAGGAGAGATTCCCTGGGCTGATGACAGAATAGCACAATCAATGTAATTGAATCCACGTCTTTCATAATTCAATAAGTTGCAGCAAATTTCTCGGAAAAATTATGTCTTCAAGACCACTTTATTATCTCTTGAGAAAGAAAAAATCCCTATTGATCACCTCTGTCACAATTTTAATTCGATGTTTAGCTAATAGTAAGTAAAAATAGTTCAAATCTGTTTAAATAAACGCTGAATTTAATTAGTCATGGTTTTGTCACGCAAAGCTCAATGCGGAGATTATATTATCTTGAATACTCTGGGAGAAGGACGCTTTGGAAAGTAACAGCAATCTTAAACCAATTATAATTTCAGTCTACACTACTTACTGATAGAGTGAAGAAAGCTGAATGCATCAAAACCAAGAAACTGGTAGCATTGAAAATCCTCAAACCTGAAGAGCTCTCAAAGGATTTTGAAAAAGAAGCTCGAATACTTGCGAAACTCAATCACAAACATATCACAAATCTTATTGAAGTCCTTTATCAAGTTCCTTATAAAAAGAAAAATGGTGAAGAAATCATCAGAAATGTGATTGTTATTGAACTGGCGGGTCACGGTCACTTCTTTAATATCATCAGAGCCTCGGTAACTCTAAACGGCCACGGACTGCCCGAGATCGTTACAAGGACTTTTTTCAAACAAATGATCAGTGCTCTGGAGTATTGTCACAGCAATGGGGTCGTGCATAGAGACATAAAAACTGAGAATGTATTACTGGATGAGGAATTTAACCTAAAGCTAGCAGATTTCGGGTGGGCGACATTGATAGACCATAAAAAGCATTCAACTCTAGCCGGATCTGAAGAGTATGTATCATTCTCGTTGGTTTCGAATAATGAGTTTTAGTTTTGAAGCACCTGAAATGATAACATCAGAAGAGTTCGATCTCGAGCCCACTGATATTTTCGCAACGGGCATCTTATTGTTCATGATGCGAGCAGGAAGCAGACCTTTCCTCCATGCGACAAAAACAGATACTTATTACAGGCAAATTTACAGTGGCAAAGCTGCTAATTTTTGGAAATTACATTCGAAATCAAAACCTTCCGACGATTTTTTCAGTGAGGATTTTAAACAGCTTGTTGAAGGAATGCTCCAAGCTGACCCCAAAAAAAGATTTACAATCGAAAACATTAAATCTTCTAATTGGTATCAAGGAGAAACAGCAGATAAAACAGCAATCGAAGAAGAAATCAAGAAGTTGCAAAAACTTGTAAAAGAATTTTACAGAACTGAAAACGAGATAAGAAGGCTGGAAAGAGAGAAGGCAAAGAAGAAGGAGACAGAGGCTCAGATTGACAAAGCCGCATTCTCAGGCTTCAAAGTCTATAGAGGAAGCGAAGATGTAAAAAAGCTATCTTTTCCTGGTATTAATTTTTTCAATAACTTTTGCAGAAAGTTGAATTCATAGAATTGCAGCTTCACGATCTCGGAGTCGAAATTGAAAGTAAACCTCGCACAATAAAAATAGAGCCTGATAAACTAAATGACGAATGCACATTTGGTTTCTACGTTGAACTTGGCTTCCTTTTTAAAACTCTTGCTTGGGTTTCAAAAACTCTGTTTAAGAATATGGAAATTGCTAAAGCTACTTATACGGTATATACGATTGTGCTGATGATGAAAATAACTTTTTTCGCTTACAAGATAACCGGGTCGATTAAAGTAAAAGAAGATAGTATGGAGACAATTAATATGGTGATTAAGATCTTCCAGCTAGAAGCTGAAGGAGAATATGCAGTCGAATTCAAAAAAACAAAAGTAATCACCATATATTTATCAGCGAAGAGATTAATGCTTACTGTTTTGTAGGGTAACTATTGGGATTTCTTGGATGTTGTTCACAACAAGTTTCTACCCAAAATTATGGAGATTGTGAAATAATTTTGGGCTGAGTAAGGTAGGCTCAAAATAAAGCTTAGGTGTGGAGGAACCAGAGGCGTTTTAAATAAAACTCTTAAGCAAATTAGTGTAAGAACAATTTGTTGAGACATTTATCTTTGAATATATCACGCAATAAAGAAAAAAATTTTTAATATAAATTAAAAACACAATTTTAATTTAATAGTCATTTTACATTTCAGCATGAGTAGAGGTAAGAAAGCAGTGAAACAATATCTCCTCATAGTTGACTTAAGTTCCACCTTGACATTTTTTCAAAATTTTTTGAAATACTTCAAATTTTACAAAATCCGAATACTGACAAACTAAATTTTTCCAAGAAGGCCGAGATGACCCTAAGGAAGAGTTAAGGATTTAAATAACCATTCGCTGCTGGATTCAATGCATTAAGTTTTTCTTATTATTTTTTTCTTGTACTTTACTGCCGTTTCGATCAGGAAATCTGAGAAAAATTAAGTGTTAATGATATCTTTCTTATCTCAAGCTCGAATTAAACAACCATATAATTAATGGAAGATCATATGTAATTTCAAGCAGATTACGATAGACAAATTCAGATTTAATTGAGCTTTCTCACATACCAAGTGTACCTGATTCCTTACGCGCTATCAGAAATGCAACTTTGATCATGAGAAAATTTTTTTATCCGATATTTCAAACTATCATCTTAAAAATTCTACTTCCTCAGAACAGTATTAATTCTCGAGATTTAATAAGCGGTATGATGTCTTGCCGTTTGAAGATGTAGACTTGATACTTTTCGAGGCATCAGTGATACCTTCCTAGGAATGATTTCATTCTCACGTAGAGTATTTCTCCCTGATTCATCGGATTCTGTATCAGTTCCTTGCAGCGGCTTTCGAAGAGACTCTTTCCTTAGAGGCCTTCTACAAGCTCTTTTGCAAGTATTCCTAATCACTGCGATTGAACCGCCATACACTATCGCATCGAAAAATCCCTGAAGTTGGTCAAGCGCACGAGCCGTTACCACGAGGGATTGACTTGGGACAAAGCCCAGCAATGTATGTGCGTTTACTATTAGCATGGGTACCCAACAGAGTAGGGTAATGCCTGGATATATTATCAACATGGCTAGATTTCCTTTATCTCCCTCTAAGAACAAGGATTTGATCCTTCTGGCAGCCATAAAATACCATACTACGCTGAGAACGCACCCCACCGTCAAAGGAATGATGAAAAAGATTATTGATTCATAGTCCATTCGGTCATCCCTCACTCGATGTATACAAACTCCGTCATTTTCTGGAGAGTATATGACGTACTCTGAGAAAGTGAGCCCTAGAGCGACCCCGAGAGGCAAGAAAACGCCGAAAATGAAATAGTATTTCATATACTTTGATAATATTTCAGCGTTTCCAAACTTAGACACGGCATATAGAGCATGTCCAAAGAAAGCTCCCCAAAGAACCGAAGAAATTATTGCACCTTGAGACAATGATTGCAGAAATTTGCAGTGGACTTCATCCATTGGTTTGATTATAGAAGTGCTGGTTTTGGTAAAGGAGAAAATGAGGTCTGCAATATTGATTGCAAGAATCATTATGTTTAGTGGCCCTTCTCTTAGAGATTTCCCAACGAAAAAGGCTGTTAGAACACAGAGGCCAGCAATCGTGGAGATTGCGGGGCAGATGATCGAAGTAGCTGGGAAGAAAATATAGTCGGTTGTGCCTGAGCCTGTTAGCGAGTCGAGCATAATGAATTCTATAACACTTTAATAATCCTTTTAAATTAATTCAAATAATAATGAAGAAGCACTACTTCGAAGAATTGTTAAATTATTGCGCTATAACCAAAGACTGAAAAGAGATTTCCAAACTTTTTTTTGTACAGCTCCTGCTAAGCTTCTTATTTATAATAAAAGTTGAATCCTTGAGCAAATCACCGATATTATGTCTATGATTTTCAAAATAAACTTCTTTTTTCATCATATTGATCTCTTTGAATCGTCTTTGACTGCCTAGATACAAAGACTCAAAACATTCTGGACATCGAGAAATCAATTAACATTTTTCTATTAACTTGTTTTGGGTAACTAACTCTTATTATGTAAATGAACTAATTCCTGCCAATGAATTGGATGTCCCCACTCGCTAACATAAATTAGAGAATTCCTTCTCTCTTTTTTTTCACATAAACAGAAATAGAAAGATTGTTCAATATTAATTCAAAGATTGTAAGCAAAATAACACAGATACAATCCGTCAATTAACCAATTAATTTAGCTCAGGCTGCATGGGTTTAATTTCTGCATAGCTTTAACCATGACAGAGCCAACAGAAATAGACTTTCTGCCTTACAATGCCCCATTCTTGATCGCATCAGGTCTCTCAGCGACCGCAACAGCTGTCATGCTTGTGACGGCGTTGGCAAAAAAGTTTTACAAAGAACCATTGGGATTGATGATTATCGCCGTGAACCTCACCGATTTCATTTATTGCTTTACAAAGATTACAGCAACTTTCTACCACCCCACAAGCAACATAGGCTGCAACATTATTGAGGCAATCACTCATTTCGGATTAATGTCAGCAGCAATATGTGGAGCCTTGTTCGGTCATGCCCTTTGCCAGGTCATCATTCACCAGGGTCTCCAAATATTGCTTCAATGTATTAAAATCTATTTCACAGCGGCAATTTTACCTTCGTTTATCGTATCAATTATTTTGGTACTCAGGAACTACATGCGTTATTCGTCTTCAAAAGATACTTGTGTTCATGTGATATATCCTGGTGAGTTCGATTATGACTATGCTATTTTTACAACATTGCCGCTCATTCTCGCTTGTGTCTTAAGCGTTATGTGGTACATCCGAGCCAGTCAACGCCTTCGTTATTTTGTTGATCGCCGAAGCATAAAGAACCTTTATTTACTCATGATTTATCCTGGAATAGTGCTAGTATGTTGGATGCCTACGCTAACCAAGAATACTATGATTTCATTGGGTGGCACAGTGCCTTTTGCTGTGTCGAGAGTCGCGATTGTGCTATCGCAGCTTCAAGGATTTTTAGATGCAATTGTTTATGGAGGCCAGTCGATTAAGTTAAAATGTCGCAAGAGCCGCCGACCTGCTATGAGGGAGTCTGGGCAAGAACCAAAAACTGATCTATCTTTATCAGCTCTTGATGAATCATGCATGATGAGAGACTCCATGATGAGCCAGAGAGTCCAGGTGCATTTTTCAAAAACGGCCAGATCTCTGGGTTCAGACTATAGCCTGATTGAGAGTGAACCAAACTTTGAAGACCTGAAGAAAATCTAGATTAATGGCTATCTTTATGCATTTGACCATTATCACATCCAATAATAATTATTCTGATCTGTTCATCCGTTGTTATTCCTGCTTATTGAATCTGCTGTACCTCTTACCCCATTAATTTAATGAATGATTTGCTTCATCTTTGATAATTTGAGTAGTTTTGTTTCAGAAAGTTTATAGGAGAATTGAACTGACCGAATAATCTCAAAAAAATATTTCGCGCAGTATTTGTGGGATCTAAATCGCTATCGATTGCTGCGCCGTGTTAAAAACAGCTTACTTTGAGAATTTTCTCCTTCATTTTGTAAAATAGTCCAGAGGCACTCTTCAAGGATCAAATCCGTAATTTTAATTCAAGGTTCAAATACTTGAAATCTAATCACTCTAATATCCAACTTCTCTCAATACAGTGATCCAAGTCGTCGTCAAAATCCTCTGTTTTATTTGGGAAACAGAATTCATATCATAATTATTTTTGAACGTAATGTTGAATCAAGGCGCTCATTAATAGAAATATGCCAATGCTGTTAATGAAGCTCAACAAAAAACTAACCCATGTATTTATTGATATTGACTCCTGGAATTCTTTTCAGGCTAACACTCCTTCAAATCAAAGCACAAATTGTTTTCGATTATTGCGCCAATAGATCTACATCAATCTGAGATGTCCAGTAATCTTATCAATGAGGGAGCTTCGAGCCGGCCCTATGCTACAGACTGTGTAGCTGCCAGGCTCTATTTGAGTTCTACCTTCGTCAATAACTAAATGAGTATTCAAGCCAGCCTCTTTTGCACGATTATGCATATCTAAGAGCTCTTCTTTATTTTTGGCCTTCAAAACTATTTTAGCTGGACCCTCTTCTTCCCATTTCGCAAGGTCTTCATTCCAATCCGGTCTATTCGCTTTGATAAGATCTTGATAGGCTCCAAGAGCAGCATGGCCGACCTGAGCGGCCACTTTCCCGGCTCGCATGTTAAGATCTGTCCTGACTATGCACACCATTTTATAGCTTTCGACCTCTCCAGCAGATTGAGTCGTATTTCGCGGTAGTCTTCGGCCATCTTCTTCTGGCTTCGTTTTTGATTCTTCTGACTTCGCTGCTTTCTCCTCTTTTAGTTTTGTAATGAGCTCAATAGCTTTGTCTTTATCATTTGTTTGTTCTGCAACTTGCTTACAAAGAGATTCTTCGTAACCAAGAGAAGCAAGCTCAGAGATAAATTTCCCCTTTGCACTATCGGAGTCTATTACAGTTTTTTCAGTTGAGGTTTCCTGTGCGCTCTGATTAGCCTTTTCCATTCTGTTGAATAAAGTAAAATTATTGCTTAACACCAGAAACCTTCGGAACTGAGGAAAATAGCCAATTAATTCCTAAGTTCATTTTTTTGGTCATGTTATTTGTAGAGCGCTCGTCCTCACATCATCATGGAAGATATTTTTTTTGAGGAGATGAATGTTTATGGAAATAGGAAGCTTGGATACAAGAAGCACTAAGAAAGCAAAGTCTTATATCAAATCTCAATTCACTAAAGATTCGTTTCGAGTTTATATATCTACGGATTAATATGTAAGTACGAGGATTCATTCATACGGCTACTTATCGACCCTGAGGCGAAGAAGATTCGGACGGTGTCAGCTTCCGATAAATATAAAAATTTGGAGAAAGAAGATTTATCATCAGTTCAAGAGATTCAGAAGTGAGGTACTTTCTGGAGAAACGCTTTGACTCAAAGTGCTTTCATTATAGAAAGACACATCTTTTTTCAATCATTTGCCACTCAATATATGAACTTAGTTTTTATTTTCAAGCAGGGCATAACAGTGAATTGATAAAAGTTTTGCTGAAGATAGTTGTAATGCTACTACAGTTAGAATTAATCGTATGTATTTTGATATGGTCAGAATAGTCAGTCTAAGATGTTGGCTATTTCGAAACAGACTGCATTATGTAATATATTTGATCAGTTATTGCTAAATTTTCAAACAAGAACTCCGTGACTTGGTTACGAGAAAAATGCATCGTTCTTTTCCGTTTTCTTAGTTTCAGTTTCTACTAATCATAAATAAAATTTATAATTATCAGCTTTTACCTTTAGATTCTTGTTTTTTCTCAGCAGATTGTTTTTCTTGAACCTTTCCGAGAATCTGAACGTCAAGTTTTCTTCCGGCATAGAACTGCATTGTTTAAGCTTAAAATTATCTGCAATATAAGAGAAACTTACTGCTCCATGAAGCTTCAGGGCCTCGTCAACGAGTTTTTTTCCCTTGACAGTAATTGCTGCCTCTCCACGATGAGAGTCTTTTCCATATTTTTTGTATTTAAGTTCTTCAATTTTAATTTTCTTCTCATCCTCAAGGAACTTTCTGAACTCCTCCATTGTTTTGCCATAATTAATATTCCAGAATAGAACTTGGACAAGATCTGTTTCCCCAAACGCTTTCGAAGCGTCTTTTTGTTCTATCCGAAAGTATACATTTTCAGTTGTTCATCATGGCTTACCTGGGAGTTGAGGTTCATCCACCACCTCTTCTTCAGAATCTTCCGCAGCAAACTCAAGAACAGTGAAAATCACTCGCCTGCCTTCAAAATTCTGAAGATTGTTGGTTTATTAAACAGCGAAATCTCTCATTATACCTTGCCGTTTAGAGTAATTGCGTCCAGAGCTCCCTTTTTGGTTCTCACAGTGAAATCAGCCCATCCAGTGTGAGAGTCGCGGCCATATCTTTCATATTCGAAATTCTCAATTTCAGCTTTAGTGTCTTGGACCAGATTTTTGAAGTCATGCATTTTCCCCTTGAAACTAATGTTGGTGACGCGAATCTTAATCGGTGTATCTTCTGGGTAGCTTTCAATTCTGTTTTTATTTTCTAAACGTTTAATGAGCTTCACCCACAATAGCTGTTTCATTACCAAAATTCTCGTATTCTGACTCTAATATGTCTTGAGTTTGTTGTCTGTTATCAGGAAGATCATATTCCTCATCATCGTATAAATCGTATTCATCTAATAGTTTATCAACTTCAGGGTCATAATCTATCCAAAAATATTTAGTTTTTCATGGGAAGCAACCAAATGAGCACCTTCATCATCATATCCAAAATCATCATCATCTTCATCGTCGTCATCATCATCCTCATCGGCGCCAGCAGGGGGCTGAGAAGGCTCTCCCAAATGGTTGTAGTAGTTGTTGAATTCGTCATACCTTTTAGATGACACTGAATATAACTAACAATCATTTATTACCATCCTCCATCTTTATCGAAATAGAAGACGCGATCGCTGTCTTCAATCGCGAACGCCGTTTTATCCTCAAACAAAACGAAGTTCTTGAATCTTTCTGGTTTAGGTGTTTTATCGACCTTGGATTCTTCCTGAACAGTCTTTTTCTTTCCTATTGAGATTTGAGTTCAAAACTGTTGCTTTCTATGATTGCTACCTTCAATTGGAGCTGTCGTAGGAATGCCATCTTTGTCAAAGTAATTTCCGAACTCATCGTACCTAAAATTGTTATAGATTCAATCTGAGATGGCAATAAGTACCATCCATCAGCTTCGTCATATCTGAAAACAAAGTCGCATCCTTCAAGTTTGAAACCTGTGTGATCTTCAAGCTCATCGAAGCCAGTTTTGAATCTTTCTGGGTTTGGATCTTTTTTTGTTTCCATTTTTCACTCGGGAATTTTTTTTCTAAATTATCAATTAGAATTTTCAGATATTTTCATGCCTTATAAGTAAATAATTTGCAGATTAAAGTTTTCGAATACTGTTCATCACAAAACTTAGAGTTCTGATGAAATTTGAGGTCAGATCGTGATCCAACAAAAAACTTTGTGCTGTCCTTTAATCCATAAAAGACAATTTTAACGATATACAAGGCAACAGCTTCCTTCATCAACATAAAGAGGCTGCCTCTTGGACTATATTCAATTCATATGGACCCCAAATAAATTTCGTAACCGAAAAGAAAGTTGTTTTTTGGGTCTTACTCTCTCTTTCTCTTTCCATTTCTCTTCTATTTTCCTTCAATGCCTTTGCTGCTGCAACACTTCTGTATAAACTCATTTAATTTGGCGAAATAATTATCCTTATCCAAGGACCAAGTTTCGCTATGATTGCCTCCGGGTACTTGAACCTAGATGCAATCCCATATAACATAAATACTTTATTAAGAGACACGTACGATTTCTTTGAAAGGAGCAGAGGTTGCATTCGTAAATAGCTGGTCCATGTGGGATGGAGGGATCAGTTTATCTGCCAAGCCTATAATTTTGGTTTCATTTACTGTTCATAAATATTATTGAAAATACCTGAATACATTAAAATTGGGATCTTTATTTTTGAGATTCGTTCTAAACTTGGCCATCTTTCGGTGACTATCAACTTGAATAGCAGCTTCAAGTAATAGTATTTATGTAGGATCACATCTTTCAGTGATGTAAAAGTATTCTCAAGAATCAGACCTTTTATTGGCTATGACATTTGTAAATTTTTGAAAATCTTTGTTGTATGCTACCTTATCATACAGAGTTGAGACTCCATAAATCGCAGCACCTCCTCCGAAAGATTTTCCGTGAATAATTATCTTCTCACGGTCGATATCCTCTCTTTCGAAGATATACCTGATTATAGCCTAGATACTAATCAGAAACTGCCTCTTTCTCTCACTGTTACCTTAACGTCTTCTTGAATTCCAATTTCTGAAGGTGAGCCTTCACTATAACTGTATCCTCGATACGCCATGGCAAGTACATTGACGTTTGACCTTCTGTAAAGGTCTTCAATGAAGATCAATTTATTATTTCCAAGATCTATACATAAGCTCAGTTTTCTCAATAACTGCGGATAGAGTTACTTCCTCCGATCCCATGGAAGACAACGACGGTTACATGTTCTTTCGGATTTTCTTGTAGAAGCATCCAGCTAATAGAAGGAGTTAATCTTCACAGAAAGAATGAAGGTTGCAAACCCATGAAGTTTCACTTTGTCCTCAGTCGTTATGTATACCTCTTCACATTTTAATCCTCTATAAGATATAAAGATATTATGTATCTGGCGTTGAGTGTACCTTTCTGAAGGATGCCGGAAGTTTTTTGGGTTACGGTGAGGGTGTCTGTGACCTTGCTGACCTGATTAAGGGTAATTACAGCACAATAACTGTTCATACTTGGACTGTATATGAATTTCGTCTGTTTGTAGTAGAGGAACAGAATCACGGATAGAACTAAATTGGTTAGCTGGGAACTGAATAACCAGAATCGTTACGGGCAGTAGAAGTGGCTTTTGAATAGGGATGAAGGAGAAGAGCAAGCGGTTTCGAAGCCATTTTCAAAAAATTTTAGTTTTTTATTTACTAAATTTAGGAGTCCAATCTTGAACACAATAAACCCATCAGATGGATTAAAACAAACACGTAAGGACAGACATAAGCAAAACTAACATACTATGAAAATGAACCTCTCAATGGATTCAAAGGTGCAGCATTAGAATATTGGTTCATACTCTCACTCCTTAGATACAAAAAAAATGAAATAACTCT
>ENA-UOUE01001235-UOUE01001235.1-compost-metagenome-genome-assembly--contig:-NODE-1235-length-17099-cov-9.515803_pt1 | contig 17099 bp, 9 predicted proteins | sample MGYA00238146_ERZ747223 | MGnify/ENA primary metagenome ERZ747223 (study PRJEB28781, sample SAMN06268865) | compost metagenome | isolation source: single cell | place: USA: California, Emeryville, Joint...
TTTAGATTCGCTGGTTTTACAAGTTGGTTGAATCGCGCAAATATCCGTCCTCTTCCCTTCTTTGATGTGGAATGATCTTTTTGTTTGCTGCAAACTGTCATCGGCAAAATCGAGAATTCAATCGGCTCTTCTACATTATCATCGCTTTTCTCAAATTCTTCCACTTGATTTGCATCAGCCTGAAAACTGAGGGCGATGGACTGAAACGACCTCATTCCTTCAAGATCGCTAGGCTCAAAACTTTGCAAAGGATGCATAATGCTATTAGAGTTTTCTGCGTCAAGCAGCCCCTTTAGCATTTTATTTTTCGGTCGTATGTTCTTCGACGGCGAGTTGGATAACGCCCTCAGCAACCCAACTGATGACTTCTCAACCTTCGGGTGAATGAATTTCTGCTGCATGAGCTCATGGTCCAAATTGAATTTCGAGGAAAAGCCTTTGATTATCTCCTCCTTTTCTTTGAGAAATTGTAACTGCCGAGTTGCGAATAGCAATGACAATTTTTCAAGTTGATGAGGTGAGAAACGAACAATCGGGCCTTTGCTGAGACTTTTAGCAGCATTCATGAACTCTTTTTTGAAAATAGGAGCTATTTTAGCTGCCGTCTTTTTATTTGACAAGAGATCTGTTTCCTTTATCGCCGGGTTCATTAAGTAACTTGAGAAATCAGCATTATTTTCATTGATCTCTATCTTGGGAGAATTAATAGTCGATCTTCTTGGAGGACTGGTTGGTATGATGGTCGAAATAAAGGACTTGATTTTCGATTTCTGCCTTTTTATTCGAGAAACATTATGTCTCTGTGGCGGTGAAAGAAGTGCAGTGATGTCTTCATCAGCGGCCATAAGCGATTTCATTTGTTTCTGAAACTCGGGTCGTAAATTCATCTTTTCGGAGCAATAGCGTGAGTTTTCCAATAAGAAGACTCTCTGCTCTCGGAGGATATTGAGAGAAATGACGGCGTTTCCGCAGAAAGTCGCTGAAATCTCATTTTTGATGATGTCTTCTCGTTTGCCTCTCAATTCTAAATCAAATGGAGTACGTATATGCTTCCGCTTGCATTTTATGAAAAGCGAGATTAGAGAAGCGGTGGTCGCGATACCCAAACACGCGAGCCACAAGACCCAAAGCCGCATTAATACTTTAGAAGTGTCGAGTTTCTGGTCGGCTGTGCTCGGACAGGTAAAATTGTATCCGAAAGCAGCAACTGCTTCTGCGTCTCTAACAAACTCAGATTTTGCTTCAAGGGCCTTTATTATGCCATAGTTAAGTTTGTCTCTGATTGCTTTTGGAGCGATTGGTCGCCAAACTATGGCGTATTCAAATTTCAATACATCTTTCAAAACCATATAGAAGTTACACAATCGTTGAAGGACAACAACCATCAAGGGAGTGTCCATTATGAAATAACTGCAATTAGAATTCAAGAGAGAGGCGGCTAACTCCTGCGGTGTTTGAACTTTATCTACGTTTGGCAGTTGAACGAATCGAGCTCCCAAATTTTGTACTATGGCCTCACCTTTTTCACCCGTGGCGATCTTGAGTCCTCGGAGATCACTGATGCTGGTCACTCCAAATGTTTGCTGTTCTGTGAGCACACCCGTGAGTCTCGCAGTATATAAAGTCATTATTACTAACATAAACACCTGAAATACTAGTTCCAACAGTCTTGACTCGAGCTTTAAGTTCTTCAGCATATCGAGCTTGAAGAAATACATGAAGAAATGATGCACATAATTGAGATAGCTTTGATCCTTTTGCTGAAAGAGATAGACCACCAGGCCAAGTATCAGAGGTATTACGAACAGTATTATAGACAGTTCCCAATCAAAAGCCTTGAAATAGTACAACTTCGAAAATGAAGAGCTATTGGGCATTACATACCCTATCGACAGGCCGGAATCCCGTGTAGGTATCGAATACGAAAGACCAGCCTTCATCACAGCCCGTACTATGGGAATTCCGCCAAAAGATCCAATTATTGGCTCGGTTCCATTGAGTCCTAGTATTGGTGTTGAACGATTAGTCGGGGCACATCTGAACACGATGTCGACTCCATAAGTAAGGTTCGCGATTTTCATCGCATCAAGTATCAGTGTTGGCTCATACCCACTCATCGCAGTGAAGTTATTAGGGTCCGATACATTGCAAACTGAGATATAAGCGTAATTACCGAATGTCAGGATATAAGGAGCAGCTTGGATTTTGGACAGCAAAATCACAGTGAGAAGAGTTGAGCATAAAACGCTGAACATATTCATTTTCACTTTCAATCAATCTTTTTCTTACGAAATCAAGTTTATTATTTTTTATTCATTAGTGGATACCTCGAATTAATTAATACAGTCCCTGAAAAATACCTCCCTAACCATTAATTAGAAAAATGTCTCATTTTCCATAAAATTTAGCTGTTTCGTGTTTCTAACAGTAGTACAAGTAATACAGTTGAGCTACTATGGATAATTTTTGTATTCTAAGAAACGCTGCTTTGTATGCTTTTATGACTGAGAATAAAAAAATTATTCGTTGTATTTCTTAAATCGAACGAATTAGTAAACTAGCAACTTTATTAATTATATTAATCAAATAATTTTTTATTTACATGAGCTTGGATTTCACTTAAATGATTGCGAGGAGCTATTGAAAACCTATTAAGTAAGTAAATCCGATCCTCCATTATCGTTGTTTAGAGAATTGAAGGCAAAATGGTTGAGCATCAAAGGTGAAGCTTTTGGGTATGGAAACATGTCAAACAGCTTTTCAGAATACTATCATAGGGATATTTCAAAATGAGATTCTGAAAACTGGTCTTAAACGGTTCGATTACGATCAATTTGGAAATTTAATTCTAAACCATGATTTAATAGAATACGGTTGCTAATAAATCAGAGAAGAATTCTGCGATTAATTAAATTTTTTAAGTGCCAAGCGCTTCCAAAAATATTTGTTCCAATGACTTCGCTCCGTTCTGAGTGCTTGATTTCCTCGATGTCTCGACTGAGCTTACCGCCACAGAGTCCCAGTCCACGAATTTGGACCAATAAGGAAATATCTCTCAATATGGAAACTCAAGAAGATCGTTCAATAATTTTCGATTCTTGAAAATGAGCTAGTCAGTCAGCAGTATTTTGAAAGAAAATTGGGAGGAAATTAACTAACACCAGGAACTGATATGCCTCTGAGTTAGGAAACAGAAGTATGATTTTAACCCGAGGCAAAATCAAAAATAGCAGTTTTCGATGATTCTTAAGAGAAACATTTAGCAAGACTTAAGTGTAGACCTAACTGCTGCTTTATTTTGCTAATAACAAAAAATTCTAAGTGAAGATCTTAATATATCTTTCTCTCTTATTTCTCCCTTAGATACAACAAAAACAGAGCTATAAACAACTCGACATCTTTAGAATTTGAAACAATAGTCATTATACCTTATCATTTCTATCGGCTCTCTGAAGTTAAATAAACTAATCTCATTTTCCTCAAGCATAATGCAAAAAATCCTCAACAATACTACCACTCAATTAATTATTTTTCCACCTTCCCTTTCTCTTCTCCTGTACCACTATCATCATCTTCTTCCTCTTCTTCATTCATCGAGTCATCCTTTTTCTTCTGAGCAGGCTTCTCGTTTTGCTTTATTCCCGTTCCCCACACATCCTTTTTTACCGATGCCCTTTTCATCATACTCGTAGGATCATGCTCCATAATATCTTGCAGCAAAGACCTTCGTGCTGCATCTGGTTGTTTCTTACCTAAAGCGCTACTGCTATCAGAAGATTTCCTTGAAAATTTCTCAGCACAGGTAGCTATTTGCTCACAAAGCAGCTTTATAATCTCCACTTCAAACATATCGACTTTCCCTTTCGTCGGGCTCCCAACCCCTTTTATGTTGAGTACTTGCAAACCTCCAACGATTTTATTCGTGAAAGGACTTCGAATCGGCATACATAAGACCGGCAGGTTGGTTTCAAGGTCGGTGATGAGGTTATACGAAGGATCAGTGTTCGGGTTCGCGACGTCAATGATTTCTCCAGTTGCAATGACCTTACCGATAATCCCGCAGGCAAGATCATAATATTCTCGTTCGCCGTTCGGCAGGACTTTAAACATTTGCTTTTTCTCCTCATCGTAAAGAAGGATAACGGCTTTCTCAGCGAACATAATTTGCTTTAGACCCTCGGTCGCTCTTTGGATCATTTCAGCGAAATCAGCTGCCTCGTAAATAATATTTCCGTTCTTAATAAGCCGAATTAATCGATGATGATTAACGACAGTTTTATCATATTGAATGGAGTTTTTCAGGATAACTCCAGCTTGATTGGCAAGAAGATACATGAGCTCTTCGTCATCAGCGGTGAAAACGCCCTCTAACTTATTGATCCCTTGACATACCCCTTGTTTATGCGATTAAAAGGTTGTAAGTTGACTTTTTTACCGATGATCGTGCCTGTGAAATCTTTAATAGGAACACAGAGGATTGTCTTAGTGCGATAATTCGTCTTTTTATCAACTTCTTTATTAAATCGAGCGTCTAGATAAGCCTCATCGATTCTAGCGGTCTTCCCTGTCGTCGCGACGTACCCCACAACACCCTTATCAATCGGAATTCGGATCGTTGATGTCGAGCCCTTCGCAACTCGAGACCAAAGCTCTTGGTTAACTTCATCGACGATAAACACACTTGCCTAAGTATGATATAATCTCATATTGACGCAAAAGTTTGGATTTTACTCTATCGCATTGCAAAATCTCACAGATTTGAAAGACAATCTTCTCAAGCGCATCATTTAGGACCAGCGACATAGAGATCGTTAGACTAGCCTTTAGCAGCTTCTTGATCGAAAGTGTGACTTTGAAGAGATTTCTAAAATCATAGAAGACAGATTTCATGGTTTCACAGATTTCGATAATCTCTCTTCTTTTCATTTCTGCTAGTCTTTCAACCAAATGATCTTCATCATCCAACAGATCTTCAACCAATTTCAGCTTTTTGTCATTAAATGCGTTTTTCCCCTCTTCTTCGTCTAAAAGAATTATTAACATCTAGAATTTTGCTCTGGTGAGAGACAGTTCGTTACTCATATCCAATATAGACTGCTTGCCACTATGCCCAACAAATAAACTGTTTCCGTCCTTTAACCCTTGACTTGCGGTTACAATAGGCACGCGAAGCGTGTACATGCTCTGTTTTGGGCTGACGTTTTGACTTGCTGCCTTAGATCTTTTGGTAATTTGCTTTCCTGGGGCTAAAACATTTTGTAATTGGACGAGAGAACCTCGCTGAGTTTGTGCTCCTTTATTTGGATCTAATATTGTGAGGTTTGTGACCTTTATAACCAGCAATTTACCTGAGGAAGAAACAGTTAGAGGCCTCTTTGTTTTGGATTCACTGCGCATTCTCTCAAGTAGTTTATTCAACACTTTGATTTCGTCTTTGAGTTTGCAGTTCTCTTCAAAGTAAGTTTTCATGATTTCTTCTCGTTGTCTAATTCCTTTTTCAAGGTAATTGTTCATATATTCAAGCCGCTCGATTTCGATGTCTTTTAAGCGGATAATTGCTTCTAATTCAGCAGTTTTTTCTTGTAAATGGATGCCAGGTGTGACAGTTCGGTCTAATGCTGTTTGACTCTGGTTTCGTAAGCTATTTTGTGGGTATGCGAGTCAAATGATGCAGTGTGTGAGAGTTACTTGGATCTACTGTTCCTTCTTGACACTGAAGCTGAACGAATCTGTGGGGTATAGAATGAATTGAGATTGGATTGACTCATTCTTTGCAGGTTGAGTGCTATTGAAATAAAATTTGTAACTATGTTATTTACTCGTCAATTAGCATATTACAACTGAAGATGATGTCCTGTGTAGACAGACGTATTATATGTCAAATAGATTAATTAAAGATATCAGAGTACCTAAATACATGAGAAAAACACCATCTACAGGAGAGAACAAGTTTTTAATTGAAAGAGAAAGGCAAAATGGCAGCTCTAATAGGCTATGTTTCATTAGAATCCGAGCAAATTTTGCTTATTTACTGTTAACAGCCTTTCTAAATTGGATATCAGAGTAAGATTACATCTCAGGCCGCGTTTAATATCTTCCTCACGTTAAATTTCTAACTTCATATCATGATTTTCATCAAAGAAGAAATTTTAGCGAGGAATCACTGATTCATGATTAATAAGAATTTCAAGTATCCTAAATAAAACCACTAATCAACAAAAACAAATGAAAAAGTTCTTCTGCGCAGTGCTCATCGGAAAGGCTCTCCATTCCTCTCCAGTTACCCAGGCGATGGATACTGGTTTCTTCACAAGGAAACTGCTCTCTCAAGCCGCTATCTATGACGATTTAGCTCGAGCTGAGTACGAATTATTCGACAAATATTCAGGTTTGAAGGTCGGCGAGACGATCCACATGTATGACGTGCCCATCGACCTCCATGGCAAACAAGAAAGAATCCACACGACTAGGTCGGGCGATGATCAGAAGGAAGATCTCGTTCTTATTCACGGATATTTTGTTGGAAAACTCTCATTTTTCAAAATGGTCAAGGACCTCTCACAGCATTATAGACTTTGGACCATCGATATGGTCGGCATGGGTCTATCCTCGCGGCCTGAGTTCAATAGTCAATCTACTGAAGAGACGATTGATTACTTCGTCGAATCGATTGAGCAATGGAGGCGGAGTGTCGGCATTGAGAAGTTCCATCTCGCTGGCCTGTCGCTTGGAGGGTACATGAGTGGAATGTATGCGTTGAAATACCCAGATAAGATAAATAAACTTCTTTTGATTTCTCCGGCTGGAGTGAGCAAGCCAGTACCAGAAGACGAGACGAATAAGGAAATAATGCAGCTTCCTTGGTTGCGGCGAAAGCTGATCGAGTATATTACATCACTCTGGAGGAAGGGTTACACTCCACATGATGCTTTTAACAGCATAGGAATCTTCAGAAAACCGTTTATCAACAGCTACGTGAAGAGAATGACGCTTCAAGGTGATCAATTTGATCCAGGATTCCGCTATATTAATAACATACTGCTCCTTCCAGAAAGCACATTGAAATGCTTACATCATGTGCTGACGTTGCCAAGAGCTTCGGGTCATGTTCCTTTTGAAGACCATATGCATAAACTGCAAATGCCCTGTGAGATTTATTATGGAGAGAAAGACTGGATCAGCTCTGAAGGTGCGTATAGAGTAGCGGCAAAGGGAGGGCTCAAAGGTGGGATTCATATTATTCCTCAGGCAGGACACATTATGAATTTTGAAAATCCAAAGTACCTATCGGATTTGATGATAAAGCATTTGAAAGGGAGTAAAAGTCAGAAGTAAATAATTTCTCTGTGAAACGAACATATTCAAACTAATTTTGCATTTTTCATAGTTTCGATTTAAATTAGTGTCTCAAAAATATATCTTAAGTTCAAAAAAAGACTGTACCCATTGATTATTTATGAGAAAAAAAGAGAAAAGTAACATGTGACGGACATCTAGTGAACAGAAATGTTTGAAAAACAATAAAGTACTATTTCTAGCTCGTTTTAGAAAAATATCATTGAAAAATAGACTCACATTCTAAGATGAATTACTTATGAGTCTAATGCCAAACTCAGGGATATGGTAGAGAATATTCACCAATATATGTTAAGAAACAATTGATAGTTGTGATAAATAGAAGCTCACATATCATCACATTTAGTCACGCATCAATTTTTTAAAGAAAAAATTTTACTCCTTTACAAAATCCTAAAATTCCCATTAGTTAAGACACAGGCGCAGCTTTCGTTGAAATGATATTTTCCTCGCTAATAAGATGAAGTTCCTTCTCCGTTTCAAGATCTACTACGTTCTCCTTCAAGCTATGAGAATATTTCACCTCGATCTCCTCATCCTCTTTCAATTTATGTTCAGCCATCAATTTGATAATATGCTCTGGATTCTCGAAATTCATAATATGCCCTGCATTTGGTATAATGTGAATTCTTACTTTTGCCTGGCCACTAGCAGCCACTCGGTATGCTCCCTCCGAATTCATCCAATCTCTATCTCCATAGTAAATTTCAATAGGCATTTTCAACAATGGCATTTTATCTTCTAGTGGTAAACACCCAGCGGCTCTTGGCACAGTCAAGATATAATGTAAGGCCTTCAATGTGCTTTCCGGCAGTTTGAAGATACTGCTGATATACCGACATCCGAGCTCAAATTCTTCGCCTTTGAGGTTAGTCCTCTTGACGTACCCCTTCAAGAAGAGGTTTTTCAGAGGTCCAAGTTTACCTACAACGACATGAGGCGTGTATTTTTTCGCCCAAATGCTCGAGGCTAATTTAATCGCCTGCCTTTTTAGGAAAGAAAATTTTTTTAAACCCTCTGCCACTTCTTCAGGATTGCCGGGTCTGGTGACTCCAGCGGGAGACATCAATATCAGCTTCTTTACGCGCTCTGGGTATCTCAAAGCGTACATGCCGCTCATGTATCCTCCAAAAGACTGGCCTACCATATGGAATCGCTCGATCCCGACTTTTTGCCTCCATTGCTCGATAGAATCAACGAAGTAGTCTACGGTTTCTTCAGTTGACTGGCAAGTAAACTCAGGTCGTGAAGACAATCCCATTCCGATTAAATCAAAGCACCAGACTCGATAATGCTGAGAAAGGTCTTTGAGCATTCCGAAGAAAGAGACCATTCCGACAAGATAACCGTGAAGGAGCACGAGGTCTTCTTTTTGGTCATCACCGCATCGGACTGTGTGGATATATTCCTCCTTTCCGTTGAGAATGATAGGAACGTTAATGATATGCACGGTTTTGCCGACTTTTAGGCCAGAGTACTTGTCAAGCATTGTGTGTTCTGCGTGGATCATGCCGTCGATAAGCTCGATCTGAGTGAGCTGAGGGTTAGGGTCTTCTTGTTTCTTTTTGAAGAAATGCATTGGGCTAGGCTAGGAATGCTCTCTAAACGAAATTTGAGAATAAATTTGAATAAAAAGCTCAAGGAATTTGCTTAAATACTGATATTTGCACGTGATTCCTTAGGGGATAGTTTGAAAACTTGAGAATATTCTATATAAGTTTTAATTCACGAAGTATGCATGAGTTTCATAAGCTAATTTCAACAAAATTCGTCGATAATAATAATCCAAGATAAATTAGTGAATTCTTGTCATGAGGCCTTCTGACGAGGAGGTGGACTTCCACTAAGTGACTCAACATAAATCACAGTGAATTCAGGCTGTTGGTGGAGAAACAATCATTGATTACGATGCGGATTTGCTCATTTGAAGCTAATCAAATGGAAAGGATTGAATTCAATCATAGTGGCCTTTCAAAGGGACGTTTCGGATCTCATCTTAAGGATAGCGGAATTTATTGTATTTCTAGTAAGTGCCTGGTCGTTAATTATCGAGAATTTCATAAATCCAGTAAGAAATTATTCTCCTCAAACCAACTTAAGTGCTGAGTTATTAATCGTCTAAACCTTCCAGATAACTTAAATAAATTAGAGAAAAATAAACCTGCTCAAATTTTAGACGTAGTCACAATTTACTTTTCCTAGCTCTCGTAAATCAGAATTCTTCAACAAGAAGTCTTTGAAATGTTGAGTGTAACAATGATGAGAACTTATGTTCCAAGTTAATAAATAAAGAACCGATTTAATTGGCTCTACCTCTTTTTCTCCCTTGGCTATTCATAACCACCGACATATAAATACTATCCTAAACGTTCAAAATGATTTGAGTTTTTGAACAGATTCGATTGAAATCATGATTCAATATGATGCTATTTATGTAGAGATATATACTTTTCTATTTCTATTTCTATTAATCATTTATTATGTGTACTTATTTGAGATATGAGCAACAGGATTAACAGTAAATCAAAATATATTTAATAAAACTGTCATTCCTGTTTGATAAACTCTTGAAGTGGCAGATTCCGGTTCAATTGATTGAGAATTGGCAATAAAGAGTCGATCTGAATGATGCTTGTTTGCAATTTGAGACCCATTTTAGTAGCCTTATCAATCCAAAGGTCTATATATATCGGAAGGCACTCGATTCCGGACTTCTCTTCGTTATGGATCTTCTTGCAGATGAGTTGGCTGAACTTAACGAGGGTATACTTATGTCTTTCATCTCCCAAATTGGGCTCAGCTAGACACCAAATGCTGAAGATCGTATAAAGATCTTGCGAGCTTATCCAGAATACCGTTCCTGTGTTAAACAACTCGTCCACAGACGCTTTGAGTTTAATGCGTCTGCCGTAGATTTCCTCAAACTTTTGTCCGAAAGGCGACTTGTTGAGATGGGTTTTCAGCCAGAATGATATACCTATCATAAACCTTTTGACTGTAGGAATTTGAGTCTTGCTGGGAGGAGAAACTATGAATACTTCCACGTCAGAGTCAGATTTAGAGTCGGGTTTTGAGTTGGGTTTTGAGACGGGCTCAGACAAATCTATAGCTTCCAAAACTAAGAATGTAGATCTGTTTATTTCCGGGATCTCCCATTTTTCACACAAGCTCTCATAATACTTCTTATTTCTCGCGAGGGCATTTGAACAAGAAATAACAGTCCAGCATTTATCATTCTTAGTAAATGGGAACAACTTAAGCGAACGGGTCGTCACCAAAAATCTGCAGGGGTTTGTCGACGATTTCTGAATCCTGAACTCTTTATTTTTGACATTATTCGCCTGTTTTCCGATTTCTCCGGACTCATCGGTCCAATGCAGCAGGAGGCATCTTTCTTGCAACACAGAAGAGGAGTTGAAAATATCACCAGTACGAACAGTTCCACGACAGAATGGCGAAACTAGACTCTTGATCATATTCGCAGCGAGTAAATGACCTTCTCTATCTTCTTCAGAGCAGAGAATAAGCCCACGTTCTTCTTCTTTTGCCATTGGGACCTGGATCATTTTTGCCACGAATTTGACAAGTTTCATAAAGTCCTCTTCTCGCTTATCGCAAAGCAAGTACATATGATTAAAAAAACAAGCCGCTCTCCCAATATGGAGCTTATCTAAGTTAATATCAGGTTTCAGAGGCAGGCATTTATCTGAAAACAGAGGACTTTCAATTCCAAAAGAAGGGATAAGAGTCAGCTTGATTGAATAATCACACTCTGCTTCAGTAAGAGACAATCCATGAGCAAGGTCCATCTTGCTGAACAAATATTCCGTGGGATTTCCCTTCAGCACGTCAAAGGAAAAGCGATCTTTATAAAGAGCGAGATGGTCGCTACAAGTTTCCTTCTTGCAAAAGGTAATTTTTTCAAAGCACCTTCGGTGCTGATAGCTGGAGTATCTCGCCCAGAAATCCTGTAGGTTCCGAGCTTTCGCATTTTGCGATGTTAGGGATAACTGTTGAGAAAGAGAAACTTGCCCTTCTCGGGAGGTTGAGTTCGCAGACTCGCTTTCCACCAATTCTGTCTCTCCGGCCAAAACATCTAGAACGTATTCACGATCAGGGAGGTTAAGGTGTTTTGCGGGTAAGAGTTTTCCATCCCAGAGATATTTATTTTCACTCGTGATGAAGCACAATGTTCGTTTTTCTTCATAATAGTAAAGGAGCTCTTCGAATGTCTTGTTGAGCTGAGGAGGAATTGCCTGAGAAAAATCGAGAATTTTTGATTTCCATGAGGTTTTGTCAAATCCTTCCATTTTGAGCTTGATGTAGGCATAACTGGGATATCGGGACCCTAAATATTTCTCGCAGAGTTGAATAATTTCAATAGGGAACTGACGTTCGTTCTCAGTCGTAGTATCATTCATTTTTAGTTTCCTAATGAGCCCTCCATCATGAGTATAAACATCCATGTGACGATTCTTCGAAAGCATAAAAGCCTCAATCAGCGCCAGCAATGCTCGTTCCTCAGTCTGAAGAAACAGAGACAGAAAACAGCTTTTTTGTTTCCAAGAATTATCCGGGAACTTGCAAACACAATAGCTCTTTATTTGAATGACATAAGGAAATTCCTTTTCCACTTCTCCCGAGTTCCATAAGAGCGCGGCTAAATCTCTCATCTCCGTCGCAAAGCTCTCTAAATTAAATAGACCATCAAGTAGAGCGTCGTCATTTTTCTGCAATGGATGTTCTAATTCGTTTAATTTCCTCCAAAGAGCAACGCTCCCGCCATAAAACAGGATCGTTATGAGCTCTTCTGCTAATTTCTTTCTTCGAGGATGATTTGAAAGGCCGTTTTTCGAAATGATATCTGCAAGGATCTTCTCTCTATGAAAGACAGTCAATCGGAGAAACTTCGTTTCTGTAACTTTCCAAGCATCAAGAAGACCCAAGAGGAGTGAAGGATGAGCATTAGTGATTTTGAGATTCCAATAGAAGTCGCCAGCCAAAGCTGCGCGGATCCAGCTTGGGAAACTTTGTAGACCGATTTGTTGTTTTGCTGGGCTGTAAAGGGAGGTAGAATGAGCGTACATACGTCCAATAGCTCTTCTAAATTGTGGGTTGGGTTCATATGTGATGGCGCACATACTTTCTCGAGGATCTGAAGAGAGACCATAATGTCTTAACTTCCAAAAAAGTTTCTTTAAACTTTTTAAATTAGGATCTTTACGCTTTGTCTTTGAGATTTTCATTCTCAGATCCTCAATGATAATCTCTAAGTTCTCAGTGTTGAAACTTTCCCATTTATTCACAGTGAAATAACCTTCCTCGGCATTTAATCTCGTCGCTGTTGTGATGAGATTATTGGAGCTCATTTTTGCTTCTTCTTCTTTAGAGCTGTGGGGCCCTTCGTATTCATCATCATTATCTAGCTGGAGAATCTCCCATAGAAACTGCTGCTTGAATATGATAAGCTTCATTGCCTCTTCAGCTGCTTTGTCGTCGTTTTGTTGTCGTTGGCACACCTGAGCTAGCATCTCCATGGGAAACTCATTTTTAATTTCTACGAGCGAATCATTGTCCTCTTCTTTGATTGTAATGATTTGACGAACCTTGCCTTCCAGTTTCGGTTCAACTTTAATATTGAAGAGCTGATCGCTATGCTCTTCCTTAATTGTGCCACTTCGATCGCAATTCTCCTCTCTCTTGATTTCCATTTTTTAATTGATGCGCGTGAATTTTTAAATAAGATTTGATATTGACGTTAATAAAGATATCGTGGCAATATCCAAACGCTTGATATCTGACTGCATTCTGAGGGTCAATGCTGAATTTATTAAAAAAATAGCCAGAGAGGGACCACAAACGATTCGAAATTTGAAGCGATTGGGTTCTCATAGACCAATGATCATATTTCTCATCAGGACGGTTTTCCTATTCTTACTGCTATCAATGAAGTAAATGATAGTGGCTGAACCCGTTAAAGATAGCTCTATAACTAGAAGGTAGACATGAACCATATTCTCGAGATGATGAGGAGGAGGAAGTTTCTCCTATTTTCTGGCTGCAGAAAATGTTTTATTTATTTAACATTATGCACTTTACCGTTAGACAAACAGCATGATCGTCATGAAATTAAAATAGCACAACTCACTAAGGCATTTTAGACTCTTTAAGAGGCAAATTTTGACTTAACTGATTAAGAATCGGCATGAAAGCGTCAAGCTGGATGGCGCTTTCTCGTAAGTTTAGTCCCATTTTGGTTGCATGAGCAATCCAATGGTTGATATAAATCGGAACACATGAGATTCCTGTGTTCGCATCTTTAAAGTTAGTTTTACAAATGAGTTGTCTAAACGTAGGAACCGTATACTTGTGTCTTTCTTCAGCCAAGCCAGGCTCAGTCAAACACCAACTGCTAAAAATCGTAAAGAGATCTTGCGAGCTTATCCAGAACACTTCTCCCTCCTTATCAGATGTTGCATTAGAGGTTTCCGAATTTATCTCTCGGCTGTAGATATCTTCAAATTGCTGTCCGAACGGCGACTTGTTAAGGTGAAATTTCAGCCAAAAGGCTACACCGATCATAAACCTCTTAACAGCAGAGAGCTTTTGGGGGTTCAGTTCGTTCAAAAGTTGCCTCTTTTGAATTTCGTTCAGATCAATTGCATCTAATACTAAGAATGCTGATTTTCTCACTTCTTGATTTGTCCATTTTTCGCGCAGACTCTCATAATACTTCTTATTTCTCGAGAGAGCGTTTGAACAAGAAATCACAGTCCAACATTTATCACTCTTACTGAACGGGAACAGCTTAAGGGATCGTGTCGTAACCAAAAAGCGGCAGAGACTGTCAGGTGAATTCGGGACCTTGAGTCTTTTTGTCGTTCGTTTCTTTGCTTTATTTCTAGCCTCTAATGACTCTTCAAGCATCGAAAACATGTTTGCTGTTGCAGCATAGTCGTCTATCCAGTGCAGCAAGAGGCATCTCTCTTGCAAAGCAGAAGTAGGGTTGAAAATATCTTCTGTACATGTCGTTTCACTCCAAAAAGGCGAGACTAGACTCTTAATCATCTCTGCAGCAAGCAAGTGGCCCTCTCTGTCTTTCTTCGAGCAAAGAATAAACCCGCAGGTTTCTTCTTTCATTGTTGGAGTCTGGATCATTTTACCCACGAACTTGATGAGGCTGACAAAGTCTTCTTCTCTCTTATCGCAGAGCAAATACATATGATTGAAAAAACAAGCGGCTCTTCCCATATGGAGCTTATCTAAAGTGATATTAGGCTTGAAAGGGAGGCAGTTGTCTGAAAATAGAGGACTTTCAATTCCAAAAGAAGGGTTTAGGATTAATTTGATTGAATAATCACAATCGTTGTCGTTGAGGGGAATACCATGAGGAAGATCCATCTTGCTATACAAATATTCGATAGGATGGCATTGTGAGATATTGAAGGAAAGATGGCCTTTGTAGAGAATAAGATTGTTGTTGCTGCACTGCTTTGGAGGAGTGGGTTTTGTGTTGGATTGGAACAATTCTGATTCCTTATCGCCAAAGATTATTTTATCGAAACATTTGCGATGTTGATAACGGGAGTATCTCTTCCAGAAATTTTGTAGATTTCGCTGAGAAATGGAAGTTTGACCTTCTAAGTCGCCTACTTTTATTGGGTCTCTTTCTACCACAAAGTCTGTCTCAGCAGCTAGGGCATCTACAACGTAGTTCCTATCAGGAAGAAAATAACACCCTTTCAGAAGGTCTTCTGATAAGAATTTCTCTTCCCAAAAATACTTCTTTTCACTCTTGACGAAGCACAAATTCCTCTTTTCCTCGTAGTAATAAAGAAGTTCCTCAAACGTTTTTTTCATGATAGGAGGATATGAATGCGAAAAATCAAAAACTTTAGATTTCCATTCTGATTTATCAAATTCTTCTACTTGGAGTTTAATATGAGCATACTTTGGATTCTGCGACTCTAAATGCTTTTCGCAGAGGCGAACAATCTCCACAGGAAATTGACGCTCCCACGTGATCGAGTCAAGTTTCCAGGGTTCAATGTGAAGAATGTCAAAGTTCACTAATTCTCTGCGTCCTTCATCATCACGCACTTTTAACTTCCTGATGAGACCCCCATTATGTGCGTAAACATCCATATATCGATTCTTCGAAAGCATAAACGCCTCAATCAGTGCCAACAATTTACGCTCTTCTGTCTGAAGAAAGAGAGACAAAAAGCAACTTTTTTGCTTCCAAGTGCTATCAGGGAATTTCGCAACACAATATCTTTTAATCTGCACAAAGTAAGGGATCTCTTTCTCGACAAGCTCCACCGAGTTCCATAGGAGCGCGGAAAGGTCTCTCATTTCCGTCGAAAAGCCGTCTAAATCAAACAGCCCGCCGAGAAGAAGGTTGTCGCTGTTCTGCGATGAAAGCGGTATATTATTTAATCTCCTCCATAGAGAAACACTGCCTCCATAAAATAGTATGGTCAAGAGCTCTTCAGCTAATTTTCTACCTTGACGAGGGTTTGAAAGGCCGGTTTTGACGACGATATCAGCTAGTATCTTCTCTCTTCGAGAGACGGCTAATTGGAGATATTTTGTTACTTTTACTTTCCAAGCGTCGAGGATGCCCAAAAGAAGGGAAGGGTGAGCATTTGTAATTTTAAGGTTCCAATAAAAATCGCCGGCTAGACCTGCACGGATCCAGTTTGGGAAGCTTTGAAGACCAATTTGCTGGGTTTCTGGGCTGTAAAGGGAGGTAGAATTGGCATAGACTCGTCCGATTTCTTTATTGCTGCTGAATTGTGGGCTGGGCCCGTATGTTATGGGACACCGACTCGAATTCGGAGGAGAAGAGAGGCGATAATGCCTCAACTTCCAAAACAGCCGTTTTAAACTTATTAACTGAGGATCATCAGGACTTGCTCGTGAGATCTTAATTCGGATAGTCTCGAGGGTCTGATCGAAATTGTCCAGATTGAAACACTCCCATTTTTTAATTGCAAATTGAGACGTTTCTTCAATATTCATGCTTGTGGCGCTTGCGGTGGAGGGCTGGAAGTAAGTTTTTTCTTCTTCTTTTGGTATGATAGAGCTGTGAGCGGATCCGTATTCACCAGCATCGTCTAGTTGAAGGATGTCCCATAGAAACTGTTGTTTTGAGGTGATGAGCTTGATTGCTTCTTCAGCAGCTTTGTCGTCGGTTTGTTGTTGTTGGTATACTTGAGCGAGGGTCTCCATTAGAATCTCAGACTTCATTTCGGTGCGTGGGTAGTTATTTTCTTCTTTGGTTGTGCCGATTTGGTGGAGCAGGTTTTCTAATTGAGATTCAATCTTCATATCGAAGACTTGGTCACTAGCTTCTTCTTTGATTGTGCCGGTTTGGTCGGATTTTACCTCTCTCTTCCAATCCATTTTAAAACCCGCGTGAATTTTTAAATAAACTATGATATTGACGTTAACAAAAGGTAATGGCCGAATTTGGATATGTATTAGAAGAGCCCATAAAATACGTTGTGCAAAAATTAATGATGAGACTTTAATAGTAGTGAGCGGGCGGACTGATGGATTAATTACGTAATTAATCAGATGCATGATCTTATTTATGTCCAAACACAATATACCAAATATTGAGGCATAGATGGGATAAAATTAAATAAAATTGTTTCTTTATGGGTAGATAAGCCTTTAAAATTGCCAAGTAGTTGATGAAAACCTTTACGTATTTACGGCCACGGAAACTCATGGTT
>ENA-UOUE01001237-UOUE01001237.1-compost-metagenome-genome-assembly--contig:-NODE-1237-length-17074-cov-14.120727_pt1 | contig 17074 bp, 17 predicted proteins | sample MGYA00238146_ERZ747223 | MGnify/ENA primary metagenome ERZ747223 (study PRJEB28781, sample SAMN06268865) | compost metagenome | isolation source: single cell | place: USA: California, Emeryville, Joint...
TAGCACTTATTCATCAGTTCGAATTATCTTAGCATTCACATAAAATTTAACGTATATATTCTTTTCAAAAAGTCTCTTCGCTGAAATAAATTCCACATTCAAGGCAACTTTCACTTAATGGATTCAAAGAATACGACTCACAAAACCATTGAACTCAGCCTCAATGAGGATTTTACTCCAAACCATGAACCAACTCCAGAAGGTAAACTATCTTTCTTCGATTTTTGCTTATAAAGTCAAAGAAATAAGAGAATATGCTAAGTATCTTGGCATGGACGTGGAAAAAGACCATGATCTGCTTTACATAGCTAAGGAGGGACTAAAGGCAGTTCTTCCCATTGGTTGGCAAGCGTGCAGAACACCAAAGGGCTTTATTTATTATGTCAATCTCGAAACAAAGGAGTCGACATGGGAGCATCCTCTCGATCAATACTACCGCGCCAAATATCAGGAAGCGAAAGCTCAACTCATGCAATCAGACTCATCAAAGCAGTCACCTAAACGCAAAATTCTTCGATTTGGAGCAAAATTAAAACGCAAAGACAAGCCAGCAGAGAGTATTAGCTCTAATGAGGTCTCTCAAGTAGAAGCTGAGCAGATAACACCTGTGGATATTGACCAAACAGCATCAGAGAATAATACCTCCCTTACTATGGTCCCAGTCAATCACTACCGTTATTTAACACCACGTAGAGAGAGCCAAGGGACCAGTGAGAGACTTCAAGCTATATATGACGATATTCAAAAGAGACAACAGCAGAATAGCCAGGCTCCTTCTGCCAGTATGACGACATTGGATAGTCACGAAAATTTACAAAATTTGAATGAAGCTGCGAATTTCGAGAAGAAAATCGAGGAGCACATGAAAAATCGATTAGAGGAGCTCGAGTTTTACAAGGACAAAAAACATTTCGAGTTTGTAGCTCAAAAAAAAGAGATTGAAGCAAAGTATCAAAGCAGATTGAAGGCATTGATAGAGACCAAAGACGCCGATTCGAATAAAGAGAATTTGAATCCAATGTCTAACAACTACGCATTATTAGATCCTGAAGCGATTGAAGAAATTGAAGTTAGTTGCGCTGAAAATTTTTTGAAAAAGAGGGGAGCAGCTCGGTGGATGTATGATAATCAAGAGAAGGAATTATCGGACAACTTGGCCTGTCGAAACCAAGAAAAAATTCTAGAAATGACGGCTGCTTTCAGACGGAAAGTCAAGGTCAGCATTTTTCATATTTATACAGCTGGTTAAACTTTAACGACAAAAGGCTCTTGAAGACGAAATTGAAATGATTCAAACTCAGATAGCAAATGTGGAAAGGACTAAAGAGCTTAAATTGAAAGATGTTGTGGACTCAAGGCTAGCAGAAGAAAAAGTCCATGTTAAGCAGAATTTTGAGTCTTTGTTGCATGAGATTCGAAAATACTATGAAGGACAACAGCAGAAAGAGCTTGAATCGCTTAGAGTTCAGTTGAGAAAGCAGCTTGACATTTATCAAAAGGTAATTCCTATTTTTGAGCATATTGAGAGAACTTCATATAGGAGCAAGAACTGGAATCTGACTTTCAGTTTGTTGAAGTTATGGAAGCCATTCGAAGTGAAAATACACAAAATGCACAAAAATTAGAAAATTTAAGCAAGAAATTTCAGTCGGAGCTTGAAAGAGACATCGCTGACTATGAATCGAAACTAAAAAGAGAAATAGACGATTCGCTTGAGAGGGGTTTTGTGGAAAGGTTAAAAATCCGAGAGAAAACTATGCTAGCAAAGGTAGAAGAAGACTACATTTTTCATGCAGAGAAGCTAGAAGAGGACTTGATGAATTATAGCAAAGACCTGTCTTCTCAGCTTGAAGAGGAAAAGAGGGTATATAGAGATCGTTTTGAATCGTGTTTGAAAAATACTATCAAAAAAAGGCAATCGAGAAGAAAGCACCTGCTCAGATAAAAGTTTTAGAAGAGGATATTTCAAAAATAAGCAATCAGATAAAGGAAATCGAAGCTATCTACGAGGAGATCCAAAAATACAACCAAGAGGCGAAAACTATTGAGAAAAGAATCATCGAGTGTACTTCAAAAAAACAGCAGCTCACCGCCGAGTGCAACTCAATAAGCAAATCGATTGACGGCTGGCAAAGGCAGCTAGTGAAGCTCCAAAAGGAAAAGTCGGAAATTGCGATCCAAGTAAATTTTACATAATATACAAAGTCTAAGATTACCAAGAATGATATAAAAGCTGCTCTGGAGGCTGAGATTAATGCAGCTCGAAAAGATTTTCAAAATTCCTTTGAAAAACAAGCAACTTTGAGACAAAATCAAGCAAATGAAACGCCAGAAGAGTCGAAATTACCCACGCAAGAAACGAATTCAAATCTTTGTAAAATCATGAAAGAGCTTGAGGAAATAAAAGTGTCTTTGAAGGAGACAGTAACTGATTTGTTTGTTGGTGGATCTTAATTAATGTCTTCCTCGAATATTATTAGAAAATAGGAAAACAATCGTCTCACCGTAATGATCGTCACCATGATGGCCATTCTAGTTGCTCATCCAGTGAATCGACTGAGGGATCTCCGATTTCCAAGCGTAGAGCACCTAATAATCACAGTCGAAGGGACACAAATAGAATGTCAGTGGAGGAGAATTTTGAGCATCTCTGCAACGCGATTCAGACACCAGCTACTTCTCACAGATTCAGTAGACACTCTCACCGATCACAAACCCACAAAAAGGAGACCTCCTTTGAAGAACAAAGGTAATTAACAGCTAAAATTGCTGTATAAAACGACTCCTAGGGAGCATTGGCTTAAAATCATTCGAGAGGAGCGATTTGACCTGGAAACTTGGAAGCTGCAAGGTATTAAACGAAAGGATAGAATGAAAATACAGCAGGTGAAGCTCCATGAGGAGCACAATAACTACAAAAAACGATGCCTCGCATTCAAGCTAAATGAAGTAAAGTCCTCTCTGGAAAAGTCAACTTTGGAGGCATTGAAAGCGGATTTGAATAACCGAATTATGAAATATAATGAAGAAGTTGTTAAAATTCGAGATATTGAACTCGAAAATAAAGCTAAGGAACTCGCATTGGTCACACTCGAAGCGGCTATCGGTGATGCGATAGCTCAAAAGCATTTCGATGACAGTAATATCTGAATTCTTTTTGTTTGGTCGAATTAAGCTCCTCCCTTCTAAGATTACATTCAAAAGTTATACAAGAAGTACAAGGACTATCACATTCAAATCCACGGAGACGAATTAGAGGTAATAATCATGATCGTGATCCCTCTGAAATCTAAATTGATATATCAGATCTCAAAGTCTTTCCTTGACGATTCCTTAAATCTAAGCCAGTCTGTCGATTGTCAAAGCCGCAACTCTTATATATCTTCGAAGTGCCATTCAAGGCAGAACAGCTCAAGAGAATTAAAAGCCCAGCTGAAAGATGAACCACGCTCGAGGTCGGTGCAACTAGACTACACTGACTCTTATCGAAGGAGAAACTAAGAAGTCTAACCTTTTATTAGTCCCAGGTCGCTTTACTTCACTCGGAAAGAACGAGCTAACAAGTTTATTTTGATTCTGTTGTCGAAACTATATTATATATCTATTTTCCTTGCTTGATGATTGTTATGTAAATATTCCCTGTTACAATTTTCTCAAGTGATAATATATTATACATGACTCAATTATATTTTTCGCCTATCTATCTTAGGAGGAGTCAATTAGGCATTAATGAATCTAATATAGATATATAGTAACTATAAATCAGATTTTAGGACGCATACTTTGATCAGACGAGAACATGACATATCGATAATACATTTAGCACATTACCACAGAAAATATATTACTATTGTTCTCTCTTTGTATCTTAACAACCATAAAAAATAATACATGCCTATTTCTTCACTTTCCCCTCCCCGATTACCTTAGAATTTCTTTTGATTATCAAAGAAGCCGCCATAGTTCATCGGCTTCTTGCCTTGCGAGCTCTGCTGAGGATAGCCGCCCTGAGGGAAGTTACTTTGCTGATAACCGGAACTCATTGGATTCCAAGAACCGCCACCGCCGCTCGGACTATCATAAGGGTAACTGCCTCCACTTGTCGGAAATCCACCGTACATACCACCGCCTCCACCCATGCCTTGCTGCTTTTTCATCGGCATGCCCTGGCCGCCGATATTCTGCTGAGGAGTGAAGTAAGCATTTCCCTTGTAATTTTGATTAAAGCCTGGGTTGAAGGTTTGAGTGGCTGTTGGATTGTACCCTGTGTTCTGGGTTGGAGTGCCATATCCTGTGCCCATACTGTACCCTGGACCCTGAGTCTGGCCGAATCCTTGATTAGGATATTGATTGTATCCAGGAAAGACATTCTGTTGAGGGAATCCTTGGAATTGGGAGTTTGTAAAACTGCCGGTGTTTCCTCTGAATGGAGGTCCTCCAGTGCTCTCAGGGAACTGATTCACGTTAACTTGCTGAGACCCGCCTTGCTGACCCTTGTCGCCAGGGTAGAAGCCAGGACCAGGAGCAAAGCGGTTGGTTTTTGTGGATTTCAGATAGTTTTTATTCTCGTCGAGGAAGGTGAGCCATTTGGTCTTGTACTTAGTTACATGTACAGCGTTTACGTATTTCTGAATCGCTTCGACAAGTCTCGCCTTGTCGTTTTCATCGGACACGCTAAAAATTTTAATCAGCACGAAGTTTCCGTATTTGTTCTTCATGAGCTCCACGATCCGCTCGCTTTTGACTACCTCTGAGATAAAGCGCTTTTTGTTTTCCTTTGAAATGAGGTTTAATAAATCAATTATTATTAATATAGCCAATTACCTCGTTGGAGGTCGTCAGACATTTCTCGATGACGTTTGAAGAGAACTTTTGATTCGAAAGCTGGAAGATTTTATCGAGGATCTTCTCCCAGATGCTTGCGCAATCATCTTTAAATGTCTAATAAGGGGATAATTGATGAGCTCATCCGTAATATATCTCAAAGTACCTCGAATGTGTGTTGGATGGCATAATTTCCATACGGATTTTGGATGAGGTTATCAACGTTGTCGCTTACGAGTTGAATGATAAGCCATTTCTTGTCTTCTTGCTTTTGGATTTTCGTAATCAAAGCTTTCAGCTAGAAACATTCGGTCATGTAACCTGAATACAAGGAAGCGCAATACCACGCAAAGCCCATAAGAATTGTTAGCCAGGTCCTGGAATTCTTGAACCACTGCATCGAAGATAAAATTGATTCTGGCCAACGAGATCGAGTTCACAAGCTTTTGGATAAAGTGAGTTCCTTGAGGGTCCTGAGAAAATTGAGTTTCTGTTGTGAGAAAATCACTGGGTTTACCTTTGACAGCATAAGAACATGATCAACGAGGTTTTCTTCGATCAATTGCTCTTCTTCGTCTCGGTTGATGATTGAGATGAGCGCTTGAAGCGAGTGCGTGCCTTTGCGATCACAAGCGACCTTAGGCATTAGAGGAGCAATCTAAAAGAGATAGAGAAAAATAAAATTTGTTTATTATTTTCTAATAATAATATCATCTAACCTTCTGTAACAGACGATACCTCTGTTCTGATGAACAGCTCTGAGCGAGCGTCTGGAACATATAGTTCGCATAAGAATCGAGCATAATCTCCTCAAGTCTATCAGACAATTCGCTTATCACCATGTCGATCTCTTGCTGGTTCGCCCTTGGGAAAAACTTCTGCAAGATTCTAATAATCAATGCAAATTCTCACGACGATTCCTTTAAAAAAACACTGTTACCTGCTTCCATTATGAGTCTTTGAAAACTCGACGAGCTTTCCCTTATAATCCTCGAGTTTAAAGCTTTCCAACGCGTCTTCAGGCAATTTTTCATCTCCGAATAGGATTCTTTCCATCGACCCGACCGAAGGAAGCTCCGCCTGAGACTGTCGAGGCGTAATATTAGGAGAAGTCCCTTCACTGCTATTGCTTGTGATTGAGAAGTTAGTAGCAGTTCTTTTGTTCAGTCCACCGGTATTGATTTTCAACTTATTGTCCCCCATGTTGCTCGCGCTGTTAAATCTTTGAATATCGGGATTTCCTCCGAAATTCGGGAAGGCGTGACCAGAAAGCGATCTCTCCACGTAACCTACGTTTCCATCGTCTTCGTCGACTTCGTTGCCTTCATCCGATTGAGGCTGGTCATCCTGGTGGTACATGAATTGCGGGTCCATTTTTTGAGCTTGCTGTTGTTGGAAGTATTGCTGCTGGGTCATTTGCGGATATTGCATCCCGGGAAACCCTGCTTGAGCTTTCGCTTGAGGGCCATAGATTTTTCCAAAAGTAGATTCTCCGGCCCCGCCTTGTTGCTGGAAACTAAAGTGAGGAGCGTCTGGATTCAGTGTCATCTTGCTCTGCTTTGGATTAGGCTGAGGAGCGCTGAACTCGTCTAATTGTGCGGAATGATTCCATTTGTCCATTTGGGCAGGCTGCGTGGTAACCTTGTTTTGTGTTGGCTCAGCTTGCTTCGTTGACTGCTCCTGGCGAGTCTAGTTAAGGTAATGATTAATATGGATATTTCATGAGAAATTCTTACAGAGTTGGCTCGTTTAAGAGGGAGATCAATCATAATGTATTTCAAGATAAAAAACGTAGATCGTGTAAAATCTGCTCTAAAGGAAGGACTTGCTGGGTTCGCGTCAGAGATCGGGATTTTATAGTTAACTGCGCCTGTATACTCGCTATTAACGTCCAGCACACCTTGAATTCCAACTCGAACGTTATTGCCATCTTGATTTCTCTATAACAAATCAAATAAGTTAGGAATATTTTCCCTCAATAGCAAAATTCTTACGAAATTAACTTCCAAGTTCCTCGTCTTTATTTCCGAGTTTAGCTTGAACTCTGTAGCATCAACCATAAACTCCAGCTGATAGGGTTCCTATATTTTCGCCGAATTATTAAGATGTTAGTTTCCTCTATATCAGCGTTACATCGAGCGATTGAGTGAGATATATGGTGATCACGCACCGGAATTCGTTGTAAGGAATCAAGAATACATTGGGCTCGAAAATCGAAGTTGACTTGTTCGTGAGGTTCACATAAAGCAATTGATCGCCCTACACAACCTTGTTAGCGTCAGCAAGAGGGAGGAACTCTTACATGCGTGGCGTGCTCCAGCGAGAAGCAAGTTTTATCAATCCGGAAGAAAAGGTAAGAGCTCAGCGGATGATACCCTTCCATCGTCACGAAGTACGTTCTTCTGTCAGACCTTAGATAATTGCTTGTGTCTAGAAGCCCTGAGCTCTGCAGCTGGACGCATTTTCCTGGCGCAGTTTCATTTAGCCCTCGAATCCGGTTCGATGATGCCGACGAGCACTTCAAATAGCAATTGAAGTGGACAACGTAGTATCTCTGTTTAGACCTTGAAAAATAAACAGAGATGTTTTGAAAATTGCTCTTTTTTAATTCAACGTCTAATGGAGAAGAAAAAAAAAGTTAGCTGGAATCCGATAGGAAAATTCGCATACAGCCTTGGCAAAAAGGACAGTATCGGTTATAGTTTTCTGAGATCGTCGTCAAAAGGTTTTCGATTCGCTCTATCAGATTAATATCATCGTTGATTTGCACGTTGTAAACACGAGGACTGTTGCTGTATTTCTTCCCTGGCTTATTCGGGTCTATTTATTTCAAAGTGGGATTAGATGGGATGACTCCTAGGGATAAAGCTACTTATTTTTGCGTTTTTCGGAGAGTTCGTGCTACCAGGAGTCGACTGGCCTGACTGCTCGATGAAATTACTAGCATGAACTCCTCCCACAACCTGCGAGAAGCTGGGAATTTTTATATTCGAGTCTTGGGAATTGGCTTTTTAATAACGCGCATGAGGACATGATAATTTGGCATTAGTTACAGTCTTTTCGAACCTTTTGAGGGTCCTGCTCGTTCATATCATTTCGATAGCTGTTTAACCCAGGCGGAAACGCCTCTCCTTGGCTTTTCTTTCGAGTTGGGTCATCTTCTGGCTGCTTGTCTGGGGTGATTCGAATGAGATTCTATCGCGGAAACTGACGGAATAGCTTACCAAAAATCATTTTGATGTGATCGGGAATGTCCTTCGGAGAATGCTCTCCAAAGATTGGGAAGCTGGCTTTATTATCGCCTAGTAAGTCGGTAAAGGGATGAGAAAACGATGGAGTTTATCAGCGTACCTCCAATGAACTGCTGCCGTTGGTTGGAATCTATGCGGGCTTTGGTGCTACAAAATCGTGTGAGATAGGCGTCGACGAGGTGATCGCTTACTTCTCGAAGGCTTGATATTGTTCAGAGAACGATCCTGGAAACATTTTCAAACTTTTTCGCTTTATAGCAAATATTATTTTGATTAATTGGAATTTAAAACTCTATATACATAAATCCTTCCAGACAAGAATTTTCTGAAATGGCGTCCAGTTAGGACTTGAAAAAGCTTAATTATTAGCTTCTGTTCGTTTGCCCCTCAAAACAACCGTTTAGCATCCTCGCCTTATGAATCCACATCTTTGTTATGTGGCTCTAGCCTTGCAAAAGTAGATAGCTTGGACTAACGCATAATTAGGAGGCAACGAGCTCTAATAGATTATTTAAGTTATATCCGTACCACAGCTTAGCTCATTGAGTCCTCAAACGTTATAGTCATGGACCTAGTTCATTCCTTAACGATATTTTGCCATTGTCTTGTGTCAATAGGCTTAACCGATGGTAATAGCAAACTGTGTCTCTTAAAAATTCCTGAATGAATATTACGAATGTTGAGCTTCTAGACAATAAGAGAAACACTATCGCGACGACAGGTTTACTACTCGATGCAGCTTCTAAAATCCACATAAATACACGTTCTTAAGCATATTAAAATATCATACATGGGAAATCTGGTCCTAAAAAAGTAAACTAGAATCGTATATAGCTTATTCCATCGCAGGCTGAGTGAGGGCGTCTGCGAGGAATTTCTTTCTGGCTTTTTTGATATCCTCCACTGTTTCGCACTCCGAGCCCTGGATTTTATATTCTTTGAGATAGATCCGCACGATCTCGCAACCTCTGCCGTGTTTGATGATCTGTTCCTCTGCGTCTACGATACCAATAGGCGTTTTCTGGTCAATTAGAAGGTCTTCTGAGCTATAAACATTAATGACTTTATTCTCCGCCTTGAGGTAAGTCGGCGCCCAGATGCCTCCAATCTCCGCTCTTGAAGGAGTATACCCTAGGTCCTTTAGAAAACCGTATATTTCTGTGGCTGCGCTCTCGCTTGTCATACGGGATCCAGGAATAACCTCTTCTAATTCAAGCTTTTTCTTATAGAACTCCTCACTAATTGAGGAATATTTCTTAAAATTGCTCTTATTCGCGAGGAACTCTCTCACCATCTGTTTAGCCTTACTGTCGTCTTTAAGAGTCAAGTCATAGAGGCAGCAGGCCTGGTAATAGAGGTAAAAGAGTTGGGAATTCAGAGGCTGCGATTGAAGTTTTTCGAGAATTTCGGTGAGGATTTCTGGGTCGGAGGTCATTTGTAGCTTAGCAAAGGCCCAATAGAGAGGCACCAACAGCTCTTTATCCAGGTTTTTCACATGGAATTTTAGCTTTTTGATCACCTTTTCCATATAATTCTGAGTGATGGCTCCTTCGGGGTCTCCAAGATTCGCTACTGAAACGACCAGCTGGGTCCAGAAGACAGGAGTTGCGCGCTTGATGGTCTGGGCTTCATTCAAAAGCTGAACGATTCGAAATAGCGTCTTGTAGTAGAGAGTGGCATTATTCTTTAAATTGCTGTTAATTTGGAGCAAATACCCCAGAAGATCAAACCGATCCGTCTCCTATAAATCAGTCAGATTAGAAGATTAGCGTCTTGTTTAATGCGAGTAAATGATTACATCGATGAATGGTTCTAGTCCTTCAAAGATCGACTTGAACATCTCCCAATTGACGTATTTTACAGACGTGAGGCCAAATAGCGTGACAATTTGGAATCTGGGGTCATAGGTCTTCTGGTTCTCGGAAAGAGTCTTTGCGAAGTGGAAGTAAGGGATATACTGCGGGCTTCGCCCACTCACAAAGACCTTCCTTGGGAAGAGGTTTAAGGTGAGCATTCCGAGTAGCAGGGTCGGCGGGTTTCCTGAAATCGGGTAATTCATTTGCAAATCTGCCAACGCAAATGAACAGCACAACTCCGCGTGATCGTAAGCATGGGCTTTTTGAAGATGCTTAACCGCCTTCACATATCTTCCTTTGAAGGCAGCGACCACTCCTTCATTATTGATTTCTAACGCATTCAGTACCAGCATGATATCACTGAGTTCCTTGAGAAGATTAATAACATTCATAAGCAAGAAGAATAATAATCAATGTGCTTTACCTTAATATGCAAGTGTGGAGCGTACTCCTGCAGCTTCGGCACGTAAGACTTCACGAGTTTTCTAACCACTGGAAGATCATTCTCTTTCAGCGCTGGCAGACTGTCTTTGGCATTATCTGGTTTTCCAGCTCTTTTGATCTTTTTCGTGACATAGGGTAATAACGCGAGGTTGAAATCAACGATATCCTATAAATTATAAGTAAGCGCTTAAGAATATTGCTTGGATAATAAGAGAGATACGTCAATGGCTTCAAGTTTAGTCTTTGAATCCAGCAGCTTTTGGGCCACCACTGGAGTTACTTTGAGATAGTTTTCTTCCGACACAAAGCCTAAAAACGACAAAATTCTAGTCACAGCCAAGATATCTGATGGCTGAAAATCAACGATCGAATCAATGCTTTCGACCATCCTGCTCGCGATCGAAGAAGGGATATTTCTGTACTCTTTATCCATTATGTTGAAGATTTCAGAGCTCGACAGCATCAGTAACCCTTGGGTCAAACACCCTATCTCTCTCAACTCCAAGTGCGTTATTCTCTCATTCACCTCACTGAGCACTCTACTCGACATAATATTGAATAACTCCGGGTATAAGAGCCCTCCTTCTTCACTATGCATCTTCCCAAGCGACCAAACACCCAGGATAAAATCCCTGTCTGCCATGTCTTTCACGTTGTTTGTAAAATACCGGAGGATTGCTCGATATCTCGGGTTCTTTAACACCGCCAAAAATCTCGTTTTCTTATTCTCAGCAGGCGTTTGGTCAGTGATATAAAGGAACGCGGTTTTTTGCAGCATTGAGCTGGCAACCTTCGGCGTCATGACTTCCTGAGAGCTGTCCCACATTTGCAGCAAGTCTTCGTAATTCTCGATGTTATATTTGATGTAATTCACGTGCTCAGGCTCAGTCAGGTCTGTGAACTGCAGTCTTCCTTTAACTCTCAGCGTGATGTCGTTGTTGCGGTAGCGATCGAAGATTGACTCCTCAAAGTTACGTATTTCCTTCGCTAGCCTCAACGAATCCAAAAGACTCGCTTTTTCCTTTGGAGTCGCGAGTAAAAATTCTCGGACGAACTCTTTGAGCTTCTCTTGCATCGCTTCGTCGGAGGCCTCCGAAGCGTTGTATATTTTTAAATAATCCTCAAAAATTCTAGAATTATCCTCGTCTGGGTCTTCTTTTTGAACGACTTCAAATTCTGAGGCTGGGTGGGTCTGCTCAGTGCTATTCTCTGTATCCCCTATCACGAATTCTTGGGGTCTATTATCGATCATCTCATGAGAAAGTGCCGACAATTTCTTCAGTTCTAATGATCTTTCAATCACTTCACCAATCGTTTTGGAATCATCCATTAATCCTCCTTGGATCAGAAGCGCAAGTTTTTTGTTTTCGTTGTTGGAGTTCACCGACGAAAGCATATTTGCAATTCTTTTATTTTTCATCATATTCAGAGTTTCCGAGTAAATATCGACTGATAGATTGACTGGCGGGTGGTCAGGGTGATTTGGCAAATAATTCTCAGGTTTCCTTTTCTCTCGCTCAATCAAACGTTTAGTTTCCTGCTTTTTGAAGAGAGTCTTCTTATACTCAACCAATTCCTCCCATTTCCGCTCATTTTCCTCAGCCTCCGTTATCTGCTTCCATGTAGGTCTCATATCCTTACTCGTAACGTATTTCTCAGAGTCCAAGACAGCTTCTTCAATGGTTTGATTCAGTGATTTTTTGAATTTTTTATTAAGGACTTTCCTGTCTGGTGAGAATCGACGGTACAGTTTCACTTTTTTGGATGTCTGAGGGTCGTGCTCAACCGATTTGCTGAGCTCTGTGAAAGAGTCCGGCGTATTCTTGAGACCTTCCTGTAGAATGTTTTGTACTTTTTCTTGAAAAATGGGATTTTGAGTGAAATCTTTGTTCTCAGGCTTGATGAACCTCTCGTATTTTGGCTTGTTTTTCGCGAAACTGAACACAACGAAGCTGGTTAGTTGCCTACATCTCGAAGTTTGTTTGAAATTTAGCAGTTTGTTCATTTCTAAAGTTCGCTGAAAAGCTCAATTAAAATTATTTCTGGGTTGTGAGGTGGGAAGAGTTGCATCTTTAATCTCTCATCTATTGTGACTATCTCACTAAAACACCCAAAAAATAGAGCGTCGTTCTATTGTTTGGAGTTAATGGCACCTTGGACACATGCGAGGCTGCTTGCCTCAGATCTCTGTGGCGAGGGGGCTTGTTTTCCTATTGTTTCCTGAGGTTGAGAGTTATTGTTTTGAATAAGTGATCAGAACTGTAGCTTGAATAATTCTACCATATGTAAAACAATCCTGCGGTTTGAATTGCAAGTTGAAGGAGATACAATCTAAAAGGTATTGCCTATTAAGCAATTGAACCAAGAATGCTATTAATAATTGCTGATAAAGTTTATATTAATTAAGATACACCAATATTATAAAGATTACTAAATTGTTCGGGTAATGGAAGGAAACAACAAAACCATGTTTGAAAGCAAGACAATAATCAGGTTTGATGCAAATGAAGTTCAGCCAGAAGAATGCATCGAATCCCATCAAATGCTTGTGCTGACTATCTCGGCTTCTTCAGAAAGGACAAAGTCTAAGAGCAGATAATCAAAGTGTAGCATCTCAAAACGAATTCTGATTCACACGAAGAAATGTGCAGAGTTAAGAGACTCCCTTTGCAGAGGTTCAAATCTTATTATCCCTATTAAGTAAAAGGCAGACTGGTTTTTCTATTCGAAATCTGCTTATTTCGGGAAATTAGTACAGTTACTATTGAGGATGAAATGGCTTAAAGCCAAGGAAGGACACAATGGATGTTAAAGCTTCGATATATTGAGAAGACAATTCTCTGGATATACAAAGGATAATAACATTCATTATGTGTTTCGTTTCGAGTAATTTTTCGTGTTTTATGTTTCCATTTCTCACAAATTAAGCACTAGAGGAAGAGTTGTGATTTGATTCATTCATTGAATGAAAATGACGCCTAGATAAAATAATTTCAAGGCTCGATAATTACGATAATTGCCAAAAAAATTGCAACGTTTCACAAAAATACAAATATATAGGGAGCTTTTTCATTCATTTTGATAAGTGAAACCATTGGAAAAACTCATAGGCTCACTAGAACGCTATTAGAGATAAACCATATGAAAAAAGAATTGTACAATCGAAAATTTGGATTAAATACCCGCTATCAGATTTATGATTAGATAAAGCAGTAATTTGCTATGTTTGAAATCAAGGCGAATCTCCATTTTAACGAGCGAGAAATTCAGCAAGCCGAGTACATCGAGTCTCATCAGCTGCTCGTTTTGGCTGTGCTAGCTCCATCGCCTGAACCACGACAAAAGAGACAGAAACTCAAAGTCTATAACCTCAAATCCAATAAACTTATCATGGTCAGCCCGTCCATACCTCTCAGTCCCTTCTGTTTTGACACAGTTTATAAAAAATCGTTATTTTTCCTTGATAAAAACCCCTCTATCATATCTTTCCCTTGCTTCCATAAACCCCAGCCTCTCTCGAGCCTCCCAAGCGATTACTACTACAAAGTCGTTGTTTCTCCCTTACTCAACTCATATGTCCTTACCGGCGAATTCAATGGACTCTATCTCATCGATCTGCTACAGCCGAATAAAGTAACTCAGATTGAACTTCCATGGTATCAACGAAAAGAACAAGTGGTTAAGAATATCCTCATACTTGAGGGAAGAAAGTGGGCGGCGTTAGTATTTGATGGAGATAACTACATTTACATCTGCAAAGGGGATTTTTCTGAGCTAGTGACCGTGATTAAAGAATGCGATAGAGAGCTGCATTTTTACAAAAACGATATGATAACCATTCTCTCTGCTGATACTCAAGGAAGAAGACTAGTCGCTTTTACGAAAAAAGGAAGGCTGTATGAATTTCAATTGTATAAGGACGACGTGACGTTTCTCGGAGGGCTGATGGCGGAGAGCTATGTTGCAACGAAATGGATCAACGTGATCAGTCAAATAGATAATGAAGGCAACGAGGATTTTGTTCAGGTTATGATTAGTGCTTACGATGGCAAAATTATTTATGACCTGAAATATAAGCAACTGTGGGGAGAAGTCGGGTCCTTTATGCTCGGAGGATCAGCAGATCTCGAATTCGCGTTGCCAATCAAAGCAAAACCAGATCTGTTCTTTTATCCGATCTATAGGAGTAATAAATTGGTATTGGTGCTGCTTAGGATAAAATGGCGCTTGTCGGAATATACCCCTATAAATAAGTCTCTGGTGGATGAAAAACCGATCTTAACCATGGAAGGCAAGATTCCACGGCATTAGCACCAATGTTTGACTAATTCTAGGTAAGTTCCAATAGCCTTTCATTAAGATAAAGTTTTGTTGGTATAATCCTTTTGTATTTTGAGTTTTAATATTAAGCTTACAATTATTGGCTCAAAGAATGAAAATAATGCTCTTGAGTAAGTAATTCCAAAACACAATACCCTACCAAGGAGTAACAGTCAATAAGAAATGCAAGTAGGCGGCTGCCTCTTCGGAATCTGCGCTTTCGAGTAAGAAAATATGAGCCTTTGGATCCGCAAGCGCCTCTTTGATATTCTCATCGTTTAGTTTTGATTTTTCTTTATTTTCTGCTCTTATGTAATCGATAATAGCGTCACAAAGCGGCGAACCTTTCACAACGATGATAGGAAGTTCATGCTCGATTGCCTAATAATAATTTCATGATGCCATCATCAATTTTTAGGCTTTTATTACTGTGTATAAGTCTTCAACACATTTTTCATGATCGCCCATGAGAACGCAAACGATCTTACATTTGTAGCTCGAAGTTGCTTTTTTTGGTCCTGCTGCAATACTATAGAGATGGAGTTAGTCAGATTCTTTTCCAATAGGAGTAAACTACCTTTGAGCAAGTCTAAATTTAAAAGCAGATTCGTCTCCCCATGAATATCTATCCGTGTCTTTATCGCCTATGAATTTATTATCAGCCTCTCAAAGGAAACTCAAGCGTTGAGATTACACAGTAAGAATAGATGAGTGTGTCCGTTGGCTAGCTCATTCCAGCTCTTTGCCGTTGGGTTTATTTTAGGGTATTCGATTTCGCTCTCAGGCGCGACGCCGATCAATGTGAGTTCTTTTATTAGAGAAAAATGGATTAGAGATTAAGGCAGGAAATTAGGCAAAACTCACTTCTTCTCAGCGTGAAAGCCTCAATTCCGCACTCAACACCAGAATCGATAATCACGGCATCAGTTCTGAATGCTGCTCGAGAGATCCCTGCATAAAATTTTGAACGACCGGCTTCTTTGGCTCCGCAAAGCACAATCACGGGTAATGGCTCGTAGAATTTGAATCTATAGAGAATATCGCTAATGTTGAGAAGTTTGCTCTTGGCGTCCTTGACTTTGCACTGGAGAGAGGTAAGTGAGAGAGGTTTCGGAAAGGTGGAACTACCAATTTGGAGAGGATTCCTCCAGGGAAGAGCATATCATGGAGAGTGTAAGCGGAGCTAGCATCCTGCTTTGTTTGAGTGAGGAAAGTGCTTCCGCCGTCGCCGCCATAGCCCTTTTTTTCGTCAGGGCTTTTGGTTTTGCCTCTTCCTTGGCGAGGTGATTTGGAACGGCTTTTCATCAGGTTTAATAAATCAGAAAATAAAAATTGATGTTACATTTTCAAGAGTATTTTGACTTATTAGGTTGGGTTTTTAAATGCTGTAGAATTTAGCTGAATAATTGTGGGAATTAAAAGTAATGGCTGGAATATCGGACAGGAGCGTGAATTGGCGAAGTAGATTTGAGGTTTGATTATAGAAGTAAATAACCTTGAGGATAAATCAATAATTATTTTGGAGTTTTTAGAGTTGTTTGGATGTAAATTATTGAAAACAATGCTTTTTTTGAGTTTCTTCATTACTTAACCCTCATTAACATAGACTTGACGCCCTTCGTCATCTCCTCCTGACCTGGTTATATGACAATTTCTCAAATGTATGAAAGCAAAAACGATAATCGAATTATATTATATTATTAATCTTTGTATATTTTGTTTCATTCAAATATCGGACGACAGAGTTATTTTATTTCATGATGCATTTTAGAAATTTGAGTTTGTCATATCAGACGTAGTTGTTGAGAATATTTGGATCGATCTCCATGTCTTCTGAGAAAAAGTGAAGAATAACAGTTGTATTCCAGCAGTGTGGAGAAAATAGTAGTTAATTTTCATATATCAGAGCTGATACAGCGACCATCATATAACTTCAGAATTGATACCTTAACCGTATAATGCTTGAATTTTCAAAAACCTTTATACCATCACTATTTCATTTTGTTTTTGTTTTTTTTTGCTGACCGAGCATGCTTAACAAGCAGAATACACTTTACCAAGTTACTATTTCTTGAGTTATATTTTTCCTCTCAAATATTCTATAATTTATAAAATCAAAATTTGTTGTGAATCAAATCCCATTTTTCTTTAGTATACAATAGTATCAACAAAGAAATTTACTTATTGCATAACAAGGAAAGTTCTTGCAATTACTACCGTTATCGGTTCAAATACTTACTAGTGATAGTAATTTGGACCTTTAGTATATAGATTTTAAAAGTAAATACCTTGAAGGCAAACAAAGAATAATAGATGGAATGAAAGGTGGTCCACATCGTTGTTTTGAATAGTAGAAAACAGAGATAAAAGGCAATTATA
>ENA-UOUE01001238-UOUE01001238.1-compost-metagenome-genome-assembly--contig:-NODE-1238-length-17070-cov-13.020361_pt1 | contig 17070 bp, 7 predicted proteins | sample MGYA00238146_ERZ747223 | MGnify/ENA primary metagenome ERZ747223 (study PRJEB28781, sample SAMN06268865) | compost metagenome | isolation source: single cell | place: USA: California, Emeryville, Joint...
TAAATTCTGATCAATAAATCCTAATTTCAGTTTGATACCGAATTAAGGCTTTAAATAAAATTGAAGTCTTGTGATGTATTAGAAGCAGACATTATTCTTTAGATATTTGTTAATATCGGCATTCGTATACTGATATCACAGTTCAGGATAAAACTAAAGGTATTGAAAAAATACAGTATATAAGTGGGCTCCAGGTCTTAGAGGAATTGAAATATCGGCATATACTTGTTTATTCGGACCTTCTCCTCGAAAACAATTTCAGTATTTCATATCCAAGAGTGAAAATCGCTGGAAAACAAATCTGACTCGACGAATATTTTCTTAACTATTGTTCATGTCAACCAATACTGTTGGTTCAATTTATTTAGATCCAACATTTAATAATACTATTGTCGCTTCATCCGAATTATGAAGTTGACTCTAACAATGTGAGATTATCAACAATGAATCGTTGGTTTTCGACTCTAGTTGTATTGATTTGCGAAAAATTATAGAGATTTCAATAGATCAAATGCGCAAAGCTCAAAGAAATTCGGTTGCCCGATCTAATGTTACTCTATAAACATATTATGTAAATGGAAATTATGCTATTATTGTTTGTGTTTATTGCAGAGAAAACAAACGATTTATTGTTTGAATTATGTCGTCTTTATCACCTTTTGCATATTCTTCGTAAGGATAAGAGCCAGTTTTTGGCTATATTCTAAGAATATCAACGTATGCCCTTTCGTTCGTTGTATATCTATCATGTGATCAGTTTTATTTGGCATCTATCAGTATTTATTCTCTTTAATTCATGCCATGGAGAGATTAATATACCTGATAAAGCTGAATGTTAAAGATGAGCTCGGTTTTGCTGAATTTATCGCCTTTGTTCGTCTCACCCGGTAATTTTTTATCTTGATTGGACTCATATGGTCCTTCTAAATCTGCTCCGTTATACGTTGAAGACCTCTTCGGAATTTTATGGAAGCACTTAATTTTATAGTCTTGTGACTTCACAACAAATGTCTACCAGAGCAATAATGCAGTTTAGAATCAGGCCAATAGTATGCTTTCTACTGTGTTTAGCTCACCAAGAGTTTCAGTAATCACTTTCATAATTGTTCGAGGGTGCGCTGGAAAGACTAATCCGTACGTCCATGTACCTTCCGAAGGATTTTCCTCTAATTTGGCTAATCTATCTACCCGCTGATAGTAATAGTTTGCATCTTCTTCCAAATTCTAAATATGCAAATAAAATATTTATTAATGACACCTCGTCATCAATGGGGAAAACCATACCAATTCTGGATGAGGATGCAGAGTTTCGAAAGTGCTAAAAACTGAATCTAGGTTCGTGATTGATCGCGGTTTAGGCATACTTGTCGGGTGCTCTGCAATTAATTCAAATAAATATCAAATCGCAAAACTTTAGCGTTAGCTTACTTTTAGTCGCAACAATTTCAGCCTTGATGGATTCATTGAGCATTAAATCATACCCAATGACAAAACTGTAGTACTTCTTCTTTAGAATTGCTTCACGGATTTTGTTTGGTGGCAGATTATGAAAATTAAAATCCATTTTCATGAGTTTATTGAGAACTTCCTCTTGAATTTTGTTCTGAAACCCTACTCTCGTATTTCTCTGCCCAATTTCTATATACATTGTATCTGAATCTCGAAGCCAGGGATGGTTTTTAATCATCGAGAATTTTATTCTCTTCAAAGGGTCCGGCTGCAACATTCTTTTAATCAAATCTTGAGCTGGAGGAGAAATATGCGTTGGCATTTGATAATCTGCTTCTCTGATTTTCTTGAAAAGGGCAGGAATGACTTCTTCATCAAAAGGAAGATATCCTGCCAGCAGAGCGAACAGAATAACTCCACAACTCCAAGTGTCAATTTCAATACCACAATATTTCCTATATAGAATTGCACTTAGCCAATAATTCTCACTAGTGAACATCATACTTGCCAGAAATGACTTCAGGAGCTGCATAGTTAGGAGAACCACAGGAGGTTTTTAGAAACTTTCCGTCCTTCATCAAGTTAGAAAGCCCAAAGTCAGCAATCTTAATTGTATTTGTTTCGTCGATAAGGATGTTTTCTGGCTTGAGGTCTCTATGAGTAACGAGATTATGATGGCAGTATTCAACTCCATTGACAATCTGCATAAAATAGTATTTCGCTTCCTGCTCTGACAACTAAAACCAAATTTATTGCCTTAATATTCACTCAACGAACGACAGGAAGCAGTTACTTTGCCTTTTTGAGCTATCAACTCAAAGAGCTCGCCATTCGGGATCAATTCCATCACCACATAAATATCGCTCTGAGTTTCAAGGACCTCATAACTAATGAAAACCATTTTCAGATCAAAAATTGGCTAGAATGGATACAGTCTAATGATGTTGGGATGATTAAAGTATCTCAGAAGACGGATTTCTCTTTTGATCTTGGCGCCCATGTTGGAGCTTTTCATTCGTTTTTGATTTATGATTTTAATTGCGACATTTGTTCCGGTGAATTCATGCTTTGCCACTGAAATTGGAAGTTGAGAGTGAATAACGTAAAATTGCCATTCTATTTACTCTTAACCTTGCCAAATGCTCCTATCCCAATTGTCTTCCCAAGAATGTAATGCTCTATCTTTAAATTGGACGTCATTTGAGTTGGCAATAATCACTTTGAAATTTAATTTGTATATTGTGTTCTTTTGTAGGTTTTATATTTTTATCTTCGATTCGGCAAGAAATTCTGATTTATTATGCAGTATAATTGTGATAACCAGTTATAATTTCACAAAGTGAATCGGTAGGGTACTAATCTTTATGCATTTACAGGCCTTCTTTTCAATTTTTTTCTGATTAATCAATCCAACAAAAAACAGAAAGAACTCTCGGAATTAACACTCTCTTTACAAATGATTCTTATCGTTACTGAGAATGAACTAAACTCATCTCAAGATGGGGCCAGTCTGATGCTTTCTATATTCTGATTACAGCTGAAAAATTTAGAGAGCTAACCATGAAGTTTCTTGAAAATATAAATGGTGTGCAAATTGTCGAAGATTACGTATTATATAGAATTTATCTCTAATGTTTAACAAGTTTCGTTAACAAAAAAAGTCTTAATAAGAAGGATTGCAAAACAGAGAATTCATTTCCCCTCAAATTAAAAAAAAAATAAAAAATCCTCTCTGATGATGAAGAAGACGAGGCGTTTCAAATCAAAATAATCCTCTTCAAAATTTCCTTAATTTTGCTCGAAATAAGGTTGATCCGATTTTAAGCACCATTCCATCATTGATTTTCGTTTTTTGATCAATTAAAATCCTTTGTGGCAGGAACATTAAAACAAATGTAAAGAAGAATTGAGTTACCAGGTCCCATTAGTGCTGTTCTTTTTGCCATCTCCATCAGTTAAGAACCATTTCTTGCCTCTCCGATTGAATCTGATTAAATAACCCCATCATTAAAAATAAATAAAGAAGTATAATCGCTCTTTACACAGAATTGCATCTTGAAAGATCATCATCATCGATGTGTAGTTTGCACTTGAGATCTCTTCCAATATCAATCCTCTGAATATACTCATAATTACTGAAAATTATTGTTATTTGTCAGGTGAAATCTCAAAGCTATAGCATTACAATTCTTTGCCAGCTAATTTCCCATCTATCATTTTGAACACAATTTTGTAGAGCTTCTCTTCTTCGACTGCCCGGACGAAGATATGAGTACTTCCGATATAAAACACGCAATGATCTAAGATTTCAAACTGGAGTACCAGCAAATTTTAAGAACCCTCTGAAAATTCTGAAAAATTACTTCCTGCTCAACTTTAATATAAGTCCCTGTGCCGCCTCCCAGATCAGCGATTTCGTAACTTTGAGTCTCGTTGTTGAAAATGATGTAAGCAAATTTCGATTTCTCATCTTGTACGGAGTCGCTGAGAATCACATCGTTCTTTTTTTTTGTTTTATCATAATCTGGAATTAACGACCAAAAAACCTGTCCACTCTGAGTTTTTGTGCCGAAATAGACGGTTGGATGTTTTTTTCGAGGGGAGCAATCTAATTTTCCATCAGGCCGAATGACTATCTCCTGTCCTATCTGCATATAATCACTTTTTTCCACCTGATCTTTTAAATTGACAGCGCACGATTTTTACTTACCACTAGGACCAATTCTTCAGATCTTGCTGTAGCGGTCTATGAAAGATAATACTATGTAAGCTGAAATCTGGAAGTTTTACTTGTAATCCTTTTGGACTTTTAACATCTTGCGTACTTTCCATTTCGGTTTTCTAAGATTGTAAGTTAGTATGACCTAATTTCACAAAACTGACCGAGAAAAGTTTCTCGCTTAACAGATTTTTGGCGTCCATTCTATCCGGTTGATGTATACGTTCTGGATTGATAGAAAATTCATGTTTTTCTTCTTCCAATTTGCTGTATGAGCACTTTTTCAAAGGAAATTATCTCATTACATGGGATGTTGAGGAGCTTACGCAAGAAAATGTAGGGAGAATTTTGCCAGAACTCATTGATGTTCTTATAAAACTTATTATTCTATTAAGATTTTATTTAAGCAGCAAAACAGCTTGTACCCAATAGAATTATTGAGCAAATAGCCTTAGAGTTTGTTTTTCTTGAAAATCCATCGAATGTGGAGGAATAAAGTAGAATATAGGGAGCCAGCAGGTTTGATCCGAGTTTATGAAGAATTTCAACACTAAGAAAAAAGTTATCTTACTGCAAATTTTATGAATACCAGCTGATAGCTCCAATTAACGCTTTTTAATGACCACCTGTATCAGAGAATAAAATATCCATCAAACGCCGTTTGATTCTAACTCAAGCAACTATTCAGGAGCCTTCCCTTTATAGGAGGATGTTTCCTATCGAGAGGCCTTGAAAGCGGCTCAGAATAGCAAGCTTTCTAACTAAAAAATTCGTAAAATCCAAAAATGTACCTCAATTATGCACAAATAGGCCTGAAATAAGAAAAAAATATGAATTCTTTTTCACAATGCTTGGTGTATGACATTAAGAAGAAAAGATATCAAGTCCACAAAATTCTTTGAACTGGTTCTTTTTCACAAAACAACTTTTTAATGATATACATACAATTCATTCGTTATTCGTTTTCATTTGTCACCAAAACAAGAAGAGTGGGGTGCGTTGAGATTAAGTCCTCATTCCTCGTGACTTTCTTGCACTGCAACTCCGAATGCTATGCTATCTGATAATAAAGATCACACTACTCCAAGCTATCCATTCCAGTTGCTCGCTTAGGTTACACTCGACTTCATCTTATGTATCCAGGAGGCACAAACTGCGGCATCTCAAATAGTTTCTGAAAATGTCTTTCCTGAAAAGAAGAATCTTCTCGTATGGTGATCACAAACGTTTCAAGATTTTATAACACTTAGAATGGAAAGGCGTTGGATTCATCTATTTAATATGCGAGTTGATATCTTCACAATTCTTACCAATTCTAAGCAAGAAAGAGAGAGAGAAAGACAAGGCAAGTTACTATCTCCCGTCATCATCAAGTGGAGCAGAGAAAACATTTTTTCTTTTGCAACACTTCTTTAGAATATCAACAAGTATAATCAATCACCTACGCTCTGGAACATCAATAGCAAACTCTGGAACACTCCCTTTAGTAATTAAGTCATGAGTGGTGATTCATCAGTCTTAAGAAAAGAATTTTCGTTTGGTATCGACAGCTAACATTCCCAAAAATGCAATACTAGCCAACTATTTCACTTGTTGAAAACATGTGGCAGGCTCAAGAGTTTAATAAATGGTTTGTTTTCGCGAAGTCATTTCGTTCTGAAAATCCTCCAACGATTTGGAATCATTTTTAGAAGAGTTCCAAAATAAGCGAAAAAAAAGCGTTTACGAGAGGTTTTGTCATTCGATTAAAAACTCATGACACTGAAATAAAATTCAAATTCAAAATTGAATTCGGGCGGAAGAGTTTTTGCTCAGATTAATTAAATTGCTATCTCATATCGTATTTTTACACTGCAGACCCCCCATGCTATTACCCTCATTAGAGTCATGCAAGTATAAGAACTCTGGGTGGCGTTGTTTTTTATATTTATCAAATAGCAGACAAATATCTAAACATCTCGCGTTCGTTTCAAGTCAATGGAAATCCAAAACTCCCCTTACAATGCCACTAAGCATTCACCTTCCAAATCTCCAAATAATTACATTACTCGCATGCTTCGACCATCAAACGGTCCTTCAAGATCACCTTTATTCTATAAGCAAGCACCTTCTCGAGGTAATCAATTCACCACATGAAACATTCTCCTAATACTCCGGTTATTAGCTCGCAACATGAGCTCTGGCAGCAGAACCAATGAGAATTTCGGTATAGACTATGCTGAAGATGCCTCCAGCTTCAACAACGCCAACATGAATAATGATTTCGCAGGATTCGCATCTCTCTTCGGCAACAACTCGTTCAATCCATCTCCCTACAAGCAAGAGTACAGAGGATTCAACAGTTCTTTGGATCGCAACCCTCGAAGACCATTCGAGTCTCCATTCATTAAATTTTGCGACAATCTCTCTCCTTTACAGAGTCGAGGCCAAACTCCACTCTCTCACATAAAGAACATTCACACCTCCAGCGAGTAAGCTCACTTTGTTAGCCACCGAAGCTAATCATACAACTTTACAGACAACTTTTAAGATTCCCTTTTGGCTCTCCAATGACCAGAGCTGATGAATCCAATTCTCCATTCCCATTCAAGAGTCTACCAAGACAAAGACTCGATTTCTCAGGAGTCGACAATAAGGGCAAGGAAGAAAAAAGAACTCATAAGCTTAGAGATGACTGCAGCTTCAATGGAGGTTCTGATGGAGAAGCGGTTGAACACGAAGATCACCATCATCATAGCCACGAGCTTCCACAAGAAGAATCAACTAGCCAACCATTCAAATTCAACCTCAAATTCCAAAAGAGCAAATACTCAGCCTCCAACCCATTCCCAGTCCTTGCGGCAGGAGGTCAACACTCCAAAAATTTGTCACTCCAGGGAAAACCTGTTGAAGAAAACATCAATTTAGAAGGGAAAAAATCCATAGAGAAGAATAACTGCAAAATTGAAGAAAGCCCAAATTCACCTGCAAGAAAGTCAATGAGAAGACTCTACAATAGTTCAAACATGTACAGCACTGAGACCAACCATACCTTAGACTCAGCTCACTATTCTGATAAAATCAAGTGTGAACACAGCCATGGCACCAGCTCACATACCGGCTCAGTTGTTAAACATATGAGCGATGAAGATCCTGAAGATCGTCAGCTCGGCACAGCCTCAGCTTCCAAGAAAAAAGTTATTTGCAACTGCAAAAAGTCCAAGTGCTTGAAGCTTTACTGCGATTGCTTTGCTGCTGGTGAAGTTTGCGGTCCAGAATGCAACTGCTGCAATTGCCATAACAATGAAGATCATAGTGATGAAAGAAACAATGCCATCCTTTCCGTTCTTGATAGAAATCCAATGGCCTTTAGACCTAAGATTGACAAACAAGAGCCCATCGTCGCAAAAGAAGGAAAGGTACTAGATCCAAAGTCCAGACACAACAAAGGATGCAACTGCAAGAAATCAGGCTGTTTGAAGAAATATTGTGAATGCTACGCAGCAGGAGTGAAATGCAGCGAACTCTGCAAGTGTGAAACTTGTAAAAACATGGATCATAATACAATTATCAAGAAAGCTCAGAGCTATAATCACATGGCTTACCTGAACTCTGGAGACAAAGCAAGACAGTACTCCGAGCTTAGCGGTGATGACTGCGATAGCTGCTGCTCCCATAGACATCATGAACACGATGAAGAGAGATATGAATCGGATCCCGAGTATCACGCAGCTTATGCAGGAAGATACAGCTCTAAAAAAACCAAAACAAGTGAAGGAGCTGTCAACATGATCAACGAGGCTGTTACCAAACGTTCTCTGAGACTTCGAGACGTGACACCAATAAAAAGAAATCAAAGAGGACTCAGCCAAAATAGCTCTCCTGACGCAGAGAGGGAATCAAAAACCAAAAAACTCGCCTCAATTTATCGTACTCCTTACAATGGGGATTCTTCAAAAAAATTGAATTTTTCTCAGCACACTCCCAGCCCAAGCCAGCAGAAAACAGTTCATGAGAGAAATGCTAAGAGGTTATCCTCAAAATTGCTCACGACTAACGAATACCAAACCAACCTTAGAGCGAAAAGCGAATTCTAAATCAACGGAACCGATATCCTCTTTTCTTCTAAAAGGCTGATATCTTATGATTTTCAGCTATCCTGAGGAGGAATCAATTTTTGTTAAAGTTCCAAAAGAGGCTGAAGGAAGCAAATTGCTATAATATTAAACAATTTACACTTCTTCCAAGAAGTTCTCTTGAGTGTGTGTGTGAAGTACTTTGGAGCTTAATACTTGTGATTCTTCCTGGGACATTAAATATGTATTTTTAGTTATGTTAGACTACTTTGAAACTTTTTTTTTCTCTAAAGGATGAGTTTATAAAAATTCATGTTGAAATGCATGATTCTTAAAATTCTTTATATGAGTGTTTTCAACAAAGCCACTAAAATTGCCTGTCTTCCTTAGTCATATTCGAAATCTTCACTTACGTTTCGAACACAGTATCTGGTCTTCATTAAGGAGGAGTCTTTAGAGCTCGTCAATCTCAAAAACGCTTCTTGTTCAACTAAGAAATCTTCTCCTAAGCTGATTAATAATGGCGAACTTTAGGCTTTCGAATTCCGACCTTAGCTCAGTTGGTAGAGCGTTGGACTGTAGAGTTATGTGGTAATCCAAGGGTCGCTGGTTCGAATCCGGCAGGTCGGATTTTTTTATTTTATTAATTTATTAGTAAGAAGATCTTGAACGGACTTCATAGCAGAGAAAGGAACTTAATTTGTTTCTTCAAGGAGCTAAGTAACAGAATTTGTAACAGGTAAACTGTTGTGTTGTTCTCCAGCCTTCTTTATTAATAAGAAATGGGTAGTTGTAAATCATTCATGACAGTATATAAACGACTTATATTTAGATCTATTGATTTTGCATGATATATGAAAATATCGATAATTAAATTAAAGATTTAGACACAATCCTATCGTATTTAAAGATTAATGCAAAATTTTAGTTTGAGCGAAAAAAACCTACAATATGATTTCAATCCATTAGTATTGTTAGAGTAGAGTGCCTTTCTTTAAGGCTTAGGTTCGGTAGTATGGCAGCGCTTACACACCATTTTAGCAAAAGCCATATGTCCTACATAAACAGTCAGATGATTCCAAAACTCTCTACCTAATGCCAATGATCATTCAATTTCTGATTGAATTGACTATCTGGTTCTTCCAGGGGCCCTTTGGTATTGAGGAGAACATATTCTCTTGTTTCGGTCGATTTATTTCTTCTAGTCGTTGTGCGGTTAATGATAAGTGGCTCACGGTAAGGAGAGGATTTAACACCAGGTGTCAGTGCGAGATTTTTAGAAGAGAAGTTCCTTCTCATTATTTTTGGAGCCAAATTGAGATTCTCCTGTTTACATCCATAGATTTTGGCGACTGATGCTTGACTTGTCATTAATGGTGGGCAATTAAGATTCAAAGGTAATTCTCTCTTAATTGATTTGCTGCCGCTTTCTTTTCGGAGAGGGCTGGGTAACTTTTCAATATCGTGATTTTGTGTCATATCATCGATACCAGTTCCTATATTCAAAGAGATCTTCGTTCTTTCGTTTCGCTGAGAGACGGAAATTTGGGGAATTTTGATCTGGCTTCCTTTAGTATGAGGAGATTTATTCATTCCTGAGTCGATAGGTTGCTGAGTGTTGACATTTCCGAAAACTTTTCCTAGTAATTTCTTCGAAGTCAATCCTGCTTTAGAGCTGCGGACTAGAGCTTCGTATTCTATTTGACGACGGTTCACTCCAATTTTGCCCAACCCCTCAAGCACTCCTTGTTTTTCTAATATCCCTTTTGAATCGTGATTCTCCTCTTGATTTTCAATATTACCTTGACTTGTGCTTTTAAAGCATTTCGCTGTAATTTGGTTTTGAGTTCCTCCTCCTTCATTACCTGACTCAGCTATCAGAGTAGAATTAGAACCATGCACGTGGAAATTTGCTCCTAGAGCTCTTTTTGTAAGAATATATCGGTTACTGGAGGGTGTCAGGACTTTCTTCTCGCTTCGAGAAGCCGGCGGATTGACAGATTCAGCAATTGGAGTGTGAATATTTCCTGTCGAAGGCATTCGAAAATGACCTGAAGATTTTGTGGTTTTCCATCTTTGCTTTAATTCAATTTCTTGCTTATTGCTTTGGAAACCTTGGATATTTATGACTATATTCTTACGACCAGGTTGCTTGCTCTCTCGAACGGAAGTAACCTGGTTTCCTGACTCTTTTCTTGCAGAGTTAACTGCAGCTGCAGTTGTGGTGATCAATTGATGATATCGAAAATTATCAGAGGACACTTTCTTTTGCAAGCTTTGAGTTCGTTGCGTTGCCCGATGAGTGTTTTCTTTGTTTTCTGAGCCTGCAGAAAGATCCCTTAGCTTTGACTCTTTTTTTTCGGCGGCTGTGGGTGTTAGGAGTTTTTTTGAGTTTTTCAGCAATTCCTGTGACTGAGTTCGGGAAACTATTTGACCTCCCAGTCCAACAGGTTGTCTCTCTCGTGATCTCCTCACATTAGAATTCAAGATATCCTGACTTATGTTGTGTGCTCCATGTTTTGTGCTGTCCCTAGATGCTACTGACTTAATCTCCACAGTTTCTTTCTTATCTGCAGTTTCTGACGAATTGCCTGTCCTTATGGATTTCTTCTCTCCAGTTAGATGCTTTGTAGGACTCTTATTTTCAATTTGGTCCGTTAACAGCTTTTGAAATTCTCTTTGAGACTTGATTACAGGCTTGCATTGAGTATTCTGTTGCTTCTGCTGGTTTTTTATCGAAGCAGCATCGAACTCCTCCATCATGCTTTCAAAATCATTCAGTGCACTCAAACTATCTGACCGAGAGTAAAGTTGATAATAATTCTGAGCTGTAGTGTGATACTGGAAGTAGTCTGATGAAAATATATGATCAGTTTCAGTCACACCCTTTATCTGGTTTAACTCATTAAAAGCTTTGCTAATCCCAATAATTGAATGTTGCTCTCCTGTTTTAGGTTGGGAATTTCTCATACTGCGTCCAGATGCCTCTTCTTTAATTGCCTCTTGCTTGAACGATTCTCCTAACATTTCAACAAATTGAAATTGCTCTTCCTCGGGTAGAGGTGCATTCTTCTCTTCCTGTTTCTTTCCTTTGAATACCTGATAATATTCAATTCTTCGATGCTTTCTAACCATCGCGGACATCAAATTATAGATCTTTGCATCATCAAAAAATTTGGGAAAGTCTTTGAATTTAGTGTAAAAGTTCTTAATTTCTGTCATACTATCTCTCGCTTCCTTTTTACGAACAAACTTCTTTAAAAACTCTCTCTCATCATCAAATATCTGGTCGTCTTGAAATTTGATTGTAAATGACTTTCTTTTTCTTGCAATAATAGCATTGATATCCTTTGTATAATAATAATCAAGGCTGGAAGTGTATTTGTTGTAGAGGCCTTGATTGAGGATCTTACATAAATCAGCTCTCTGAGAAATGACCTTGCATAAATGGCAATCAAAATTTAATGGTTTCCTTTCAAAAGCTTTAGTCCGAGTCAGGTCGTTGCTGCCTTTCGGATCAGGATGTTTTGAGCTCAGATAAAGCTTGCAGTTTGCAATGTAGTTCGCATTTTGCAATGACATCTTTTCAGCTTGTCAAAATCGAGAAACAACTGAAAAAATTTGTTCTTTCTTATCCTTTGAATTTTGCTGGTTTAAGTTTAGTTTTGATTTGAAATGAATAATACATAATAATAATATTTTTCAATCGAATTGGTTGGCATCTTCATTGTTAGTGGTTGATTAATGTTTATAAAGGAAGACTCCTTTAAGACGAAACAAAATTCAACAACTTCTATTTTGAAAGGAGCTGCTTGAAACATAATTCAGACTTATATGAGTTCTATCTTAGTACGTCAAATTCTGGAAAAAAACTAAACGGCTTACGTCTTGTAGAAAAAGTTTTCCTATTCAAATGAGCAAAATTGCCTGGTAAGTAAAAAATGTGAGGAGGAACGAATGAATTGCTTCGGCGTACAGAAGCAAGACTCTATGAAACAAATGATGGAACTAACCACAAATCTTAAAAATACTTTAAACAGTAATCGTTACGAAAAAAATTATCGGTATATTGGACTTAAGGTCAAACAAAATTTAAACTATCTATTTGCTGATTTGTCTAGATGAATTCATACTGATCTTTAGACAAATAAGAAGTGACTTCGTCAAACGATATCTTGTCGATTGGGTCATTGATACTCTTGTCAGGGAGCAGCAGCTCATAATCGTTTCCTCCGGCTTTGTTCTCGCCCAGTTTCTCTCTCCTGGATTGCATATTGTTAGAATACGAAAGCTCTGAAATAATAATAACTCACCTGATGGCATAATTCTGAAGATAGACAATCAATTTAAAATCATTCATTGTCAAATTTATATCAGTGTATCTGAACTTGAAGCTTGTATCATGGATGATAAGATCAAGAAGCGCCAAGCACTCTGAGAATTGTTTGCTCTATAAAAAGACAGGATTCGTTAAAAACAAAGGGGCAGAAAGACATTACCAGTAGGAGTTTGCTCAAAACTGAAGAGTATATGTCACTTGTGAGCATGTAGTTGAATTCTTTTAAGATCTTGATTAGAAGATCAATATCAATGTTCTTGGTAATAAGCTAAATAATTTTTGTAAGCATGGCTAAAAAGAAAAACCGTACATAATGAAGAGCAGGCTTCAGAACTGTGTGTTTCACTTGAAGTGAATTGGATGATACGTCTCTCAGAGTCATTATCAGGAGCTCTTTGGAACATCTATTGATGTCAGAACTTTTTAATATTTCATTCACTGTTTGAATCATTACTTGGTTTCTAAAAGATATCTCAGCAGAGTCGAGTAGATCTCTTCAATCTCTTTAAGTCCATTTGGAAGAGTCTTTTTCGTATGTTTAGATATGAATTCTCTGAATTGATGAGCTTTATCATGTTGGCAGCTATTTCGGATAACATCCTCCCAAAGGTAGAGCGAGCCAATAGACTGCAAGAAATTAATAAGCTGTGGGGGGTCCAAAAATTCATACTGTCACGGGTAGCTTTTCAAGTATCGCAAAGACAAGGTCGGTTTCCTCATGTAAGAGCAAAGTTTTCGTATGGTCTCGATAGTTCAAATTGGACACTTTGTCGTTACGAATCCCTTTAAAAAGAAGCTCTTGAGCTTGCTCGAAGCATTTATTTTTGATTAAGCCACTGATCACCAGATCAATGGAACGATCTGGCAGATCAACTTTATTCTCTTCGAACAACTTGAGAATCTCATAGCACTCGAGGGGATTACTAGTTGCTGTGATAAGTTTACAGATCCAGGTAAGCTATAATACCTAGTTTGCAGCAGGAAATTGAAGGCATCGTTCACATTGAGCATTTGCACATTGAGAAAGCTGAAAACTGCTCGTGTTGCGATCAGTTTCAGCAAATGCGTGAGTGTATTGTATTTCTTGTAGTTTACACATCTATGCAATAAGTTAGTTCCACACATCAAGCGGTGTCATACGAGTGGATTAATTTATTGAGAGAAGATTGCTGGGAATAAGAACTTTGAAGATTGGCGCATTCTTTTAACACGAGAAGAAGCTCTTCTCTTGACAGGTCGGCTGGAGAGTTGATGGCCTGAGCCAGTTTTTGATTATTTGAGTCCATATTTTGAAAACTTGAAAAATTCCTCTCTTTTTTTGGTACTTATTCACGTTTTAAATTTTGCGTTTAGGACTTTTTGTTTGTAAGCCAACTCAAGAAAAAGGAACATAAAATATTGTCTGATGAATTACGATCTGGCTGTCAGAATTCATCGGTAAGGTTAGCAGCTTAAATAGGATTGGCTTCAAATTGCTTGCGACAAGAAGTAGTCGAATCTTATATAAAGCCTAAAAGCTAATTGCATCAGCTTTGATGTATCTCTCCAGCTTAGGCGCTCAGGAGTCCATTTCTGTTAGATAGGTTGAATAATTGTGAAAAAATTGAATAATTGTATATCAAAATGAATTCTGTTAAATACGAGTGCTATCTCTCTATAGAGACTACTTTCTGTATGGTAGAGTCTCTCAAAGACATATCGTAAAAATCTGCTTTCCATTATCATCACTTAACAAAATTAAAAGCTCCTAATTTTATTTGGTTTCTACAAAAAACTCTCATTATGTTCTTTCTTAATTACTGAGGCCACGATTGCCAAAACTCGTATCCCAAGTAATAAATTGAAATAAATCAAGCGACGATCTCTTAAAGTGAACTCTAGTAAATTACGATGTTGATTTATTTCTAGAACATTGCTCTTTTCTAATCTCACATATTTTCACAGTAGCTTGAGAGAAATGGGTAGTTTTTTTCAGGCCAACCATTGAGCTGGAGTATTTTTGATCACTTGCAAATTTTTGGCATATTCCAGTTAGGATAATTGAAATTCACTGAGCATTATTATGTAAGCTTGCTTTTAACAACAAAACTAGCGAATTTTTACCAAATACATCGAGGCCATCAAATGCAACCATTTTTCAGCTCCCATATTCATGCAACCGGGTTTCAAGGGATCACGCATTTTATAACATTATATTCTTTCTTATGATTATTAGTACTCGAATGTTTTTTGATGGTGCTAAAATGAGGGCGCAGCAGTAGCAGGGTCTGCAATTTTTGAAAGCAAAATGGAATTTCTTGAGAGGAGGAAATATCAAGGAATGTTTCCGAACATACCGGTCTTCCAAATAAATTTCATTCTTACTTTAACGAAATGCGAAGTAATTGTAAGTGAAAAGTCTATGAGAATACCTACTAAATTATTTCGCTCTCGGGGGAGTTCTCGAAAGGAGATTTATCATATTTTGAAAATTATCATTGTATAGTTTAATCTTTAATGACTTTTTTTCTGAATTTCTATTATGCAGTTTCTACAATCCTTTACAATACACATAGAATTTTAGAAAATTTTTTCTCATGATACAGAAAAGCAGATTGTACTAAAATGGAATTAGCTCCTTCTTTGCTTTCTCGGGGGCTGCTCGATCATTCACTAATTTCTGAAGTCGAGAAATTTCTTTAAGAAAGAGTTCGTTCTGCTGATCAATTTTGAAATTGAGGATTTTGACTTCGCTCTGCAAATCGGTTATGATCTCAGCCTGGTTTTTCCAATATTTCTTGATTTTGAAGGGGAGACTGACCACATACAGAATAGCGGTAATGACAAATAGGTAGCGCATTGTCTCTCGTTTCTTGGAAAATCTTGGATTCCAGAAAGAGTATAACCCTGCTGTTATGAAGACTATTATTCCAATAATTTGTAAAACATGGAATATGTTCTTCTTGTCTTCATTTGTAAGGGTGCCATCTAAAACTCGGCCGATAAAGTGCGAAGAGCGACTTTGTGGGAGTGAATTCTGAGGTTTTGAAGCTTCCATAATTTGAAAATTCCTTCAATTATTATCGATTCTTTCGACGAACCCCTTATATATCAGTTAATTTAATACCTTCTAGAGTTTTGAAACTACGTGAAGAAATTTTATGCAATGTGATCTTGCTACGTGTTCGATTGCTAAGTATCTAAAACTATTACAATTTGATTTAACTGAACCGAATTTACCGTTGCTGAATCGAGTAAACAAAATTTGCAAATTCCTTTGAAAAAAAAGGCCACGTGTTTATCTATGAATAATGATACACACAAGCAAAATAAAAATGACGTTATGCATATTATTTGCTTCATTAATTTCTGAGTGAGACCCTACTCAAGAGGAATGTAGAACCGATTTATCTTCATCACGAAGAATTTTTCTAATCGAAAGTATTTGTGTAATTTTTGAACTTTAGAAAAATTTCGAAGTTGAAATTTCTAATATCCAAGATATGTAAAACATCAATCCAAACTATACCTGTTTGAATTAACATAGAATTTACAAGGAGGGTAACTCGAATCAGATTACTGGTATCCCGCTCCTCGTGTAAAGTTTCTTATTTTTATTTATTGTTTTTAGCTACGCTTCGAAGTCTAGACTTTCGGATGAGCGAAAGCATCCTGAAATTGATGTGAAGATTCTTTTCTAACTTTTGGCATGGCCTCCACAATGCGACTTCCGATTAACTAATATTGAATACGGAATAAATTATTTCTCAAATCTTTTCTATCACAAATTTCGAATTCATTATTTGATTGCTTTCATGACTTTGTGTCTCTGCAGAATCACTAATTCGAAATGTAGGGACTCATTTCATATCTTCAATCAGTTTCAAAATTTCTCTTCATTTCTACATTGCTGATTTAATGGATTCACAAGTTGATGCCCTGGAAAACTCTACGAAGAAAGTTTATCATTCTTCAGCTTCAACTCAATAATTTCTACCCTCGTCAATTCCGGACATACTTCAAAACTTTTGAACAGCAGATATACACTACAAGCTCGAATTCTCGTTATTCCCAAAAGGATATTTCATGGAAAAAGGGGGGTTTAATCGCTTTACTAGAGCAATAAAGCATTATCAATAGAAGTCATCTTCTTAAACGTAGCTACGCGCCTTGTTGCGCTCACACTGGATTGGAGTGGTTTTTGTGAGATTGAAACAATTGTAGTAAATTTTATTGCTTAAATTAAACGTTTAATAAATTACCAGCTAATATTACAAATTTTGGCAGAATGAAATCTAAGAAGCAAAATCCGTTCTACATCGAAAACACGCAAACTTTCAGGCAAACCCTTCTTTCTCTTCTAAACAAGATCACGTAATTCCTATTTTTTCTTCCTATTTTCATTTCTGGATTAGAGATAATGCCACTCAAAAGAGAGCAAGCGAGGAACTTCGCGATCTATTTGTAAACCAAGTGCTGGATTCAGAACGAATGGCTCTTGTGATTGGATGTCTTTCTGAATCTAACGA
>ENA-UOUE01001240-UOUE01001240.1-compost-metagenome-genome-assembly--contig:-NODE-1240-length-17039-cov-9.874779_pt1 | contig 17039 bp, 8 predicted proteins | sample MGYA00238146_ERZ747223 | MGnify/ENA primary metagenome ERZ747223 (study PRJEB28781, sample SAMN06268865) | compost metagenome | isolation source: single cell | place: USA: California, Emeryville, Joint...
AGCAGTCTTCCTCTTTATCAGCATGCTTTTACCGTTTAAGAATGCAAAATTCATATTTCCAAAGTCGGCATCATATGCGAAATACATCCAGAAGGAACATAATTTTTTCGAAAGATTGTAGTCAGAATCGGAAAACGTTTACGAGCTGACCAGAGGTCTCAGCCTGACCGGACTCTGATTCCTCCATCTCAATTACCTTTTTGAATAATGTTGTGGCCAAAGATGTTTGAAACTGCTGTCTCCTTGGATTGATCAGCTTCATAAAGGTAATTCGAGCCATGATTTGTAAAATCCTCATTAATTGTGAGGTTTTTCCATTAGCTTGAACATAGATTAAAAATGTAGTAGCTCTAGCAGAGATAGCTATGACTTGCGATGTATTTCCAACGGTCTGTGCTGCTTGAGCTGTGATTGAATCTGCAAAGATGGAGGCGATTAAGTTTGAAGAAGTCATTACGTAGGAATTGCTTACATTTGCATTGAACTGATCGAATGACAACAGGAGTGAACGAGTTTCGGTGCTCTTAGTGTATGAGATGAAATTTAAATGATAGGATTGACTGGAATCCAGTTTGGTCAGGGTGAAGTTCATTTCTGACATGTTGGCACTGATGAGATTGGAAGAGTTTGAAATTAGATAGAGATGTATCTGTTCTGAATATCCCTCGAGATCCACCGGAGTATCCAATTCGAGAAGATAGAGCTGAGGAGACTCTTTTAATTCAAATTTGAGGATGCTAACAGGAACTCTTGGTTGACAGTATTTCCCAGTGTCGTTTGAGAGAAGATGTGTCCCGGTATAGCAGCTTAAGCATTGATTTGGAAGGGCTCCGGAGCAGGTCGCACAGGAACTATCGCAATCGAAACATTCAGAGCCCGAGATGGAATAACCATCTACGTTACAGGCCACACACGAATGATTTGAATTTAGTAGGTAAGTTGCTGTTGGTGATGATGGACAAGATAATCAATTTGTTGCCACTGCACCATCACATGTGAGACAACTAGAGTCACATTGGAGAAACTCAGAGCCCGAAATAAAATAACGATCTGTATTGCAGGCCACACATGAGTGGCTGGAAGAGAGGAAGTAAGTTGCAACTGGTGATGATGGACAAGATAAGCAATTCGTTGCTAATGCACCATCACAATTAAGACAACTGGGATCGCATTGGGTACAATTGTTTCCTGAGATAAAGTATCCATCGATATCGCAAGCTACACAAGAAGAGTTGCTGCTCACGAAGTAAGTGTCAGGAGGACAGCTTTTGCATTGAGTTGGAAGCGTCCCCGAGCATGTCGCGCAAGAGTTATCGCAATCGAGACATGCAGATCCCACAATCACTTGGTGAGGGCCGTTACAGGCAACACAAAATCCTGTCGAATTCTAGATTAAAGAAAAGTTTTCTGTCTACAATCGAAATATTAAATTAATTTACATAGTATCTTGAAGGATAGGCGCATCTTAGAGAAAAATAAAATGAAATAGTGAGAAATTTTAGAGCTATGATAAAGTTTACTTTGGCAGGATCTTGAGCCAGCGGGGAGAAAGCTGTCCCCAGGACATGAAGATACACAAGTTCTTCCATCCATGAAATAATTTGCAGCGCATATTAAGCACGATGCCTGGCTTGGGTTAAGAATACCCATCAAGAAACATGTGGGATCTAATTCAAGGTGTTAAACTTCTCAGAGAAAAAATAAGATAGAGCTAGCAGATAGTCTCATCTAGTTACTGCCTTGCTATGAATAGCAAAGAGCAGACTTGATGCATCAAAAACAGTGCAATATTTGGAAATATTTGTATTTACCTGAACCATCTACCCAGACTTTCCCAAACTCGCCTCGAAACCAGGCGAAATTCATCATATCATAATTTCCATCGAGGCTTGAGTCTCGGCTCGAGCTCCCAGAGACTCGGGTGCTACAAATATCAATTACAGCATTGTCCATTTCTTGAAAAAGACGATTCGTTGAGAAATCACCGAAATACAGACTAGATGAGACAGTCGGATTCACAAACAATCTCACATTATAGAATCCAGCATTTCCCAACGAAGTCGGGCTTGCAGGACCTAAAGCTACTACTCCTACTACTCTATTCCAAGTATCTAATTAAATCAAATAAGTGATCAGCCCAAATAAAACATACAAAGTTATACCTAAATTGAGCGCCAATGCGAAGGCAAGAAGTTCATTCCAAAGAGGGTTTTGTAATTTTACTTTCATCTTGCTGTCAGCTGGATCATAGTAGACCGTAAGGCTGACATATTTGGTAGCAGCATTCCGCACTGATACCAAATTTTGAGTGGTGGTGGTGGCTGGAGAGTGAATTAAAACATCGAATGCAAATATCGCTCCTTGTCCAGTGGAAGCACTCGTCTCATAACTGAAAATTGTTCCAGGTCTGCACATTATCATGTTATATGGTCCAAATGTAGGAGTTTCAGTAGAGGCTAATTATATTGTGAGAAATAAGGTATACATTATCATTGTTACCAATAGGCAGATCCAGATTTCCAGCAGACGAGTCATCGTAGTAATTCCGCGGTATTGTTAAATTTTGTACTACCTCGTAATCAGTGGCAAGTGAAAAGACGAACAATCTACCTAAATTAGATCGATTCATGTTTCAATTGAATAGGAATGATGGGGGTGCATATACCTCCTGGATGCATCCATGCGAGTTTGAGCATTTGACCGCCACTGTTTGGTACATAATCAAGAATTAATCGTGTGTGCTGTAGAGTCTGACTATAGCTCGAATAATATGTATCTCCACCCCAAAACACTGTTCCTGCTGACATGATCGTATACATTGTGTCAGTTACGTCTAGAGTCTGGTAGTGGTGTGGAATATAATCTTTGTTTTGGGGATAAAATCGATATCCATATGCTTTGCGATTCACAGAATCAGCCCCTTCCTATAAATAACCATGCGCCTTGCGGGAACATGACTGATGCAGAGAACTAGACAAGGCGTTTATAAATCTGAATAAATTCGATGCGTACCACTCCTGCTTCATCCCAGGGACTGATCGTCGTATATGGAGTAGGTGTTGTTCCTATATAAAGGAAAACAGATCGTTGACATTTATGTGAGCAAGTAATAGTCTTCGATCGTATGAATCGCCGCTAAAAATAAGAAAAAGTAATACACATATAATGATTATTGAATTTTAGCTCACTCACCTCGGATTTTCGCTTAATCTGAATAAAGTTGTAGAATCAGTTTGTAATGCAGGCATTTTCACCAAAGTGCACATTGTATACTGAGATGGTGACGGCCATCCACTCGTAACAGTTGATAGAAGCATACTATCAAAGCTTCCAGGGTAAGTTTTTACTGTTTCCTGCAAATAGAGGATCTCGACTGCAATGCCTAAAATACCACACGATTAGCAAAGAGCGAATACCATTAATTACATATTTTGAGGAGCAGTATTGGAAGTAACGCTAAGCATAAGCTCTTGGTCATCGAAGTATCTTTTCAAAAGGCAATGGGACACGGCGCAGTTCTAAATAACTTTATTTAGAGTATCTATTTAGATAGGTTTTATTAATCGAGACAAATAATTTGAAAATTTGGCCTATTGGTTTAAATTTTCCAAAGATAAATTTCTCTTCCTCACTAACTCCGTGAATGCTAACATACAGGAGCAATCTTTACCATCTTCTTCCTACAAGTCTAAAAGGAGATCTAGGATATTTCTAAAAGAATCTGTAATGACTTGCCAAACAGAAAACTGATAGTTAATCATGAATCGCATAAATTAGTCTTCTAGCAAAGAAATTCAAACCGCAAAAGCTAATTAAAAATTGTCTTCATACTTTACTAAATCAAATATTTTATTTAAATTAAACTCGTAAAGTTCTATGCTGGCTCAGAAAGAAAAAGAATTTAATTCCGTTTTGAGTCACATGATGAAATGCGGGCAGCGAGTGACCTCCAGTCCAACAAATAGAAACTAAGCTCTAATTTTTCATCTCCTGATAGTTACTGCCTTTAATTATGAGTTTTCAAGGAATATAATTTCATTTAATCGGCCATAACAGGCACTTTTTTATAATTTTTTTCCCTGTTTATTTCTTTATTTCAAGCATGAATGTTGAGTTTGTTCTTTATGATTCTAGGTTCCTTTTGATACTGTTTCTTTTTGGACAAATGTGCTTTGGTTAAGTTTGGATAAGGCCTAAAAGGGAGTTTTCATCAATATTTGATCCTTTCCAGACAATGAATTCATAGCTGCTACGTTACTTCCTTAAATGGTGCCGGAGAGAGAGGAGGAAAGATATTTCTTGTGTTCATCATCAGCAGTAAAGCAATTTGTGCTGGACCTTAGGAATACATTTTCCTATAACAAAGTCCTTTTTTCGTAATCGTAATAAAGCAAATTCCAAATTAATTTAATTTTGAATTCTATAGATGAAGTTTTAATGGAAAGTTGGTTACCTATACAACTCGAAGAGAAGACTGTTTGCCCTACCCCTTCTCAGTAGCAAGATCGCTCAGCATAAAAGCGTGATGATATTTTAGGCAAAGCTTTTTATCTTTGATTTTCATTTCAAATCGATCCATAATTTAAATTCCCTTTCGTTTCTACAAAAGTTTATTCTTTGAGGGTTTTGTGGTCAATCAAATATGATTCATGATGTAATGAGCGTTTCCTAATAATTGAAAAGCTGAGTTAACATTGTTATGACTAAGCAAACTTAAGTAAATTAGCAGGAGGTTAATTTATTTTTTCGGGTTTGATTGAGTTCTCAGTTTTTCCTAACTAATTGCTTTGTTTTCAAATTGAAGGAATGAATCATAAAATGATGAGGAACAGAATAATCGCCGTCATAAGTAATTCTAAAACGCTACTCAGCTGTTTCTTGTTGCTGCTTCTCAGGGAAAATAATCCATGAGATGCTCTCGATTATGATGAATTTAAATATATATATCGAGCAGATATGTGAATCGTTATCATCAGTTCTTTGAGTAACTATTGGTATTGGTTCTTTCTCAAATGAAGTAGACAGCCCGAACAATATCTAGGGTTCATTAAAAGGGAATCATGCTTATTGATGAAACATGAAAATTTACTGTTATTTTGAGATGTGTCAAGTCTAAGGCTATTTTCCGGTCTTGAAGTTCAATAGTGCTATTGTTTCATCACTTGAAGCACTCGCAAGCATATCACCGCTTGGACTCCATTTAACACTGTTGATCCAACCTAGATAACGATATTCAGGTGGGGGACGTTGCTTTATTAAACAAATCAACAAATATTACTGAGGAACATAAGCTTTTCCGGGGACGGAAAGTATATTACATCAGGCTCTGACGACAGACAGTGAAGATCTGGGAAGTGGAAACCACCGAATGTCTTGCAACCCTGCAAGGTCACTTGCATTTTCTCAGAAGCGTGAGCTTTCTCTTGACGGGAAGTTCGTTGCTTCAGCAGGCTCATCAGATAAAACCATGAAGATTTGGGATATCCAGACCTCCGAATGTATTGCGACTCTGAAAGGTCATACCGGAGATGTAGTCAGCGTGAGCTTTTCGGGCAATGGGAACTCTCTGGCTTCGAACCGTGAGAATCTGGGTGTGAACATAAACGGCAAATGGTATTGTGACAGGATTTTCAGCGCGATTGAATCGCCTCTCTCAGCACACAATGCGAAAGTAGAACACGTTATAGTATCTCAGCGAAACAAGAACCTTCTTAAGCAACTTGTAGCCAAGGATAAGATGAATTCCGAAGAAGAGAAGGCCAATGAGAATAAAGATGAAGAGAGCGACGAAACTGAAGGTGAAATGAAATACAATCTGATTTTGGCGCAAGAAGCTGCAATTGAATTTTCTGAGCCATTTCGGAAAAAAAATAAGGCCAGACATGAAGAGTTACTAAACAAAAATTTGAGCAGCTGACCCTTGTTAAAGTGAGGGCGAACTCAGAATCGATGCAAAAGGGGCTTTTGAAACCTGATCTTTTCCTTACGAGTCCAAAAGATCCGAAAGACTACAAAGACAAAGCAAAGAACGAAGTACCGATGAAGGCTGAAGTTGTCTCAAACAATCAAGTAGCTCCGGGAAATATCAATTCAAAGAGTGGGGGAAAATAAACCAAAAAGCGGTTGCTGCGCGATCTTCTAAGAGGTAATAATATATATCGTTTAGAATTTTGTAAAGCATGACTTATCTCAAAAGATAAAAGAATAGATTATACGAAAGACAGCAATAATTGAGATTCGTTGAAGGTCCGAAGTGTTATAAGTCATGAATATTCGAACGTTGAGCTATATAAGAAAATAAATTTATGACATATGGTTGAAATTCGACAAAACAATAAATTTAATCAATGAAATATATTGAATTCAACCAAGGCAACACGATGCTCTGAAAAATAACGAAGTGGAGAGACTTGTAGTTGCATTCATTTAACTTGGGATGATTCTAGCATTTCTTAATTCTCCAACATCTAGCCTTATCAGATTGAAATATAATTTTTATAATTTCGTGTGAAGAGGATCAACACTTGGTGTTATCTGTAAGAGAATTAGCTTGAATTCAAATAATAATTTTGCTAGCTATTTTAACATTCAGAAATACGATACTTGTAGGCTTGACTCTTTTGGTCTTGTTTTCGTATTTGTTTTTTTAATTTTTTTGAAAAAAAATGAAAAATAAAAAACAGACTTCATAATCCGAAATTACAGAGAAAAGCAAAAGTTACTTAATGTCTTTTTATGTGCTTAACTTGTGAAAAAATTCTCTTGAATTGAAAGATGCTACTAATGTGCAGGGATAATTCGAAACGTAATACTGAATTTAATTTGCGCGTAAATTTCGCTGATCTTTCTCAATAACATCAGTCGGTATCTTTTCAAAACATCCCCCAATGCTATGGAGGCACTCAGAAAATTTGTGAATTGAGACGAGCTCAAGCTTTTGGCTCTCTTTCGACTTTGTACCCATCTAATTGTGAAGTTTTGCATTGCTTTGCTCAAATGGATTTCTTAAAATGAAGTTGCAATTTCTCCTTTAGGCTGCCTATTCTGTCAATCAAAACTCTACAGATTCCAGCAAACAAACACTTCTCCTAGTCAGCATTATTTAAAAAGTAGTAATAAATTCAGTTTTTTTGCATGATCTTTTAATTCCTTTTTATTACTAAATTCTCTTTTCAAACGGAATTACGAAGGAGTTGCATTGTGTCTTCGTATTTTTTAGTTCTGTAAAACGGTTGTCGGTCGTCGACCAAGCGCCTTAGCACAATTATCTTCAACTTAAAGCTCAGTTTCGAAATAAAACTTTCAAATTCACTGTTCGTGCCTGCAAAGGAGATGAAAAGCCCACGGTCGACGAACTGATTACTGAAGTGGCTTTCGAAGTGCTTTGATAGAGTTAACGAGTGTCCGCTGCTTGATTTGAATATGAAATTTGTTACCGCCTCATTGCTTCATTTTCAGCTATCACACTTTACGCATTATGCTTTAGAATGCATTAAAAGGCACTAACATTACTCAGCTCACCGAAAAACATCTGCTTATCATATCAAAGGCTTTCGAGGCCTTGTTTCCAGATTTTGGCGGAGTTAGAGATGCTTTTCGAGATTATCCTCATATTGATAGAATGAAAGATGCTACTGGACTTCTCAGATACATAGCTTTTTGTGTGGGAATTTTAGAGCAAATACCAAAAAGGAGCTATAAAATGTTGAAGGAGACAATTGAAATTTGGCCCTGAAGCTAAAATCAGGAAAAGGATTAGAGGATTATTATTTCTCTCCTACTGCAAAGATTTTGAAGGTCATCAGAACAACCTGAGAAAAAAATATCAACAAATACAACTTCTCAGACGGAGATCACAGCGACAATTGATGAAGAGAAGAAGTTTGAGGTAAGTAATTCCCAGGTCAGCGAAAAGATTTAGAGCAGAAACTGTTTTTGCATATCAAAGCTCTTGTATCTCTGCAAATAAACTTCTGAATTTGAATCAATTTGAGGTATTATTTTATAAGCAGAGTTGCTCAGATTCAGCAAGTCAATCTCTTAGTTAAATAGTAATTCAAAGAAAATAGTCTTAAATTCGCCATTTCTGAATTATTTTTCTGTGCAAAATTACACCAACATCTTCAATCTCCATTTAGTATCTGATTTACTTGAAAGATGAGACAAATCAATGAAGAATAAACCAAAAATGTGAAATATTGATACTCAAACGAAAATGATTTAATTTGCTGCTGAGTAAAGCGTTGCATCTGACATAAAATATTATTACAGTAGAAGAAGAAGGTGAAAATTCTAGTTAACGCATGATCTCTCTCTTAAGGCTAGGATGTGAAGAGAACTCGAGTTGTTTTTCTCTGACACCAAACCAGAAGTCCGAAAAAATGGTCGTATTCCAGGTCAATGTTAGAGAAAATAATGAGATTAAGTCGCACTGTGGGCATCTGTGCCTTACTTATTAGAGATAGTCATCTTTTTCACTATGCATTCTTGTTAAAAAAGATATCACCTATTTGGCATAGTAACCGACTCTGCAATTTCAATTTATGTATTTTCTTTTCTATTCTTCTGTTATACATTTCGAATCAAGAATATTTGTTAAATCATAGTGTTCTTAGCAAACACACACACACATTTTTCCTGGAAGCAGATCTTTGTAAACTTCAATTAAAAATAATAAGTTTTTATTCACTTAAATCAATAAAATATCGTAAGCATGGAAAGCGCACTCAATTTTGACGATCTTCAAGCTCAAGAGACTCATTTCAAAGAAGGACAGCAAGATGATATCTATAAACTCGAAAACATCGGGACTAAGATCTCTGATTTCTTTATCCTATCCTGTCCACCGAAAAAACACGAATTTCTTGAGTTGATGGACTTTTTTGAGGAACTTGAGCTTGTTCTTAGAGAAAACATTCGAGGTTCCTATCCTACAGATGAGCAGCTTGAAAAAGAAATGCAAAATGTTGGTTCTTGTGGTGGTGTTTGCGGAAAACACCTCCCAGATGGTGCAATATATTATACGTGCCTTGATTGTGACTTAGTGCGGAAAGTAAAACCGAATAGTCACGCTCTTCAATGCGAACAATGCTTCGAAAATTCTAATCATGAAGGTCATAAAATAGCAACTGGAGTGGGCTCTGACACCGCATATTGTGATTGCGGAATTGCTGAGTCCTGGAAAAGAGAAGGATGTTGCTCTAGACACGAAGATTTTTCAAGCGAAAGAGCAACGAAAATGCTCCTTCAAATCCCGCAGGACGCTGAGAAAACCTTCCTCTCAACATTTTCTGAAATTTTCTACCTTATTTTCAGATTAGCCGAAGAAAATAGTTCCAGTGAATTAACTATTCACAAGACTCTGTTTTTAACGGTTAAAGAACTACTGATAAGCTATTGCGAGAAAGCTGATGCCTTTAAACTTCTGACCAGAAAGCTTCTTATGTCTAACCTGAATGAGAAGTGGCTCTTTAGACATAACTGTGATGATTTAGAGAAGCTGAGCTACCGGAGATCGAAGGGTTTTTGTAGATGTACTGTTTTAGAGCTGTTGCTCAGGTTTGATGGCTATCTCGAATGCAAGTGGCTCTTTTTCACTCTGCTCGGAGATAACCAGTTTAAAGAATATGCAGCTTTGATTTTCACCAAGATGATACATTTCTCCTATGCTGTAGAATCCCCCATCAAGACTTATCAAAGAACGAATGATAATATCCTGCTCGATCCGATTTGGGAAGAAAAAAACCTCAAATTCTCCAGAACAAATTTCCAGCAGTTACTTTCAAATAAGCTACTGAAGTCAGTAGATTTGACTTTGGTTGTTGTACACCATGGTTATTTTAGCCAATACTTTGGTGTATTGAGGAAACTGCTATATTTAGGAGGAGCTAAGCGGAAAATAAAAGATATTCAATCGAAATTCTGTTCTGTTGTGGCTGAATTAGTAGTTATCTTCCTTCGCTTTCCTGCAGCTTCACAAGGAATCTTACAAAACTCTGCGACAATTGAGGCCATATTCACCTTGATTATGGACATTCAAAGCACGGACAGACTCCATTTTCATGAGTTTCTCACTCTCGCGAATGTCCCTAGATATAGACGATATCATGTCATTAGAAAAAACCACACACTTCAAATTTTGTCAGTTGTTTCACTCATTTTAGCTCATACGTTTCAAATTGGAGACAATACTCTAAAGGAAAAACTCATCTCAGATTTTGGCGCTCATTTAGCCACTTATTACAAAAAATACAAGGAAAGTACCCAAATCAACCAAGAGAGAATCACAATGAATCCAGCCTTATTTCAGATGCTTGGAATTTTTGTATCTTATTTGGTCGTTGAGAATCCTGATCTCAACTTCAATGACCGAGAGTTCAAAATTATGTGGGAAGACGCTCTCTATGAATCAATGAAACATTTGATCTTCTTCAAAGCTATCTTAAACATCACGCAAGATATTCCAAGCTTCCAAGAACTACGTTCCAGCATCAAGGAAATTCATGACTTTTATTTTTCTGCCAGGTCCACCAAAAATTTCGATGTGCTGTTGGCACAAATTAGCTTCTTAATGATCAGTGATGAGAAAAGAGTGAAATCTATTATGAAGAATCTCCTATCTTATAAGGCAGAGGAAAAAGATCCTGATCTTGAAATTGTATGGAAAAAGACTTGCTTCGAAGTGTTGACGTTCGTGATCAAGGATGAGAGATCTTATGCAAGTATACTTCAAAACCAGATTGAATTTAGCTTCAAGCCAGCAGAAAGATCAAAGCCATTGTTCGATGAGATTGTGAGGAAGACTGTTGTAAACTACCTTCACTTTTTTCCTTTCCAAACATTCGAAGAAATTAAAAATGGACTCAATGCTTATATTAAACTTGAGAATGAAGAGTATATACTCGATTTGATCGCGAATGTGGATGGCCTAACAGGGGAGTACACATTAAAAGAAGTATGGCAGGATAGAGGAATTGACTCGCAAATGTTTTACATAACGCCGGATCTTTACCAAATGTGTCAGGCAATGGTAAAGGAGATCGGAGCTCATAATGCTCATTTCAATATGCTTATCGGTTGTCCCGAGCCTCGTAGTCTTTTGTATCTAGAGGATGTCGAGAAAACGGCCTGTTTATGGATTTTATCCGATCTAGCAATGTTTTCCGAGATTACCCTCGCATTGATAGAAAGAAAGATGGATGTTACTGAACCTCTCAGATTCATAGCTTCTTGCGTGAAGATTTTAGAGCAAATGCCGAAAAAGGAGCTATCTCATATTCTCGACCTCTCGACGTATAAACTGTTGAAAGAGACGGTTGAGAATTTGGTTATGAGGCTAAAGTCGGAAAAAAGATTAGAGGCTTATTTCTCGCCCATGACAAAGATTTTGAAGATCATCACAGAGCAACTTGAGAAAAAAATATCAACACATACAACTTCTCAGACCCGGACCAAAGTGACTATTGATGAAGAGAAGAAGTTTGAAGGTAAGTAATTCCCAGGTCAACGAAAGTTCATAGCGAAAAGTATGGATCCATCTTACCAATGAAGAGCTTTCAAATCTGGAGCTGAGAAATATTAATAATCTAGACCGATTTAGCTGAAAATTGACTCATAATCTATGATATCGAAGAAGAAATTTAAGAAAAATGATATATTTTATTTATACAGCTGATAAACTTAAGCTGTTTTGGAAATAAGACTTTGAGTATTGTAGCCTTCACGAAAAAAACTTGAAAAATTTCCTTAATTCCTTCCCAGCAGAACACACTGATACTTATTTTTGAAGAATTAACAAGTGTCAAAAGCTCAAGTATGAAATTCACCTCGTCACTTATCAAAATTACATATATAGAAGTTCAACGATCTATTCTGAATAAATAGACCACTGAATTAATTAATGACCTTAAAACTAATAAGTTATTTTCATCACTCAAGGAATACTTATATCGGTTCCTGTGTTTCCTACTGAGGGTTTGGGACCAAATATGTTGTCTAGAAGGTAGTGTAATAGTTAATAGGATGTTGACGACGATGTCGGTCGAGTCGTAATTTGAGTCGTTGTATCAGTTTGTCCAAAGAGTGTGTATTTGTTGGGGTGAACAACCAAAACTTAAAACTTGTGGGTCTGGTGGTGGGCATCGCAGTTGTTGTCGTCCATACCAAGTTTCATTCGAAAACAGTATTTTGAATAGATCGACTGCTCTGCCTTTTTGCCGCGTCTGATCATGAATTGCTGCTCAACCTTTTGGACCGTCTCTGTTTAGGTTTATTTACAGCAACCACCAAAGTCAACAAGGCTCAGAAGAAAAACAAATAGGAAAGTCTCATTATTAGGATCTAAATTTGAAATTATATGATAAAATAGATAATTCAGCTCTCCTTTTATAGACAGTATTTAGTAATACGGCCAACTTTTGATTTTTCTGTTTAATTGGTATCTCTAGAATTAATTATGAGAAATAAAAAAAGGAATTGGCATTCTTGTATGAGAACCAAACGCTACAGCAGGTTAGTACAGCCTTTTGGTGTAAAGGAACTCGAATAAGAGAGTTTAGGCTATCATTACTATGGAATTGGAGACTTTAGAAAGAAATAATTTGATTGAAAGGAGAACCTTTTCGTATGGCTGGCTAGCTTCACTTTATTCAATCCATATTTTATTTAACGTTCCTTTTCTTGATCGTAGGAGTGAGCAATAATGGATAGAATAAGAGCATGAATTGAAATAAAATTGTCTTGAGTTTAACAACCGTACGTTACTGGCGCTTGCGGTCATTCCTGTTCGATTTAATGGAAATAAACCAACATTAATAACCGAAGGGTTAACGTTGAATCAATTTGGTATATTATTTTATCAAAAAGTTGCTTAGATTTGGTATGACAGTCTCTTTGCGGAGTCATGCTCAGTACAACTAAAATATCAGCGGGTTGGTAGCTTCTTGCTCATTCTCTTCGAGACAAGACACTCATTCATAATAGAAAATTGTTGACCTCTTAGAATGGTTCCGTTACGCACACAACAAACTCAAGTTGCTCGATATCGAGAAGCAACATATACTGTTTTCAAATATTTCTCTTGAATCAATAATTACAGTTTAAATTAATTGATTACATATCTCGAATTTGAAGTGCTTTGGTTAGATTCCAGTGCCAAGAAACCCAATCTTTTTGTTGGTGTTGTAAGAAGCAGGAGTATCAAGGTATTCGATCAGCAAGCTGCTTCAGTAGTCAAAGTAATCATGTATCTTGAAGAAAAGTTTGCTAAAGGAACTATCCTGTGCATTAAGAACTTCCTCGTTGATTTGAGATGCGAGTTCTCGTATTCTTCCCCTGGCAAAATGCGTGCGGTAGATTTTCTCCTGCGAAAGAATGATCTCCTTTTCGTCTCCAGAGAAAGTCAGCATTTGAGCTTAGGTTTCGAAAAAATATTCTCTTGAAGATTGTTATTGTTGTTTATTACGGGTAATGCGAAATGAAGAGATTTGACAATATTGTCGATTATGAATTCGCTTATCATCTTATGGGTATTCTCGGTACTCGAGCTTTGCGTTAATTTGTTCTGAAAACAATGAAACCAAAGTATTCTATATGTTAGAGCGATGAACTTGGTATTCTAATTAACACCCGCAGGATGAGAACAACAGTAATAACTTGGACGATGTCAAGGGATTCTGCCGCATTCAAAAGCTTGTTTGCCTTGCGGCGGAGCAGGCGTTGCAATCCCACTATTGGCTCGAGGAAGAACATTTACTATTGCAGATATAAGTTCAAAATTAAAAAGAAAATTTCATATTTTTATTCGCAAATTATTAACTAAAACTGAAAACATTGACTACTACGCTACGACTATTGAATGATAGGTTTAGGTCTCTAACAATCCTCATTAAGAAGTACGATACAAGTTTAATTCAGTCTTAGGGTAGAAAGGCCCTATCATTATTATATTTCCAAAATCCGAGCGGCTATTTTTTTTCTATTGTAGTCGTGCTCAGGCAGCAAATTTAGAACATTCTGCTGAAAAACGGCAGTGGCTATATTACCTGAGTGATATTTGGCAAAAAGAAGTTTCTTTGACGAGAGCCTGATCGAGGAAATGAGCGACTTCATGAAAGCGCAAGCATATTTTTCTTGAATCCTGTGGCAATATGACAAAAATATGATTTGAGGCTGCATAAGAGAATCTGTAAACCTGGAATACCAGCGAAAACGCTGAGAGAGAGTCCTGGAAGCAATTTCTCTATCCAAAATGAAACGCAGATGCTGAGGATCATATTAGTTCACGAAAGTAGTTTGGTAAATTACATTATCAAATGTATTAATTCCAAAGGTAATCACTTTTAGGATAGTTTTAGATTATTCTAAATTATAGAAATTAACGAATCCTTTCAAAAGCCGTTTATTTTGAGGATCTTACGATCAGAACAGGTCTATCTTGGGAAGGAAACCCAATATTGGATCATAATTGGATATAATAATGAATATCTACCCTTTTGAAGCTCAATTTCCTTGGGAGTCTGCCAAATTATACGGCATTTACTTCAATATTTCGCAAGATTGCTTCGAATTAGATTAACTAATACTGGCTGAATAACAAATACATCAACATAAAAATTTATTAATTACGCGTTGGCTGTATATTCTGACTTAATAGACTTAGAAATATTCCGAAGGCTGTCCCTTAGAATCTCGAGATTTCATTCTAATGGTGGTTAATATCCGGTGAATCCAGTAAAGAAATTGGAAGAGAACTTTTGAAGCTGGACAAGGTTTCTAAGCTTGGTAGATCGTCGAATATAAATACCATGTAAATGATGATGATTATCATTATCATATTGATAAAAAAGATTTAATATTCTCAATGAAAATGAAAAGTAGAGTTATGACTACTACCAGGCAGATTTTGGTATTGGCCCTCACGATTGGGCTAGCAACAGCTTGCTCCTTGCGCTGGGGGGTTGCTGGGAACGGTGGGAATGGAGGAAGGGGAGGCAACGGAGGAGATGGTGGTATGTATGGTGGAGGTGGGAACGGAGGATTCGGAGGAAATGGTGGAAGAGGAGGAAATGCTGGTGTATTTGGAAACGGCGGGGATGGTGGAAGTGCATCAATCGGCGGTGCTGGTGGAGCTGGCGGATACTTTGGCAACGGTGGAAATGGAGGATCTGTGGGATTCGGAGGAAATGGAGGAAACGGCGGCTTCATCGGTGACGGCGGATTGGGTGGAGAGGCATTAATTGGTGGTGCTGGTGGAGCTGGCGGATACTTTGGCAACGGTGGAAATGGTGGATCTGTGGGATCCGGAGGCAATGGAGGAAATGGTGGCTTCTTAGGAAACGGTGGAAATGGTGGAAGCGCATCAATCGGCGGTAATGGTGGAGCTGGCGGATACTTTGGCAACGGTGGACATGGTGGATTTTCTGGGTATGCCGGTAATGGAGGAAATGGTGGTTTCATCGGAAGTGGCGGAAATGGCGGATTTATTTCACAAGCTGGTGATGGCGGAAACGGTGGTGTTTTCGGTAGTGGCGGTAATGGTGGATTTTTGGGATACGCCGGCAACGGAGGAAATGGAGGCTTCATAGGTGACGGTGGAAATGGTGGAGGTGTTGGAAATGGTGGTGATGGTGGAAATGGAAACTTCATAGGCAATGGTGGAAATGGTGGATTTGTTGGATACGGTGGTAATGGAGGAAATGGTGGCTTCTTAGGTAACGGTGGAAATGGTGGAGCAATACAAACTGGCGGTGCTGGTGGGGATGGTGGTGTTTTCGGCAATGGTGGAAATGGTGGATTTTTGGGATTTTCTGGTAATGGAGGAGATGGTGGTTTCATAGGTAACGGTGGAAATGGTGGACTGATGCAAACAGCTGGTGCTGGTGGGGACGGTGGTGTTTTCGGCAATGGTGGAAATGGTGGATTTTTGGGATTTTCTGGTAATGGAGGAAATGGTGGTTTCATAGGTAACGGAGGAAATGGTGGAGAGCTACAAGGAGGCGGCGCTGGCGGAAACGGTGGTGTTTTCGGTCGTGGTGGAGATGGTGGGTTTATCGGATTTTCTGGTAATGGAGGAAACGGTGGCTTCTTTGGTAACGGTGGAGATGGTGGAAATGCACTCCTTGCTGGAAAGGGTGGCATGGGTGGTATTTTTGGTAATGGTGGCCGAGGTGGATTCACAGGAAACGGAGGCCAAGGAGGACGTGGAGGCATTCTTGCAGACGGTGGAGATGGTGGGTTTGGAGGAACAGGTGGCGATGGAGGCAAGGGTGGAGTTTTCAGCAACGGTGGGAATGGCGGTAATGGCGGGATGGGAGCATTTGGTGGCAATGGATTTCCTTGAATATATAAGTAAAAAGTTGACTTATTTTATGAAAATTAAGATTCAGTAAACTTGAATTATATCAAAAAATATTCATTTTACTTTTATGTAAATACTATTCATATTTTACTCAAGTGTGATGCATACACAAATAAATAAGATATGAAATATATCAACTCTCTCGCAATTTCAGCTACCTCTTCTCTTTGAAGACAAAAGTTTCGACGCTTTTTGAGAATAAATCCCACCGTATTAATAAAGAAACTTTTTACGATTAAGCACTTAGATATATCAAGGAAAAAACTACTTTAAACTTGGGATGATTTTATTATTCTCGTTGACATTAAATTTCGATTCTACAATGCACAATACCACATTTCTTTAATTATCTCATAATCCAAGAGCGACAATAAATATCTCATGCGAGCAGCTCTTTCAAATTCAACAAAGATAGATTTAATTTTCAAAAGAAATGCCAAACTATTGGACAAAAACAGGATATATTAATCACAGTTTCGACTGCTCTGAGGTTGCCAACAAGAAACTACCTCTTTACTAAAAAGCACAATTCGAAATTTCGAAGTAAAAGAAATTAAGTTAGGAAATATTAAATACGAACTAAAGTACAACTCAAAGGGCCCAAAAAGATTATTTACCAACGAAAATTTTCAGGAATTCACTGATTTTTTCTCGCTCCAGGGGTTTCGTACAACACTCATTC
>ENA-UOUE01001244-UOUE01001244.1-compost-metagenome-genome-assembly--contig:-NODE-1244-length-16988-cov-35.675182_pt1 | contig 16988 bp, 15 predicted proteins | sample MGYA00238146_ERZ747223 | MGnify/ENA primary metagenome ERZ747223 (study PRJEB28781, sample SAMN06268865) | compost metagenome | isolation source: single cell | place: USA: California, Emeryville, Joint...
TTCTTCTAAAGTAAGCATCCAGTTATATATTTTTTAGTTTTTCAAGAGATTAATTCAATCAGTTTGATTGAAGTGACAAAAAAAATAAAATGGTTTATCAGAATGAGATCAACTAATACTATTTAGATCTGATTGCGTTAGCCATTTTTGAACTTTTATAAAAGTCCTTCTTGATGATCCTGTTTTTCGAAAGCTTCTGAAATTTGAAATTCAGCCTTGAAGTATCACGAAAAAAAGTTCATAAATGAGCTTAATATTGATTTTATAAAAAATAATTCATTTCATTTTGTAAATAAAAAAGTGTTTTTTGGTTTCTATTGTTACAAATTTTTTTTTGTGCTGCAGGATGCTTGTTGGTAAATTAGAGCCAAATTTCAGTGGACACGAGGTTATATATTGATCCTTCTTAAATTCTCTGGTAACTTAACAAATCAAGACAATTGTTCCTAACATTAAGTAAAAACACTAATGAAAATATATTAGCAAATATTGAAGTTCTTCAGAAATATAATCAATTATCAAATATTATATCTTATGTATTGAACTCCTAACATCATGAATACACTAATCTTGACTAATATGATAATTAGCTGATAGATTTTTCCTTCATTCGATTTCATTTACAATCATGCTGAAATACTTTCATCATCCCTAACAGCCTGTTCTTGTTTAAAAAACTTAAATACTATTCCTTTGTAGATAGAATCTATCAAATTTTAGTATCATTTAATTTATTGAGCTTCATTGTGCTTTAATTTTCGGGTCAATAATGCAAAGCAAAAAATTCGAAGATTTACGATTAATAAAATTCCTGTCAACATCAAGACAAATTGCAGATTTTCTAGAGAAGTCAGACTTTTATAATAGAAATATTTTTTTGGGAATTGTTTTCTCCAATGATCCATTTATGCTTCAGAACTTGACTCATATCGAGTCTCTTCTTCGAATCAACGACTAAAAGGCTTTTTATGAGATCCTTTGCTGAATAACAAACAATTAATTCAACTGTCACGCCTCTGTTCGATATATACCATTAGTGGAAATGCATTCCCACTCTGAAGCTGGGAAATCGAATTCGCCTTTCTTTATCTTCTCAACTACAACAGTTTCATCTCCATCGAAAAATGGTGGAAAGCCGCATAACCTATATTCCAACACTTAACTCAGGAAGGCAATGTATCACTACATCTGATAAATGATACTCCCTAATGCCCAGCAATCAGAAGTCTTATCGTAAATTTTATCTGTCAAGGTTTCCGGTGCAGTAGTATTCATGGAAGAAACGTTTAATTCTGGATTTTCTTTCTAGAGAAAAATCTTGTTAAAATACTCACAATACCCTTTCTTACGGCTTGTTCTGATAGATCGAGAAGTCGTGACACACCAAAATTCTTTATCTTTAAAGTAGCGTCTGGCTCCGATGAAGAGTAGACTAAATCCTCCAACTAGTGCGGTTAGTCATTCAACTTTGCTGAAAATGTCCATTTGTATCTTTACTTTCAGATTCCCATGAGCCAATCCTAATGAATGGCAATATGCCAGACACTCAACGACTTCTCGAATAATATCAGAAGCATCTTTTTCAGTATAAACCTCTTTGCTCATAATACTGTCCATTAGCTATCGCCAAAAAAATTCCAGATGCTTCAAAATATTTGGTTCTATACCTCTTCCCCAGTTATTAACTCCAGAACAACGTTCAAAGCATCCTCTTCATGATAGATTTCGTAAATTTTAACGAGGTTCGGATGATTGAGCTAGATAAATGGTGTATGTCAATACATTTTTTCAATTCATCACTAACTTTCGTTAAAGATTCGGCTTCTTTCTGTAAAACCTTTTGATCCTTCAGAATCACATTCCTATTTATGTTACGAATGCGCTTGCGATGGCTTACTTTTCATATGTCTTGATGGCAAACTCTTCATTCGTTGAAATTTTCGTGCCTTTACTCACACGGTGAAAAGCCCGACTAGTATTTTCAAATTGAAATTGCTATTAGATGTATCATTCGGTGGAGGTCATGCTCGCCTAGGAGTTGTGTGATTTTATAATCTCCTTTCAGAGGGTTTTTTTTGAAAGCTGTGTATCCTTCCATATAATGAAAGTTTTTTTTTCAATACTAAGCAGATCTATGATAATCAGATATTGCCAATGAGGCCTCACCGACAAAAAATAGAGTTCTATTTATTTACAGAGAACCTCGCTAAAAGGAAATAAAATGATTTTTGTTTAGAAGCAAATAACAGAAGCGGTTCTAACTCCATGCGCCGACATTCGCTGTTTTGTACAGTTCCGGAAATAGAAAAATGCAAATACTGAGATAAAAGAATGCTGAGAAATGATTTCAAAGTTGTAGTAGGGGCTCTGAAAACGTGTTTTAATGTTTTCTGTTCTCAACCTAACTATTTAATTAGCATTTTTAACAGAAGATTCAAGCTTTTCAAGAAATGATTTAATCGCCTTTAAATTTCTAAAGATCCAACGTCAACGCACCTATTTAAACTGAGCAAAATTTTAAAGTTGGATAACTTTCATGGAGTCTTTAGGGGTTTAGCATGCAATCCAGAGGAAGTTTAACCCGTTTCAACTTCAATACTGCCCTTTTCTTCAACTTTAACGTCAACGTATCTTAATACAAGATTCACCTTTTAAGTTTTGGAATTCGAGTTGACTATAGACTACTACTCATCAGGGCGAACCTCCTGGCAGCGTATATCACCTCAATCTACAGATTGGCCAAGCTTTGGGGATGTCCTAAAAGCGCATTTAACGAAATTTAGTTTGATCCTGAGGCTTTATTTATTAAAAAATCAAAAAAATTAACTTGCTATTTGAAGGAAGTTCAAAATTATATGTTCTAACTCGATTAAAATTTAATAGCTGTCGAAATTTTATAACTTCCAATGCTTCGAATTCAGGCGAGCCGACTCGATCATTCGAGACTTGAAATACTCTACACACTAAAGAGAAAGAAAGCTTTCCCCTTCGCGCAATAACCGTGTTTTATTTTATTTGCAGAAGTTCTAAGTATTGCCTCAGGAGAGGATAACTTAAAATTGGTTGATAGAGAAATTTTTCGAGATTTATTTATTTAATTGATTAGAACTGTGAGGGAAAAAAACCATCATGAAAAGTACCAGAGGCAGAAACGTACAACAGCCAAGTGGCAACATCTTCCGGATTACCAAGCAAGTCTTCCAGCCACTGGACTTGAAGAACACAATCTTGATTAATAAGAAGGCTGTGATCTCCGTTAAGGCAAGTCCTGAGAGAATCGTTCGCAGGGAGCCGGTGAGGGGTAAAGAGCCTCCAAAACCGGAGAAAGTCCTCCAATCCTTGGAGTTCTTCCCAAGAAAACGTGTGCCAGAGGCAATCGAGGAGCTGGCGATTCCTGGTAAGGAAGTTCCTTTATTACTATTAACAGTACTTAGAAATCAGCAAAAATAATTTCGTTTTTCACCACATCATTGGAACAGGAGGCTTCGGAAAGGTGACTAAACACTATTCAAATCGCCGTTTAACTCATGTAGGTCTGGAAAGTGGAGATGCGAAAGCATCGACAATACTTTGCAATGAAAGAGATGTCGAAGGCCAAGTAACCCTTTTCAACGTTAGAACTCGTCCTATTATCTCTACTAGAGTCATTACTAAGCGCAGTGTGCATTCAATCATGAATGAGAGGAAACTGTTGGCTGAACTTAAAAATTCGTAAAAATTTTGTTTTAATAAATTGTAGACTTACCGTTATAGATTTCTCGTCAATATGGTCTATGCCTTCCAAGATCGAGATAATCTGTACCTAGTGATGGATCTGATGAATGGAGGTGACTTGCGATACCATATCGGTCGAATGAGAAGATTTTCAGAAGAGCAAACAAGTAACAATTTCTTTTAGTCAACACCTGATTTATTATTGTTTCTCCCAAGAGTTCTTTGTGGCGAACGTTATCATCGGCCTCGAATATCTCCATCTGAATGGAATATTACACAGAGACATCAAGCCAGAGAATCTCGTGCTCGATTCAAATGGATACGTGAGAATCACTGATTTTGGAATCGCTCGCAGATATAGGCAGGAAAACTCCGAAGATACATCAGGAACTCCAGGCTATATGGGTATTTTTTGATCCTATCCTCTTTAGATCTCTTACCAATAATTTCACTCACCTGAAGCCCCTGAAGTTATGTGCCATCAAAACCACGGCATCGAAGTCGATTACTTCGCTCTTGGAGTTATGGCTTACGAATTCATGTTGGGAAGAGTATGAAAAATTTGTCCAAACCTGTAATTAAAGAACCTCTAAAGCGGCCTTATGTTGGAAGATCAAGGAAGGAAATCAGAGACCATATCCTCTCGAAGCAAGTTCAAATTAAGCCACAGGAGATCCCTCCTGACTGGTCATTCGAAGCAGCTGATTTCATCAACAGAGTAATTAAACATCTTGTGCAAATTGAGTGATAATCGGTTGTTAATCAGCTAATTCAGAGAAAGCCAGCGAATAGACTGGGTTATAACGGTCCTGCTGAATTAAAAGCACATCCATGGCTGAAAGGAGTGCCATGGCAAAAAATTTACAGGAAAGAGCTCGAGGCTCCCTACTTGCCTTCAGTATGCTATTTTATTCACAGCAGCATTTATTGAAATGGATTTTAGCCAAACTCTGACAATTTCGATTCGAGATACCATAATGAAAAATCATGCGATGAGGCTACAGCCGAGTTGATTAAACAGAATGCGCTCCTTCTCCGTCGTGACTCTGTTCAGGGTAATTTTTGATAATATGTTCCGCGCTAAATTATTACTTGGAAATAGATCTATTCAAAGATTATTATTATGATAAGGAGGCTGTTAAGGCTAAGTCAAAGCCAACCTCTATGGTCAGCAGCTTTTCAACTACCTGCATTAATCAAAGCACCAGGGGCTCAACGAGTGAGTCGGGCCTCTAAATCAAACTAAGAGTATTAACTCCCAAGACATAACTTGGATGCCATGCATTCAAGGTCTTCGGGAAAATTAATATATAATTTTTCTTATCCTGGCAAATTGGAACCATTCCTCTCGTGCGACCTGAAGATTATACTGCCAGGAGAAGATTGAAAAATTTTGTACTAAATATATATTGGATAACAATCCAACATCTCATTATACCATTTTATTAATGTTGCTCTAAATTTTTCCATTTGTATAACAGCGTTTGGAAAAATCATTTCATAATATCTCTTTTGCGTTGTTGTGGCTTTTGAGATTCAATCTCGAAATATCAAATCTATTTGATTTCTCTTTATTCGATAAGAACAGGATATAGTGTTAGAAGAAACTCACATCCATTCATAATAGGTGAATGGGAAAATGATTAAAACTGAGGATAAAAAGCAGCCAACCTAACTCTTCTTTCAAATATTGTGAGGTCATAAAATTTGAAAATTATGTGCAAATCAGGATCGCATTTAAGGATTTGAGATTGCCAATAATTTCTGAAAATCGTTAATAAAATGAAGGAGCCGTTCTACACAGGCATCAAATAAACCGAACGCAGAGTGGATCCTTTCTAAAATCACATCACCAAAACAATGCCAATGCGACCTTCTAGTTCAAAATATCTGAAGCAGCCATGATAAATCAAAAGCAGAGATCATTAAGCAGTCCAACAAACCACTTTTAGTATTATCGTGGTAGGCCAGTTAATTATTGGGCTCATCCTTGGTGAAAACTAAAAAAACAAATTCATTCAAACAGTCGATTTTTAATTTTTTGTTTTGCTGAGACACTTCTCTTGAAATACTTATATATCTAGCTGGAGCTTTCAGTATATTTACAGTAGCAACTGCCGGTCGGGGCAGATCCCAAAACTTTAAGAAGTTTATGCTTAAATGAGGTCTATAAGAAATATTAAGTTGAATGAAATACAGTTCTTTGATTTTAAGAAACTCTTTCACAAATTTGAAATTTTCTATCTGATCTCATCGATTCTGACGAAAGCACCTACCTGTCATATGAAATCAGAAAAATTAACAAATTCCCATTTGAACAGTAACTACTCCTAACGATTTTACTGAACCCACTACAGTACGATATAAGCTTGATACAGTTCACAAAAAAAGCGGGAAAATCCTTATTGTTCCTTATTGAATCCGCTTATAAAGTGCGTATCTGTCTAGAATGTAGGCAGATCAGACTCCAAAGTTAGAAACTAGCCTCTGAGAACTACATTATAGTGTGTCATTAAGATGACGTAACGAACGTCATGTCACCAAAGCATACCCAAATATGCGAAGTAAACGCAATATATGTAGCTAAATTCGTCATATATTAAGGATTTTCGTCTATACGTTACGACAATGTTCCATAAAAGGAAAAAAAAAAATACTAAGTCAGAGATGACGTTATTCAGTTTTCATCTCTGCTTTTCCAAAAAGCTTTCCATTATTAGAGAACCAGCGTCATCAAATAGGCTCCTTCATCTACTATACACCTTTCATGTAGGCCAATCTCTCAACATTGTGACGCTATTAAAGACTCTTAAGCATTCAAAATTGCCAATTAAGCGTAAATTGTATAACAAAGCCACCGATTTTTTGACTTGTCTTAAAATATCACACGACATAGAAATTCAACGGCTAAACTCCAGTTCATCATTGGGACAGTGAGTGTCCAGGAAAAACAGCTTCCACTCTCTTATCGTACTATTCTGCGATTCAAGAATAATTCAATAATTCAAGGAACAGTCCATTTAAATATCACCACCTCAGCTTAACTTGCTGTATGACAACCCATGTTATTCAAACCAACACTTTCCAGCCAACCATCCCTCAAGGTGTGCTTCTCGGAAGCGCGTCCTTAAGGAAACCAATCACTATCAGAAACAGGATTTCCTCTAGTTGCACGGCCAATGGCTCAAGCTTGTCCGGCCAGAGAGGTGATTCTCCTCTGAAACTCGAGAAAAAAAGGGTTCTGACTCTCCATAAGCCAATCAAGGTAAAAAAGCCTACCCTTTCTCCTCCTCACAGCGATCCCTACAAAGGAAGAAAAATGTTCAAGTAAAAAATCTTCAATTGGTGACTCTCTTGAGACTATTGCGGAATTTCTGCTCAGTATATTAATGCTGATACCAAGCCACTTCAATAACTTGATCAACGCCATGATGCAGCTCGTAAGAATAGAGACTTGTAACAGGGTGCTGATATTCAAAATATGAAATTTAGATTCAAAAACTAAAGCAGAAGCACCAAGCAGCGCAAAATCAATTAAGGAGTTCATGTACGAAGCAATTTACTCTGGTGCTTGATCTTGATGAAACTCTTATCCATTCAACACTTACGAAACCTGAAAAGAATTCAGAATCTGTTTATGTAACCCTACTTTTTCTGCGGAAAACTCATTGTTTCTTTACAAAAATTAGGTCAGAGCATGTGGAGCATATGAGCGCATTTTCTTTCAAAGAAGGCCTCATCTCGACGTTTTTCTCCAAGAAGTATTTATTATCTCACAATCATATCTGACAACCTTATTCAAGATGAGCCAAATATTCAATCTAGTTGTCTTCACAGCTTCGCAACCTGAGTATGCAGATGCCGTTCTCGACTCAATCGATAAGCAGAGGCTTATCATGAGGAGATATTACCGAGACGTAAGAAAGACCTATCATTTTCAAGTTACTAATAATCTTCCTAGTCTTGTTCCAAATCTACTGAAGGATACATCAAGTGCCTCGATCTACTCGATGAGGATTTATCCAAGGTTATTCTCCTCGATAATGCAGAGATATCAGGAGCTTTTAACAGAGGTAGTTCTTCAGCCCAAGCCTTTTATCTGATGTTATTGGCTAATTAGATAATCTGTTGTTGATAAAGCCATGGTACTCGAATGAAGAAGACGATGACGAGCTTCTTAAAATCGGAGCAAAACTCAAAACCTTGGAAAGCGAGAAAACTGATCTAAGACGTATAATAAAGACACTTATGAACACACAATGATTCTATCAATTGCTGTGCTGAGTTGGGGTGCAACTAATAATTCAACCTTTTTTTTGTTAATGTCTCATACAATACGATTTATCATTTATAAATAATAAAGCTTTTTGCTTATCGGTTTATAGAGATTTAATGTGCGTCGGAGAGAAGGCTTCTTTGATTGCATTACATAGATATTCAATAAACTTTACACAATTCATAATTTCGGTTGAAAGCCTTTCTATTTTGTATATTCTATCGTTGCTCATCACTATTTATACATATATATAAATACAACTTGACAAACATCCCTTACAATCTTGATTTATCACATCTTCTTGAGCATTACTCACAGAGGGCAGGCTTCTACCCCCATTTAGTTATTTGTGAGTTTAAATTTTTTTTTTTCTCTCTCTCATCAGAAATACTTAAAACAATTTTTCATTAACAGAATAATGGATGACATATTAATCATAGATGTGGAGAAATATGATGAAAAAAACTCAGGTCATGCTATCATGGAGAATGCTTCAACAAAATATGACACCAAGGGTGAAGCTAACTCTGCAGAACGATGCTAAAAAGCTACCACTACTATTCAAAAAATCCAAATTAATGTAATTAGCTGAACTTAAAAAAAAAATGTGGATTAGCTCAGCTCAATCAATATCGATTTGAAGCCAAGCCATTGCTTAGCTTAATTTCATTTTTCGGCTGTTTGTAGTCATATTTCATGTTTGTGCGATCTGGATTGACACAGCTCAAAACTTCAAGAACGGCTTCAAGATTTTTTTGGAATTTCTCCAACATCCTGACTGTGCTTATCACTGCTTTAGAATCAATGATTTCTTCGTCTTTTTTGTCGAGTACGAGTCGACTCCCCAACAAATTCGAAAAGTTTTTCAAATCTCGATTTGGACTGAGATGACTCAACAAGATCTTATCATTCACCGTGGCAAATGAGCTAGAATTAATCGTGATATTCTTGATGATATCTGATGGTTTGATCATCGGCTTGTTGAGATCAAGGTCCTTTTTCTTGAAAAGTTCAGAGATTTTAACTTCTTTCTTTTTCTCTATCATCACATCACCTCTTTTCGCTTTGATTAAATCAAGATGGCTGCTCATTAGTTGATGATTCTTGTAGATCTTTTCAATCATTTCATCATATTCCTTTGGAAGTGGCAGCTCTGTCTCTTCATCTGAGGACTCAGCAGCAAGCGTATTCCCCTCCAATGATTCACCAAACATAGGCGATGCGTGCATCCGACTGAGTCGTCGGAGCTTAAGTCTCCGAGCACTCGAGATTTTGTCTTTAACGCGAGAGATCCCAAGTCTTCGCAGCTCAGAATCCTCTGGCTCGACCCTCCCGCTCATGAATTTGTCATGATAAAACAGAGCTTTATCCATGCAATTCATATAGAAATACTGCTGCGCTATCAAATCATACGCTAATAGCTCATAGCGTTTGTCATTGGCTACCCAAGCATATTCAACCATTTTGATGAACGCGCTTAAAGCTTTCTTGTACTTCAGCTGGTCTCGGTAGCATTTACCTATATTCTTGAGAGCTCGAATCTTGTTCATAACTGAGTCGTAAGAATTTGATAAGTTCTTTAGCTGGCTGAAAAGATAGTGGGCTTTGGAGTAGTCTCTTCTTTCCTTTGCAACCTTACCCCATAATTTCACCACATACATTTGAACTTCATAGTTATCTGATTCACGTGAAATGTCCGATAGCTCACTCAGTGAGTCATCCACAAATTTCCGTGATTTTATTTTAGAATGTGAAGACATCAAGTCCTCCACTTTCGCCAGCAGCGTTTTGCAGGAGCTCCTGCATCTTTCGATCAGCGCTGCTTCTCTATCGAAATGCTCATATTCTACCTCTAGAAACTGTTCATGCGCAATATTTCCTTTTAATGTGAGTATCTCTTGCTTATTTTTAGAAAACAGTTGAACTTCTCGGATGAGAGCGTTAATGATGCGGTGAAAATGGTTGAGCGTTACTCTCGAAACGCCTTTAGTCTGGGCGAGCGATTTCATGTTTTTGGCTGAGAGATATAGAAAATCTTTGAGTGCAATTTTGCTTGAATTCAATTCTCCTATGGAATTTTTCCTATGGAGGTCTTGCAATCGTTTTGATTGGAAGAACTGTGTGTGTGTTGAAGTCATGGGAGATGTAGTAGTCGTTGACCTAGAAGGGCTGAAGGGCTTTATTTCGATCGGGTCTGTGAAAAATGATTTCTTCTTCACCTCGGTCGACCGATCTGGGACCACAGTAATGAGAGTGTGTCGAGATTTTGTGCTGCCTGAAAGATCGGTTGTGGCGATGCCTCCATTTGAAGAAGGTGAATTAATGCGGAAAGATTTTGCAGGCAAACCCCTCGGGCTATGAAAATTGGTTCGAGAGCTGAGAAAGAAAGAACTGGGATCGATTGACGCGTGAGACATTGACCTTTGAATGTAATCAGGCTCATTAACCGCTGTTGTGACGATGCTCCTCTTTGAAGCATGAGTTGTTCGGGTAGATAAGAAAGTTTTTGAAGTAGCGAAACTTTTGGAGTCAGGTTTAGTTGGCTTAGCTTGCAGATTGTTCGTCGAGCCCAATTGTTGGCTCTTGAAGATTTCTTGCATCAAAGATTCAGATTTTTTCTTGGAGTTCATCGTTTCTTTTTCCTTGGATTATTTTTAGTTGTAGGTGTGATACCGACCGAGTTAAAGATAACTGATTAAACATAATTTTTTTTCTGAGTAAAAATATTCAATAACCAAAAAAAAAAAATGCCGTTACAGTAAATATCAATCGAGCTATGCTCTACTTGACATACAATTTTTCAAGATGTCACATGAAGCATTTTCTTCAAAGCAATTGACTAGAAAATCAGTCAAGTGCACATATCGATCTCGAGTCTGCTTGATATCTAATGAGTTGTTCTATGTTTCTTCCAAGAGCTCTCTCAATTTCAGAGGACCAGCCTGGCAGGTGTTGAAGTGAAAAAAAATTGTTATTAATCAATTTTCTTCGACTCACTGAAATTTTTAGGTTGCTGTCATAGCTAATGGAATTAAGAACAGCTTGATACATTCATATTCGCTTCAATAATTCGAGATCTAGCACATTTCTTGAGGGTTCTATTCTTTTGGAAAGGATGAATGAATAAAAATTGTTCTCTCAAGCCCAACAAACGAGAATATTTCGTTTAGCGCGCTCTTGTCTCTCAATTTCATTGCTATGTTTTCAAAAATTCTTCCTCATCAACGCATAAAGAGAATATAATTTTCTCATTAGAACATTAGTAAGTACTCTGTATGTAATTACATCTTTTTGGGTTAGATCATCTCCGGAATGTATGCTTCCAAAATCGTTTGTTAATTAGATTATAGTTCGCGATCTCATAATCAAAAACCAAGTCATCGAAGATAAAATTTAATCTAACTAATTAGAATCTATTTTCATATTATAATGATGGGCGAATGGTGCAGAGAGATTTCAGTTCATTTCCTGCACATATATAATGATTTCAACCGAATTTTCTTGAATAAACTTGAGAAGACCTGTGCTTTATAAACTAAGCTTCATATAAGAAAAAAATTCCATGGACTCTCCAAAAAGCTCCGTTGCAGTTGAAAAGAGCAGCTCTGGTCTTTCTAAATTCCTCACTAAGCTCTACGAAATAGTACACGTAAATCTATCCTCTAACCAATCCATTTTTATTTTCAATGTACATTACAGGACCCGGCTTACAATGAATATGTTACATGGACACAGGAAGGGAAGGCTGTGATGATTAAAGATGTCGACAAATTTGAGCAGGACATTCTCCCAATCTGCTATAAGCATCGAAGCTTTTCGTCATTCATCCGACAGGTAAAATTAATTTTGTAGTTCCGTTCTGTGAAATTCTGACAAGTTGAACATGTACGACTTCAAGAAGGAAAAAAATGAAGACGGGAAAGGCTGTGTTTTCATTCATCCTTTTTTTCAAAAAGATCAAAGGTAAGCTCTTTTAAATGAGAGTCGCTCGTAATGTTTCTTTCATTGCGAAGGAAACTTGCGGAAAGAATTAGGAGAAAGAAACCTAAATACATATCGAAACGGATTATAGAGAAAGAGATTGCCAAGAGATCTGAGCCTTTGTCGCCGCATAAAAAAGAACAAGAGGTACCAAAATAGAGAAAACATTCTGATAAGCCACCTGGGTAATAGTTTGAAGAAGTGAAATCGCTCCTATCAGAAGTCAGAAAGAGCATAAATTTTCTAGAGAAGAAAGTCGATGAATTGAGGAATTCGAATCAATGTTTAGTGACTCAAGTCCAGCAGTAATTTTTGTTATTCTAGAGACTTTTTTCCGAATCAATAAATAGGTTAGAAACCACTCTAATGCTGCATTCAGCTCAGAGGCCCCGAAATTTCTCTGAGACTGCCTATCAACAAATTTACCCTTCCAATGTAGCTAAAGGGCTAATGTTCAACCAAGGAATTCAAACGATAAACCTACTACCAAGACATTATATTTGAAGCAGTATTCAATTAACTTAATAGCAAACATTTCACTGAGATAGAGAACATACATACTACTCAGGGACTTTAACATCATTTATCACCTCAACAAAGTTTTTTTGAATAGCCTTATCATGAGTAACTTTTCATTGATAATATTTTATGGGAAATCATAGAAGAAGCTCAATATTATTAGGTATTCTCTATTTTGAAGCCATGTTATTATGAATATTTAAAGTCAGGTTTTAATTGTGGAATTCTCCAAGAAAACACTTGTCTCCTGCGAAGTCCTGCCGATGGTGAGAGTTGATTGGTATCTGCAATATATTCAATGCAGCTCTCCTATAAAACCTATAGAATGCTATCAAGTTAGTTGAACATCCACATCCGTCTGGCATAAGAGGTTTTAGTGAACCCAAAAAAAAATAATTGGTAGCAAGGCGGCTTGGATAACCAGTCCAACTATAATGCCAGTCATCGTGCTGGTAATGTCTGTTTGGTTCGCATTGGCTCTATCTATTTCCAGAATTAGCTGTCTTAAAAGAAAAATAGAATATTCTTAGATTGATAATGAATATATCTTACTCTGAATGTTCTAAAATCTCATGAAATAAGCCTGTAATCTCGCGCAAATGAAAGGGAAAGAGTGATATATTTTCTCCATAATAAGAATGAACCACCAGCATCAAGCTAGTATTAGAAGTGTGCATCATTTTTTCTTTCCCCTTCCGCAGAAAAACTGACGAAAAATCATCCAAATTCTCAGAAATTAGACCTTTTCGAAAGAATTTCTTTGACCATTTCATTTTAATATTCTGTTAGAATATCGCATGGTAATGTCGAAAGGAGAATACCAAATTAGTTACAGAGTGGCCGTCGCTAGCTCGAATCAAACAAAATTCCTCTTTCTCTGTGGGTGAAGCCATTCGTTTTAAAGCAAATATATTCTGAATAGAATGGCCTCGATGGATACTTACGGAATATTTACCTCCTCACCTTTTACTGCCTGTAAATGGTAAATTGTAATATACATTCACTGTATAATTTAGTTAGAATCCTCTCCAATATATCTATATTAGCTTGTCATTTTCTTTACTGAAGCCCTTCTTTCTATTGCTCTCTCTATTACTACATCAGATATGCTGTCATATTAGAAATATTTCGCCGAAAAAGAAAGTTTCATTTGAATTCGGCCTTTGATTTTAATTAGATGCCCAAAAAGAATAAATTTAAGAGAATTCGATTTTGCTCGATCGACTGACTGTAAATACTGGCAATTCATAAAAAATGAATTTGTGGCTAAAATTCTCCCTATAACAAATTTCAAAACTCCCTTTCGAATTACGGCTGCGAAGGTATTCGGGTAGAATTTTTCTTTTTTCTAGAAAACAGCACGCGTTCATCAGCAAAATCATTCGAAATATATTATAATTTTCGTCACGAAAAAGTAATTTTAAATGCAGCAATATCAAGAGGACGTTATGCCGCGAAGAGCTGGACACACAAAGTCCTCGCTTGACACTGTCCCAAATTTTCTGAAAAAGACATCATCAATGCTTGAGGTCACATAACTGTTGAAATCCATCTTCTAAAATATTCTACCCAGAAAGCTGAATATAAAAACGTTATAAGCTGGAGCGATGATGGGAAATACCTAGTTATCAAGAACCCATCCGAGTTTTCGTTAAAAATATTGCCAAAATATTTCAAACATAGCAACCTCGCTTCATTTGTCAGACAGGTAATTAAATCCGTCTACAAGAATATCTATTAATATTTTTAACAATACCCTAGCTGAACATGTATAACTTCAAAAAGCAGCGTTCGGGAATTAACGAGTATATATTCTTTCACGAAATGTTCCAACGGGATCAGAAGTAAGCTATTGGATTTTAATATTGCAATATGTACTCATGTTTAGAGAATTACTAACGAAAATCAAAAGGAAGAAAACTGAAAGCGTTTCACCATCAGAGCTTACCAAAATACAGTCTGAGGCTAATGAACCCCAGAACTCAAGCAATTTACTTCAAGAGGTAGTTTATCAGAACTTCATTCCCATAAACTTTTCTAATCGGAAATGCGTAGAATGAAGCGTTGAAGAAAGTGCATGTCGATCTTAACAATCGAGTGATGGAACTTGAGCAGAAAATCTCAGACCTTAGCTCAAAAAATTTACTTCTAGCATCTCGGATTGAACAGTAATCTGCAATAAGAGACGTTCTAATTCACTGATTCATTAATTAGGATTATTCAATACAATGTCAAGCGCCAAATGACTGAGAATTCTGATGCCGTCAAGGAAAATGCGCCACTGCGGTTAACGAATGTAATGGTCCATAAACTTGTGAATTCACCACCTTCTGGTGATACGGGGAGTGGAAAAAATGAGGATCGAGTAATGACTCCTCACGAACCAATTTTAGAGAATCGTATGTTGAATTTGTTCCTGCTGCAGCAGTACGCAACAAAACTTGTAAACATGAATCCAATGTAAAAACAAAGAGGCATTTTTGGAAGAAAGCCTTCAAAATATATAACTACCATCGAATTCGTGTCCAGAAAATCATAAAACTTATGTATATTGCTTGCTTACATAAAGCCTTATCGTTGTATATATGTTTTTATTATACTTTACCTTGTTACCTTGATCTACTGTTTTAAGTATCACAGCAAAGCACTTCGCAAAAAATCTGACAAGAGAGGGAGAAAAAGTAAATAAGAAATTTTCTTCCTCAAACCACAAGCTTGAGTTTAGGAGCTATTATAACACCATCACTTGCATAAAGACTATGTCATCAATAAAAAGAATGAGGCAATTCAATTTATTATTATTTTTTTCCCCTTGATACTTTAAGTGAAGTGTAATAAAAGCAAAATTTGATGCAGCCGCAGCTCTCACTTTTTGATCTCAGGAGCAGATGCGCATTACCAATAATAGAGAGAGAGGGGAAAAATTCTTAAACACTGACTCTTTAGACCCAGAGTGAGTCAATTAACTTTATGATTAACGAAGGCTACATCATAAGACAGCAGTGGTTTTTGTTATTTCAAGAATCGCAGGCCAAATCCCCACCAACTCTCTCTGACTCTCCATGGAGGTAACAATCCTAAATGTAGGTTATAACGGTTTGGTCTTTTTCTAGCTGAAAGGTCAAGCTATTCGTTTACGATTATCTAATTCTTTCTAATTTAAGTTAAGCTACTTCTTAAAAAATTCCAAGAAATAAAATTGACACAAAAATCCATTATTCTCGACTACAATCGAAGAAATCCTTGTTTTCTTTTCCATAAAATGAAAAACAGATGTGGATTATAAATTTCTATTTTCTTCATTAAAAAACAAAAGGCAAATTCGCTCATGGAAAGAAAACAATTATTACTATTACGCGACAAACTCCTCCAGAGTCGGAGAGAGGGGGAGCCACACGTCCCTAATTTTTTGAAAAAGACTTATGAAATCCTTGAGGTAAATTTGCCTTTCCTTTTCTGCTGGCAAATATCAAATAGAAAGAAGAATATAAAGACATAATCAGCTGGAATGACAATGGAAGCGCAATCGTTATCAAAAACCCAATTCTCTTCGCCGAAACCGTGCTCCCACTATACTTCAAACATAATAACTTGGCTTCCTACATTCGACAGGTTTGCTTAATCCAATGAATAACTTGACAACATGACCCTTAGTTAAACTTGTATGACTTTAAGAAGAGGAAAACTCACCTGTATGAAAATACGTTCGTGCATGAGAAATTCAAAAGAGGAGCAAAGTAAAAAGCATTTCCTAAGAGTATGTTTTGACTGGTAGCTGAAAAGAGAGCTACTATGCCAGATTAAGCGGAAGGGAACCGAGATCGTTAGTATGCCTCTAAAGCCCAAGCCTCTCCTCGAAGATTCGATCCCGGATAGGTTGGATCTGGTCCAAGAAGTAAAATACAAGGATTTCAGGTATTGAAACGTACGGTTTGCGTTAGAATCAAACTCTGAAGCAAGTGCAGAGAACCATGAGCGAGAAGATCCAATCTTTGGAGAAGAAGCTCAGCGATACCACTAGATTGAACGAATTGCTTCTGATGCAGATTCAAATGTACTTTTTTATTGATTTTATTTCGAGAAAAACAATAACGATTAATTAATTAGGTTAACGAATTCAGAGAATGAAAGGTTTAGTAGCAATCCATTGGAGAACATTTTGGCCGACTTCACGAGGAAAATTTTCCAGAGCACAAATATCTCCGCTCCTTCGAGTTTTCTGCCAACTGAAGATCTGCTTTCCAAACTCTTTCAAAATGGTAGCCCTCCTAAGGTAATTATCCTTGTGGGTCATAAGCTGAAAAATTTAATAGACGTTGAACTGGCCTTCAGTCCAAAGTATGTGCAATAATCTTTCTCCGAAAGAGTTTAAGTTAGAGAATACTCAGGTTTCTCTTAACTCAGATAAAGTAAGTGAGTTGGAAACAATGAAATCGTTTAACAGGATAAATTATTAGGGAAAAGTGGACTACTTCGAAAATTTGTTAGAGTTTGTTTC
>ENA-UOUE01001246-UOUE01001246.1-compost-metagenome-genome-assembly--contig:-NODE-1246-length-16974-cov-10.427946_pt1 | contig 16974 bp, 17 predicted proteins | sample MGYA00238146_ERZ747223 | MGnify/ENA primary metagenome ERZ747223 (study PRJEB28781, sample SAMN06268865) | compost metagenome | isolation source: single cell | place: USA: California, Emeryville, Joint...
ACCTACTTCTGTAAGAGATTTTAACTATCATCACATATGATTAATTTTTTAATATTTAGATTCCAAGCAGAAAAAGAAGAAGAGATCAGTCACTTCATACCCAAGACCAGGAAGAGGAAGAGTCGCACGCCCCGCAAGAGGAGGAGCAAGAGGTGGAGCAAGAGGCGGAAGAGGAGGAAGAGGCAGACGTTAACTCCCTCATTATAAGCACTCCTATATATATATAGATTGAATATTTAACTACATATAATTCAGCTTCATTTGTCTCCCTGTCGGGATTTAACGCTTTATAGGAGTGTCTATTTTGAAAAAACTCTCTCAAAGAATTCTCTCTTCAACAAAACTATCATCCGTATTCAGTGCAAGGAAAATAACTTGAGCCCATAGCCTGGCTACAGAATAACAATCCTAGCATTTTGCTGTTAAGTATTCAATCACTCAGAACCGGAATAAAGTTTATCTTGGTTGGAACCAGGTGTTTCTTGTTACAAAAAGGGTTAAAATCAAATCTTGCTCCTCAGAAAAATGCAGATAGACTTAGTTGCTATTATTACTACACCCTATTGCCAACAGTTCAGACTGAGAAAACACTCCAAAATCTCTGTTAAATCATTAGTGATATATATATATCCCTTGTGTATTTGGACTTATTTATTAAGAATTCCATATCCTCTTCGTGACATTTTGGTACGGGGCCGTTCAACGAAAGCTTTATCTAAATTCGCTATTCATCTAAAATTGTCCTATAGCGACTTTTAAAGCGTTCTTTCTATTTGCCATAAAGAAGGGATATTAGGAAAATCAAAGAATAAAATTAAAACTGCCTATTAAAATAACCGGAACAACTCATAGATCATGTCCGTCACTGTCTCAACCTGGCAACAAATCCATGACTCTCAGCTGAACCAATCCCACTCAAAGCAAATGTATACAATTCCCAAAGCAAAAAGAAGCGATCCTAGTCTCAATACCGAGTAAAAGCAGATGACTTTGCTGACGTTAATCATTTTTTAGTTGCAAAGAGGCTTTTTATGATTTACCTCCCGTAAGGAGCGCACGTGCAGCTAGTATTGGCATGGGAAAGAAATTTGATTTTACCAAAGTCACAACGAGAACTCCAGCCCCAAACCAATACGAAATCGAAGCTGTTTCTGCAAAAAATGCCCAAACAAGAAGAGGATTCTCCTTCGGACTCTCACGTGAGGTAATTCTAAATGTGGTTTTCACGCTTTATCCTTCGCTTTCGGATTATAGAAAATGCCCGTTCCAGGAGGAATGTTAGTCGGAGATAAAACCTCCCCAGGCCCAGGAGCCTATAATGTCAGGGAAATTAACAAAAAATCGATCGCTTTTACATTCAAGTCAAAAGCCTCGCAAGGTATTTTGAAGTTTTTTGTGTTTGGTTGCTGAATTTTGCTCTGATCAGATGTTTTGGTCTCCAACAAAAAAGTCCCTGGCCCAGGTGCTTACAATCTTACTGATTCTATCAGCAAAAACGGAAAATATTTTCTCTCAACATGGAGGAACTCCTGTGCAATGGTGATATCTCCACGCACACCTCGGTATCGATATATATCTCCATGAAAGTAGTTAACAGCTGTATTTTTTCAAATAGAGGATCTTTATATGGAGAAAGCAAAACCCCTGGACCTGGAGCCTATGATGCCACTGGCTCATACAATAAGACTGGAAATTATTTCCTTTCAAAGTTTAGATCTACCAACACTGGTTCTTTCGGACATGCGGCAAGAAGGTCATTCTCAGACAGATTTGGTAAAAAGGATTTTAATTGAGGCATTTTAGTTACAATTACAATGTAGACAATGTTCCTGGACCTGGTAGTTATAAGCTGCCTTCAGAATTCGGTCATTATGAGAATAAAAACGCGAGGAAATTTGAGGAAGAGGAAAAGGCGAAATTTGGAAGTGCGACTGAGCGGTCAGGCAGAGGAGCATCACGAATGAGCACAAAGAACACTGAAAGAGTAAAGAAAACAGAATAGAGAGGGATAAAGCTGTCGATAGTTGAGCTATGATAGATGAATTCAGGAAATTTTTTTGAGAGTTTACATTGAGGAGAGTTCGAATGATAACACTGCATAATTTTGATATTTGAAGGAGATTTTCATACATATATTGCTGAAAATCGAGAAGTTTTATGATTATTGTATCATTTAAGACATAAGATCTGATCAATAAATAGAAGATTGAAAGAAAGAGTAAGTGGCTTTGAATCGATGGTGAAAAGATTTGTTCTTTGATAGTTATGGAATAAGCCTGTTGAACCAAGCTCATTGTTCCAACGCTTTTCAACAACGATTAGTTGAAATAAAAAATTAATGATCAATTATCGACTTAAAAAAATGCCGACACCCGGGATTGAACCGGGGACCCTAAGATCTTCAGTCTTATGCTCTCCCAGCTGAGCTATATCGGCTTCGTTATTTGATTAAAGGCGATTTTCTTACTTTAGGTCAATAAAATAATTGTTTACCTGTAGTTGCTCTATCTACCGTCAGTAATTCTCTTTCCAAGTTGAATGCATTATAACTTGATTCTATGGCCTTGCTACTAGCAAGATGAACCCCAAATTTCAACACCCTAAAGCAGAGACCTGATCTAGATCATAATGGTTGATGCGAAAATAAATATCACTTCTATTCAATTGATCGTTTTTGATGATGAAATTCTGATGCATGATGCAGCTATGACTCAGAGAGATTGATATTATCATTTTATAAGCAGGTTATTAAGCAAGATGTCATAAACGATTTGGAATGAAATACTAATTAACAGCGATTTAGAAGAAAGCAGTTCCAATTAAACCAATAATATATAATTCGGCGTTCTCCCTGGAGATACCTACAGCAAAAGCTAGCATCTCTGCTACGAAAGTCTGGCAGTTTATGCCTTTCTGAAAAGGACCCAACAGACCGTAACTGTTTGAACTACAAAGACGGTTTCCTTTTTCTATCAATTCTTTAGATGTCTTGCTTGAAGATTTATTTGTTAAAGTCCAATCAAAAGAATAAATTTCTGATTCAGAGTCCGTTGATGCACAGAAAAGCTTAGATTTGCTCTCCAGCCCGAGTTGGTATACTCTTCCGTTAATCAGAATCGCCCAATGTGATATATCGATACCAGGACTGATGGAAAGTTTAGGCGCTATTCCACCCCCAAGCCCTCTTTTTCCGATCCAAATCCCCTTATCGTAGTCAGAAAGAGTGTTACGGATGCCCTTAACAGTGTTGTAGGGAGTTTTGAGTGGATTAAGGTTGTCTAAATTTGTCGCTTCTCCGAAGGAATACTTTGCTTCTGTAGTATTACCTTTTGCAGTATATACCAATCCTCTAGTATAGGAATACGCCGAGCCAAGTAACGGAATTCCTTTAATTACCCCGTACACTTTTCGTTCAACGTCATCAGAATTGCTTCTCATTTGGCAAATAAGTTTTTGTTTTTGGATTTTATTTTTTTTTTATATAAATATCTATTGTACAATCGAGTATTTAGAGACTCTTTTCAGAATTGATCTGAAATTGTGAATAAAAGAACCCAAACAGAAAAAAAATAGTTAAAAACGCTAATATGAGGAACAAACCGAGCTGAGTATTTAAAGATCTACTAGGCCTAGTCCTGCAAAATTAAGATCAAAAATTGCTAATTATTTAAGGATTCTGGGGAGCTAAGGCCTCATATGAAGCATATAGAGAATTAATTTTTGTCTCAGTTTCACACCCTGTAGTATGCTGAAGCAATATCATATTATCATGAAAGAAAAATGGATTTGAAAGTGCTTCTGAAGCTTCGAGTTGATCTTTTTCTTAAGTGCTCACTATCACGTCACGCAAAGAAGGATGAAGGCAATATTTTACTAAAAACGTTTTCGTTAATTGAAGCTAACCAAGTTGGTTAGATTAGAGTGACCATACAAACTCCAAAATTTCACCTTAAACGCAATTTCTATATTTAAAATCCGATGCTTTTCGCAGAGATTTATCTAAGTACTCAAATAGCGTTAGAAGTCGCTTCAAATCAACGTTATCAGATTTTTGAATCAGTAGAAATAAAAGTACTTGTTCAAACAAGAAAGATTCTGAAGTCACTGGGAGCAATCTGAGAGCAATCGATGAACATCATAACATTAAACACTGAAGAAAATGAAATACATCAGCTGCAATACACAAATACAGAGCGCTTTGCTACCAAATCAGAGAGCGAGTTTGATCAGCATGCTGACAACATTGATGAACAAGGCGAAAGCCATAAAAATGATCGAGATGAAGGTTATCTCGGTGTAGAACTCCCTGCATTAGTAAAAGATGCTATTTCGCTCTTATTGTTACCCAAAGTAATAGAAAACACAGAGAGGAAAGCATAAGCGTGGCCGATCTCTTTTGGATCGTATGAAAGATTCATTTTTTGGCAATAATGCGCAAAGAGACAATGCTTCACGCCATTATGAGAACAGGTTAGAATCACTTGGAGATAGAGAATATCAAAAAATCGACACAATAACTGATCGAGCACATTTTGATAATCAAATACCCTTTCCTACTACCACTCGTGAAGGAAAAACCGATCAAGAAATGCTACCAACCACTCCTGAGGAAGGAATTAAAGCAAAGATTCAGCGCAGAATATTAAGTAGAGGTACCGAAAACGAAATTAATACTGGAAATATATCGTTCCAAAGCTCGAAATTTACGAACATCTCGCTAAACAAAAGCTGCTCCACATCACCCAACATGCCAACAGGTACTTCTGTCATATATCTTTCCTGGAAATAACACAAAACGAATAAAGCATCTCGAAATTGGAAGAAACTCCAAGCTCTCAAAGTCGCGCTTAAATTTACAGATCAGTAAAAACGTTCTTATTAACAGCAATTTGATAAACTTCTTTGTATTCAGAGCAAATGTACTAGTAGACGCGAGGGTCGGAATGATAATGAAAGGGGTAACTTCAGATGGAGCCGAGAGTAAATTTTCTTATTCATAAATCACACACAGTCCTTAACTCACTCACTTTTCAGAGAAGAGCAACAAATATTTCATCGACCCAAACAGCAGATCGAAATTCGCTTGGGATTTTTTGATTTCATTCGCAATATGCTATTACATATTCATTTTACCATGCAGGTAAACAGGAATTGAATTAACAACCCTCATGATTTGCTCAGGTTTGCGTTTGCATTGTATGGCCGCCATTGGAATTTCATAGATCTTGGATTCGATATTTTATTTACGTTGGATATCCTTCTAAAGTTCTTTATCGGAGTCAATAATAACGAGGAAATCCTCTTCGACAGAAAGGAAATCGTCCTTGCTTATCTCAAGTAACATTAGAAGAACGACCCAATGTGGTCTTACATCCGAATTAAGGCGTCAGTTCATCATTGACTTGACTTGCTTACTGCCTCTCTATTTCGTGAATGAGTATTTGGCTGCTATCAAATTACTTCGTTTGTTCCAACTTCGTCGTTTTGCGAAAGTTACTGATGAGATTTTCGCAACGGTTCTGTCTTTTCTGCTGCAAGGCAGGATCAACATCACTTTATATGAGATGGTCAGAACCTGTTACAAGTATGTACTTCAAAGTTTCAGCTGATTAACTTGACATTAGAACTCTATTTTTACTTATAGGATTATCTCATATTCTCAATTGCTTCTGGATCTCAATCGGATTTTTCTCCAAAGAAACTTTCGAAACAGCTGGGCTGGATGAATATAACTACAGAGAGCACACAAAATTTGACACTTACATTGAAGGAATGTATTTTATGGTTACTACGGTAACTACTGTCGGATTTGGTGATTCTAGCCCTTCATCTCAACTGGGCATGATTTATGCGATGTTTGCCCAGGTAAGTAGGTTTTCAATGGACTACAGCTAATTAATATCTTTGAAAGTTTGCTGGAATCGGTCTCATGGCATACTTCCAGAGCAACGTCACATATTTCGCAAAAAAGCTGGATTCGAAGAAAGATAAGCTGACAAAAAAAGTACATTACTTTGATAATTTATCAGAAGTTACAATTAATTCTATCAATAGGAAGAAGAGCTTGAGAATTGGATCTACAAGAAGGAAATTGCCATGGGTAAATCCTTGGACACTAAGTTTTGCCGAAAATTGAAATCCTACTTCCACTACTTGTGGCTAAACGACATAAAATCGCTGCTCTGTGATCAACGGTATTTTTTCGAGCTCTCACCAGTAATACAACACCAAATCGGAGACCTGCTCTTTGGCGAAATTATGAAGAATTTCAACTATTTCTTCAACTTTTTCGAAGAAGAGGAGTGTAAACTCAACTTTTTGAAATACTTGCGACCCATAGCGTAGCTTTATTTTGTGCTTTGACCAGAGCATTGATCACTTGTTGTAGGTTTGTAGAAAGGCAGCAAATTATAAAGCGAGGCACAAAGAGCAAAGGGCTTTTCTTCATTCTTGCTGGAAATGTTCAAGTTTGCGATGAAAATGACATTCCTTCTGTGATTCTGCCAAGCCACAGCTACTTTGGAGACCATTTTCTCTTTAATAGAAATTCTCAACACAACTACATGTAAAATAAGCAATTTTCCCTTGCAATAAACTAAAATAATATTTAGAGCTGCATCAGATATCGTTCAATGTCTCTACATTCCCAAAGATCATTTGATTTCACTGTTGGAGTTCTATCCTAAAACTAGAGAGAACCTCGAAAAAGTAGCCTTAACGCGCCATCGACACTTGCACCGAACGAAAATGGAAACGATTCATTGGAGCAGAGGCAGAACCATGCTTCCGCTCTCGAAAAATAAATTAAAAGAAGCCCCAGCAGAAGAAATCAATCCTATCAACGAAGCTCAATCCAAACTTGAAGTTTCCTTCGAAAGCTGCAATATATGTGATCCAGACTCTGAAGCCGTTCACAAAAATACTCCCAGCAAGCATCCTCATGAGGGTAATTTTTTGTATGATATACCATGTCTTAAAATTTTTTTCTCCTATCTAATAAAGTTCAAAGAGAGTGTGCGGAGCTTGAGCCAGAAGAAATAGAGCAAGGGCACGTTTTCCCTCCAAACGATAATCCAATTGAAAGTTTTGCCTACCGCTCTGGAGTTGGAGCGCCACCAGTGGGAAATATTCCAAATTTTCTACCAGACTCTTTCGTGAATGCTAAAATCTTAAAAACTGGTCTCAAACAACAGCTCCTTACATATAAACCATCGAACACACCAGCAAACGCGGGAGAGGAGCTCGAGTCTGACGAATCAAGTATCGAGTTTCGCCCCGATTCTGTGGCGCCTTCATCTGAATTCATAACCGATCTCGATCCCACAGCAGACTGGGAGCTCGGACTTACCAGCAATCCGCTCTATCCTCTTCAAGTGCCGAGGTTAGAGACATTTGAGAAGAATATAGGAGAAAGTACTTGCAACTCGGAAGTTCCTACAGCACAAGACTCGGACAGGAGCTTCGCGAACTCTTCGGTTGAGCATTCGACTAATGAATCAGAGGATGAAGATGAGTTGGATCGGAGCCTCGAAATCCCAGTCACTCATATTCACCCGACATTCACCGAGGAAGATTCATTGGATGACATTCTCGAATCACTTAACGTAAATTATTGAAAGGAGGTTAAGTCATGTTGATAATGTTTGTCCCATTGTAGGCCAGAATGAAGATAATAACCCATAGATACCAGAGGATTGAACGCCAGATGAGACTTGATGTCATTGAGTTAAATAAAAAATTGAGTAAGACTAAACGTGTACACGGAGAATTGCAAGAGCAATAATCCAATTGAAATTTGATTGTGAACATAGGTAGAGTTTAATTTATTTGCAAAATTCGTTGTAAGAAATGTAATCTGAATATCTGTGTTTGAAGTTTTGATTTTTTTAAGATTGTTGTTGGTCCATCATTGTTACAAATGTCGATTATTAATACAAATCTGTTTGCCATCTCACTCTCACAACTACGAGCTATTTTAATGAATCCAACATATTATTGTCATGTTGCTTGCTTAGTTCTTCATTTTCAAAATAATAAATTCATCAGTAGCAGAGACATTACAGAATTGATAAGATAGAGTTGTTAACTAACCGGTCTTATAAATATTGAAATTGAATTATAGTGAGTGAAGTATTTAGATTATCAAAAGTTAAACAATCTTTAATTTGAAATTCAAATCCAAAATGTCCAAGAAAAACGACTGGAGCATTACCCCAAAGGGCAAGTTCACCAAGAAGCCAAAGCAAGAACTCAATGAAGTACGCGTTTCTTTCTCAGCCTCCTTGTTTGCTTACACAGCTAATTTTCAGGAACAAAAGCAAGAAATCAAAGAAGCTTTCGATTTGTTTGACACCGAGAAAACTGGAACGATAGATTATCACGAACTCAAAGTCACCATGAGAGCTTTAGGCTTCGAAGTCAAGAAGTCTGAAGTCATCTCACTTATCAAGGAATTTGACAGAGATAATACTGGCAGAATCGAATTTCCTGATTTCTATGAAATAAGTAAGCTTTACTTGGTCTCATCGAAACCTAACGCATGATAGTGTCAAGAAAGTTTAGAGATAGAGACCCAACCGACGAAATCCTAAAAGCATTCAAATTATTCGACGAGGAAGGAACTGGCAAAATTACACTTAAAAATATGAAGAAAATTTCTAGAGAACTTGGAGAGAATCTCTCAGAGGAAGAACTTCAAGCCATGATCGATGAATTCGATAGGGATCACGACGGTTGCAGTAAATAATGCTTATATAAATTTATGATATTAATCCTTTCTTAGTTAACGAGGAAGAGTTCTTGGCGATAATGAAACAAACCAGCATTTACTAAAAGTTATTGTGCTTTAGCTTGTGATATTATCAAAAATTTTTTAAATTTCTACAACCAAGGCATATATATTGTATCGAAAATTGATTATTTATGCGCTTTCGAGCCTTTCTTTGTTCAAGCACTGATTGCATGGTAACTTGTCTATGCTATATTCAGTCAAATAGCTAATCAGCCCACTGGAAACTTTTTATAGTTAGTCTGGTCTTAGTGTTGAGAATATTGAAAAAAGCGAAATTTTGTTATTGTTATCATAGAAATACTTGAAAGTAAAACTTGTTTGTTATGACAATAGATTAAGGTCAGAATGGTGAGAAAAAATAAAAGAACTGATTTATAGGAATCTGAGAAGAGGGCTCTAGAAGTCTGAAAAGACGATATTAAACGTCCTTTTGTTCCATGAGTTATTATCCGGATTAAAGTATGCCCCTGGACCAGGACCAAGTGATTTAATATTATCGTTTCTTTCGCTCTATATATTAACAAGAAGAATTATTCAACTTTCCATTAGAATCATGGTAGTACCGCGGCGAATGCAGCGCTCAATTTTGGTTTCATGTTTTTGTCACTAAACAGCGAGTCCAGATTCAAGCCTGTTTTCTTTTTTAAGTAATCGATTCTAGCCTCTCTTGTCAATTTAGTTTCTTCCTCTAATAATTTATTATTAGACATCTTTATAAACAGAGATGATCGTAATACCTTTCTTCAGTTCTGTGAATCGAGGTGCTTGACTGAGGGTGCTTCTTATAGGCTTAAATTCTGAGTTCTCATCATCTTCTTCTTGAATGACTGCCTTGGCGATTGCAAAATTGTTGTAATCGTATGTGCCAGGAGCAGGGACATCTGATGAATTCTGAATAAACGATATAAATGACATTTGTTACCCTTTTTGACATCATAAAGAGTTTTTCTCCCAGTAGCAGCAAATGATGCTGAAGCCCTCAAAACTGATGGTTTACCAGAGCCCTCTTCTAAAATTTTAGTGTAATAGCCAGGACCTGGAATGATCTATTCAATAGTATTAGTTACAGAAATGATAAAGAGTTCTTCACTTCGGATTGAGTGAGAAATTTAAATCTTTTTTCTGTCGTTCCGAAACTGACCTGGCCAAGTTTTGCTTTCTCTTCAATTGAGTCTTCAATCTGTTTCCATTATTATGACTCAAAGCTCAAGCAACGCATAGTTACTGTAGTTTTGGGGTCATAAGCACCTGGTCCAGGTGATTTAATCACCTTCATTTTTTCGAATCTCGCATCTGTGAATGTAAACGGTGCTCCTCTTACTTTTTGTTTCTAAACGAAATTTTCTCAGTAAGCTGCTCACATTTCAATATGAAATACAGGATTTGCTTCTTTTGTTAAATCATAATAGCCTGGTCCAAGAGTTTCGTCCTTCATATGATTATCTTTGAACCTTTCGACGTCGGTATTAATGATTTGACGCTTGCTGGGAGAAATATTTGTCTTAAACGAACTTGTGGTGCTAGGATTATAGTAATAGCCAGGCCCCGGTGTCGCGCCCTAATGAAAAGCAAGGTCAGATTTGATTTTTTCTTTATTTGGAGCTAGTAGTACTTCTATATACTCTACTACCCCTTCAGATGCTTCCGTCCCTTTCTGAGATCCATACAAACTACTACCCCCACTCTCATTCCTATATTTTGGATTGATTCCCACATCGAATGCTCTACGCGACTTCGAAGCAAAGCCTGAGCTCAAGTATGTTTTATAGGATGGGACGTATTCGTCTTTCGGATCATATGATCCTTTCATTCGTTACAGTAAGCATCATTGAAACGTGAATTGTAATAGTACCAGGTCCCACAGTTTCCGGCGTATTGAATTTTTCTGCGCTTGAGAATCGTTTAGTTCCTGATTTATGCCAGCTCGTTCCCTTTTTATTAAAAATCAGTTCTACATTTCCAAAAATTATCTGTTCACCTTCGCTTTCGAGGGATCCGTCTCCGGAACAATATTGTAATAGCCAGGCCCGACATCCTATATGATAAAAATCTATCCATGCACAAAAAGACCAAAGTTGATACTTTATACACATCATTCAATGGATTTTTCACTAACATCGTCTCTTGTGCTGTTTACAAATGCCGGAATTAAAACGCCGAAAAACTTAATGAGTATCGTACATTCATTCACCACATATCCATAGTTGTGGACTTGACTCGGTATCGAAGGAACTGTATTATATTTGATGACTTTAAGTTTATCTAGACTGTCTGTTCGAGGAAACACTTTTATTCTTTTGCCCATTGGTTTGTCAATGTTGTAGGCGCCAGGACCTGGAGTATCGCTAATTCGTAAATCTCTTCCTGGCGATTTTTGAGTTGGAGACCTGGAGTCTTTGGATTGTTTTTGAGTTTCGAGGTTTTTGGGCTTTGGACTTGGAACGAAGATGTCTTCAGAAAGATTTGATTTTCTGAGATCAGGATTCACATCATATGCGCCAGGACCAGGGATTTCGCTCTCGCGTTTTAATGGTTTCGATCTTACTTCGCTAGAAAAAAAAGGGACTTGACTGTGTTTTACGCTATGGCTATTCTGGATAACGTATGTCCCAGGCCCTGGGATATTTGGATCGATAATATCTTCTAAATAGCTCTTTTTGTCTGATCTGAAAACAAAACCCATATTTTTTGGCTTTAATCGATTTTATTTAGGAGTTATACTTGGATAGTTTTAAAATCCGCTGTCAAAAATCCACATTTTATTTGCACTTTAGAAATTGATAGTCAAAATGAAGTTTTGAGCACCTGATGCTATTTTTTGACCGACATTCTCATTTCTCAAGCAAACTTAATTTTTCAGAGAAAAAGGATGTTCATTTGGTTTAAGGTTTGTTATTGATTTCCACTTTAATACCTCGATACAGTGTTGCAATCGAAGAAAATCACCAAAGAAATGACGTTGTAGCAAGAATTGTTGCGAATTCACTTGGGAGAGGCAAATTCCTCAAATAAACTAATAACCTGCAAATTTCAAAAATTTTGCTAAGTACTGAGTACAACTTTTGCGGCACAACATCTTGCAATCTAATGACTCTATTTTTTCACCTTCATTTTGATGTAAATCTATTGTAAATAGTTCAAATCCCAAATTTACTGATTCTGCTTGGTATTTTGAAAAATGACTATCAGTGCTCCTTTATTTTATTTTCCTCACACTTATGCCTATTCTTATTAAAATTTGAGCTGCTAAGTTGAAGTAAAAAAAGCTCACTTTAAAGGAGAGTTTGAAATCTTAGAGGTTAATTCTGATTATCTGGAATGGTATTGTAATCGTAGAATATTCAGAATTACTGAGTTACTTGTCGTATGGTGATGATGAATTTTCTCGGATAGGTTATTTTAATTTTATGCTGATCGATCGGTAATAAGAATAGAGTTCTTTTCGAATCAAAGGCTTATGTTCTTACATTCATTTGCATTTGGTGATTTACTGTTTTTATTGAATGAAATTCGTTAGTGTATACCGACCAGTATTTCAGATAAAGAAAGATCTGTGGATGATAATGCGAAAAAGGTTTTATTTTGTATACAAATTGGAATGGATAAGAATATTGCAAGTGAAATTAGGACTCCATTGACTCAAGCTGCTTTTAATAAGCGAGTATTTAAAGAGTTTCCACAGTCCTCATTAGCAAATCAAGCAACAAATAATAATGGAAAAACGGAACAAAAAATTAAAATTTTTTCTCCTCAGCTAGCAGTTATCTACATAAGGCTTGAGTAGCCAATTTTTCACAGTAAGACCTAAAATGGTTGAGGGAAAACGGATGGGTTTTTTCACAATTTAACAAAATTTCTTTCCTTTTTCATACAATTAGCATTAATCGTTTAGCAGCTACTATGATTGTATCGGTTTTCAATTCGTGCTGGTAATTTATTCTTCGAGAGTATACGTTACGAGGTTTCGTGAAGTATTACAGAGAATTTTGGTATCAACTGTATCAATAGAGCAACATTCTCCCAAACAGCTTCAGACCCATAATTTCTATTCTACAGTTATTTCACTCCAGGAATCTTATGATGTCTTTAATATTCGAGGGGGTCTATACCTGGATACCTGAATCCGGAACCATTTCAATTTCAAACGCATGCCGTGAATTTTTATTCACTATTATTCCTTAATTTCCTATCCGTTTGGCTTCCTTCAACTTCCGAATTCCTATTGATTCTTAATTTTAAACGCTGCTGACCAAACCAACTCAACGATTTCCATTCTGCCTCAATACTGTAATACTCTGAAACTTAGGCTAAGGAGACCGAGGCATTAAAGAGCAAGCTAATTTTCTGAGAATAATGAAAATGAGATTTTCTGATTATTTCTGTTTAGTTTGTTCATAACTTTGTGGCCATTCTATTAATTCCGAAGAAAATTAAAACAGCTCAAAGCAACTTTTATTACTGGGACCGGGATAGTAAGAGCATGATCCACTTCTTTTCCAGTAAAATTAAATTTGCAGCTTAATTCGCTGGATTCTGAAAATTTCCTTTAAAGTTCAGTAGCAAATCGGCTAGTGTACGTTGATATGATTAAGATAATATTCCGAAAAAATTTTGAGCCCTCTGATACTACATGAGCTTGACCACTCTTACCGACTATATCTCGAGTTTTGAACAAGAAAACCAGTCCACTCTTTCCCTTGTCAGAAGCAGCATTGATAAAATCGAAGAAATATGTTCGAAAAAGAATCGAAAAGGCCATTCACTTGACATGGCTAGCGCTCTCTCTGCCAAAGACGCTGCTATGAGATTCCTTTCATGGCCTGGCACCAATAAACCGATTCAAGACAAAGTTTTGACACCAGATAGTAGTAGTTTTATAGAGATCGGCACTCCTGAGAGTGTGATCGGTAAATTGCTTGATTTTTCACATGGTAAGTTCATTCTTTTGGCAGGTTCGATTGATAACTCATGTGGACATATGACACAGTCAAGACACGCGCCCTCACAAACAATGATTCCAAGATCTGCAAAACCATCAAACAATTCTACTTTGCGGAAAGATTGTAAACCAGTGACCTTCTTTGAGCCCGTCACAGGCAAGGAGACGAAGCCAGAAAAACCTGAAACTCCTCAAGCGAAGTTGATGCATAGAGTGCCATTTTTCACATTGAACATCAAAACACATCTTCGAGGTAAATAGCAGTTTGAAATATTCCGTGGCATGAACCTTGATATGATCCAGACAGCAAAAAGGTTGAAACACATACCGGCAACAGTATTAAGGAGCACAGTCCAATCTTCCGAAGAAAAACCTGCTGCAGTTCGACAAAGCTTGCTACAAATAGCTCCTCTGGATCTCCAAGCGGATTTTCGTTGGGGTCAGGCGTTTCTATCGAAGAGAGATATCACGATAGACTATTTAAATCTCCAATGATGCTCTCTCAATTAGGTAAATTTGGAATTGGAAATCCACGAGTAATTCTTGTTTAGATCTCGATGATAATATCCTAGGAGAGAACTTCCTCAAAAACATTAAAAGGATCGAAAAGAATTGCTCTTGCCGCCGAGAAATCTTCCATCAAATCATGGAGTACGTATTTAGCAGCAAAAATCTCCATGAGGATGCTCACAAGAATTTCCCTCGTAAAGAAGTCATTTATTGCAGAACCACAAACGCTAGAGAGCTGCTCACGCATCTGAAGAGTCTTATTAAAAGCTTGAACGCAGAGGATTTTACTACTCAAATGAAGATTGTTAACGAAAAACAGTGCATTGAAACACATTTCGAAAGATACTTGAGAAATTTGGGGATTACTACGAATTTCATAAACACTGTGAAGCAAAAAATCGCGGTGGATGAGATCGAAATCAGAACGATTTATGAAAAAATGGTTAAAATATCAAGTCATCTACCAAGCAAGAGCAAGGCGAAGGAGATGGTGAGAAAAAATCTGAACTATCTGCGAAAACTGCTTGAAAAATTCCCTCCTGTTTACGCGAATTCCAATGACAGAGCTCCCATTGATGCAGACGTAGATATTAAATACATCACCGTCAGAAAACTCGTTGAAAAAGCAACGGAGGTCGTGGACACACTGATGGCTGAGAAACTAAAGCAGTTAGCAATATTGACCTACGACCATTTCATCAAGCCTTTGACTCTTCTATTACTACTCACTATGAGATACTATACTCCTCGGCCATTTGGAATGACGAATGAGGAATACAATTTTTTCAAGGCACATCATTCGTCTACACGACGAAAGCGTATAATTGAACTCCTGGCTTTTTGGGTCGACGTTCGCTCGAGTGATTTTACTTCGAACAGTGATTTGCTAGCTCTGTTGGTAGTGTTCCTCGAAAGCATTTGCAAATTTGAGAAAGAAGACGCTAACAAAAAAGATTTTCTGGACCTGTACGCTGAAGTCGAAAAACTGATTCAGAAATCTACTCAATCAGTGAAAAAGGACCTCATCCGTCCTAGCAACCTCGAGGTGGTGCGAGCTCGGACAATGCCCAACCCGAGACAGAGGTTCTCAGAGATGAACCCGGCGAGAGAGCTCAGCGAAAGTCTACTACATCGAAGAGCGCAATGGAAGGACGATGCGAGAGCAGATATCGATCTGGGCTCAGCTGAAGGAGATGTTCCAACGCCGCAGCTAAGAAAGGCCATTTCATCTATCAGTTCAATGAGGAAAGGCAAATTGTTAAATCTCAACGACGAAAACCTTATTCTCTGCTGGGAAGCGCAAGAAATCGCGCAGCAATTGACTCTCATCGACTTCAAATGCTTCCAAAAAATACAAATCAATCACTTGATGCTGAAACGATGGATGAGATCCTCATACTCGGATGAATGCAAAAAAATGAAGAATGCGATTCTCAGATTTAATTCATTATCGTTTTGGGTTCAGTACGTGATCGTCAATTCCACCAATCCTCTTAACTCGGTAGCACTGTTGAATAAATTCATCTTAATCGCTGCAGAATGTCTGAAGATTAACAATTTCTCCAGCTCGCATTCGATTTTCGCAGCTCTGCTAAGACTTCAAAACACGAAAATTTGGAGAGTTCATAAAGATAGCATTGAGCACTGGAGGCTTCTTCAGAAGACGTTTCAGAGTCCCACTTTTTTCCAGGATATGGAGACAGCACTCAAAGCAACTAACCCTCCAGCTGTACCCAGCATCCCTTTTTTCACAAATAGGTTCTTCAGACTGCAGGACAATGTTAACTTTTGGATTAAACTCGAGGCTCCAAGAAAATTCCTCAAGAGTGGGCAATTGATGCACCTGGCGGAATATGCGCTGTTGCTGAAAAAATTCCAAAGCAAGCGTTATGCCTTTACGAAGATTGGTCCGATGTATACCTTTTTGAAGAAGGAATACAAGTACAAACTTGATATTGACTTCGATAGTGACGAAGCTGAAGAGATTCTCAGGAAAAAGATCCTTGAGATTAATTGCTAAGCCACTTTTAAATAATGGTTGGACTGGTTTTCAATTGTTACCTTTTTGAATTATAAGGATATCAAAATTCACTTTTATTTATTGTTAACTGCACTTTTGAAAGTAAAGTATAACTTATTTTGACGCACCCTGTCTTTTTTGAGGGTATATATGGCTGTGATTAATAAATTAATTAGGATGTATTTTTGCATTAACTTTATTTCATATTCTTTAATGAAAGAGAGAAAAATCTCATGTACTAACCGCAAAGACTCAGCCTGTGTATACCTACCTCTAGTATTCTCGAGCCATGGATAATTGAAATTTTTCAGGAAGAGAAAAAAAGAGATCTGAATTTGAATCGGTTAAGGCTTACAATAAGTATGAGCCAGCTCATTCTTCATCTTTTTTTCAGGAATTACATATCAAAAGGCTTACCTCGAATGACACGTTTGCGACAATACTCTGCTGCGGTTTTGTCTGAAGGCCCCAATGCACTCACTCAAAAGAGATAGAAATTGTCAAAATTAATTGGTGTGTATTGCAGTTGATCTATTTCATTTTATTCAGTGTTTAATGTTATCGATTGCTCTCAGGTTGCTCCGAGCGACTTCAGAATCTTTCTGATGTGCACAAGTACTTTTATTTCTACTGATATACTGCGAATGGCTCATTAAATCAGTTATAGTTTATTTGATAATCAAATCTACATGGATAACTGTGGTAATTCTAGAG
>ENA-UOUE01001248-UOUE01001248.1-compost-metagenome-genome-assembly--contig:-NODE-1248-length-16937-cov-11.034638_pt1 | contig 16937 bp, 11 predicted proteins | sample MGYA00238146_ERZ747223 | MGnify/ENA primary metagenome ERZ747223 (study PRJEB28781, sample SAMN06268865) | compost metagenome | isolation source: single cell | place: USA: California, Emeryville, Joint...
ACTTGTTTATTCTCACAAAATAGCTGGAAGTATAGAACGCAGCCCACTAAGACCTATTCAATGATTAATTATTTAATCCTTTCGCGGTCATGGTTCGCGAAAAAGAGCGATTTGGAATGAAACTCAATTTTAAAGAAAACAATTGGGACTAAGTTACCTTTCCCTAAGCTCTTGGACTCTTGAGCTCCACTTCAAACTCCACATTTTCATAGCTAAGCCGGCTGGGTTTGATAAAGGATGGTCAATAAAAGTGAGAGGCTAAGTTTCTGAAATTCCAGAAATCCTTTTTGACCCCAAAAATTTCAGTTAAGAGTTTCTCCTATGGAGGAAATAGATTTAGCAAAAGTGTAGAGGAGGTCCCGAGCTGCAAAACGAGTTGCCAAACTTCCTTGTGAGATCTCGAGAACCCTCGATTTTCCCGAAAGAAAGTTTTAAAGTCGGAGTTTGCTGGTAGGAAAGTTTTTTGAGACTTAATCAATTGGCCTTCGACCTTTTTCAAATCTATTTCCTCCATAAGAGCAACTCTTAGCCGAATTTTTTAGAGTTAAAAGGAATTTTCTGAAATTACGAGGAAGTGAAAATATCATAAACTTAGCATTAAAGTGTCGTCTTCATATTTTTAGACCGAAAAGACTTAGCCTTATAAACTTCCAAATATAAAGCTAAGAAAGAACCTTAGTGTGCTTGTAAAAATTTCCGAGTACTTTACGGATTCTTGTGTATATATCGACCAGAGAACGATTGTACCATCTCATTCATGTAAGTACAAGGAATCAAATTATGGAAAAATCAGTGTAATAATAGGATAAAGTGGTTCTAAGTGTATCTTTGAACGAAATATAGATTGGTTGATGTTCTTAGATTTCAATCAAAGTGGGAAAATGATAGTAGGGTTTGAACGGAATGGATACGTAGTTGTCATAGACGTTGGCTACAGGGTATAAGATTGTCAACATATATGACAAATGAGTGAGGAATATTGTCAAATCGTTTACGAATCTCCCCAAAAGTCCACCTTTTCAGCTCGGTGGAATTCTTCAGGGCCATAACAGTTATATTTGTTAGCGGTTGGGAACTCAGTATGCTTCAGCGATGCGAACTAGTGGACTTCATTTCATGGAGACAAACGAAACCTCTGAAAACCTCCTGATGCAAAAATTTCATTCTCTAAGCAGCTGAATGAAACATTACGTTATGTTCTTTGTTTGCAAGCTAGTATTAATCATGATTAAAGTGATCTGGAAACTCTTTTTTTCCCCTCAATTATTCATTCAATTTAATAATAAAGAAAAAGCAAATTTTATCATCAGATAGTTTCAAAAGAAACCCTGGAAATATTATAACATAACTTCCTTAGCGTAGGTTTAGAGACTCCTTTTCAATAGATAGATCAAGGAATAAAGGGCCAAACAAATTATAAGGCCTTGAGCGATTCCTAATAAATTTTATTAGTGCAATAATCACTCATTTTCATCAACTAATTTGCATTTCCGATCTGAAAAGATAATTCAATATAAATCCTTTCTCCGAAAATAAAATGGAAGACGAGAAAACTTGGGGTACCGACGAAAACCACGAATGGAGTTTGTTCACGAACAAAGAGGCCGAGCTTATCATCGCCAAACCCAAGGTTGAGCAAAAGGTCGAGAAAAAAGTCTCTAAGCAAAAGACCTCTATTGATAATCCAGCTTTCTTTTTCACAAAAACCAAGACAGATACCAAAGGAGGTCTGATCTACACCCCACAAGGCTACGGCGTCATTCAAGATTTTACACCTGATGGGAAATCTATCTCGGTTAAGGTCAACAACGTCACGCAGCAGTTCAAAAGGAGCGAGGTCAGTTACGAAATCCCCTTGAATATCTCTTTCTATTCAGGCAACACCAAATTCGATTCTTTGGTCCATTTTCCGATCCATATGACGGTTTCTGAGCTGCTGGACAAGATTGCTGAGATGGACGTCGAGGATGATAGAGTTGCTTCCATTAGGGCTTTTTACAACGGGAAGGAGATCGTTCCAGGAACCCAAACACTCGAAAAATACGGTATTTTGCCCGGAAATAAGCTGTTGGTCATAGTGTCCCTGGGCAAAATGATGAAAATCAATCGATTTGCCTCAATCACTTCAAGTTGGAGCTACAACTCGAATTATGTTGACGCAATCACCTTCACTGCCTCGAAAAATATCAAAGTAATTGGGTATGGAATGTATGTCCCATGCAATGACAACGCACTGAACGGTCAAATTAGACTCGTAGCCGGAGCCGACGCGAAAGGCTCTACAGTCCTCGCGACTAAAGATGTGAGTTTACGCGCGAAAGGGCCTGATGTGACTGATAGAATCCAGAAAGTGCTGTTTGATAGAGCAATCCCGATTAGAGCTGGAGAGAAATACTCTTGCGTGTCTGAGCTAAAGATCGGAAATTCTTTCTACGGATCTGGAGGAAAGATCAGTGTTACCGGAGAGAAGGATGTAATTTTCACTTTTACGACTTGTAGTGGATCTGTGAATGGTACTGGAACTGGAAGCGGCCAATTCCCTGAAATTTATTATTATGCATAAGTGGTATTTGCGATGTTTCTCTTTAGGAATTATAAAATTTCGTATGTTGGTTGCTGCATATCATACCGCTCATATCACAAAAATCTTTCTGAAAATCCTCGAATAACAATTGCCAATTTTAAAAGCACTTTTACGAATTTAAATCGGAAGGCTCATTATGCAGATTGAACTGATTTCTCTACGAACTGTATCGCTATAAGCATCAAAACGATTAGTTTTCATTCAATGTACTGAGGCTTAATCTAAAGCTTAAATCTACTATGCATCCTCTCAATTTAGCAACTGATTAATCTCTGACTGATACAACTCCAAGATCTTCTCCCTCCTCTCCATCAGCCAATTAGGAAGCGAATCCGCGACATCCTCAATAGCTGTGTAAATTTCCGCTCCCTCACGTTGGAAAAACTCCTTGATATCTTCTTTCTCAGCCTCTTTGATTTGAATGAGAGTTATCAAGAACTCCCTCTTCGTTTCAGGATGCAGGTTTTTAAATAGCACTTCCTTCATTCCAGCCATTGCGATTTTAATGCTTTGGCCCTCTAATTCGTCATCATCCATCTTAAAAGCGTCAAAGTTATTAATTTTATATGACCTTGCATACTGAGACCCATTCCCCTCGCGTTCAATCCTAAACCCGATATTTCTCCAGTCTGCTCCGATCACGTTGGAATCGTTAATGAATAAGCCAAGAGCCAGTATTTTCCCGAGTCCTTTTTCTTTTATCCGGTCTCCATTATCAAGGATAATCTCTCCTCCGATCTTCTCCATTGATTTTTTCAAGTTTTTGCCGCAGCCTGTCCTATAAGACTTCACGCCGTCAACCACCTCGCTCATGATATGACACTGCTCGTTTCGTTCCTGTTGCGGAATTCCTGTATTAATAAGCTTCTGTACAGAAATCTCCACCGGGCGACCGAATGTTGCACCATAGCATCCGTAAATATCCGCGGCAATTTTCTGTTTGCAAGCTTCCGCTTTTGATAACTCTATATCATCAATGACATTGCATTTTCCTATCCATTCCGTCAGAGTGTCCATGTTTTTAAAAATCCCAATGCTGAACCATCCCGGTACTTGTATTTGAGACCGAGCTTTGTCTATAGGCTTAAACAGCTTCGCTTTTTCGTCACAGTCGATGGGATCTTGCCAGCGATGATAATCCACCTTCTCGATGACTGGCTTAGGACCATAATAGCCAGAAGTTTTGGTTTCTTCATTGGAAATTTTGCTTGGAGAACCGCCCCTAGCGTTGTTAAGAATATCCACAATAACGTTATGCAGAGTGGCACCTGTTTTTGAATCACAAATCAGATAAGTCGACCAGCCTTCTTCCTGAGCTGTTATAATGATATCCTCACCATCGTCAATCACGAAATGGTTTTTCCTCTCGTTTTGAGGAATTTTCAAGAGAGCAGAGAGCGCATTGCGAACGCAGGCTTTGCCGGGGACTTCGATGTCATAGCCAGCGATTTGGATATCGAACTCCCAGCTTTTCTTTATTTTTGGGTCGGTAGACTGAACGTTTTTGAATTCTCTATCATCTCTAACTGCAGTCGCAGTGATTGGAGGAAATTCGACGCTTTTCGTTTTACAAGCGTTTTTTAGCAGGTTGAGGAGTTGCATCTGCTTCCTCTCGTTAGTTTTGGAGTGGAAACAGAGCCGGTAATTGTGCTCTTTTATTAAGGTGTTGAGGTTCTTGAAGATTAGGACTCCGTTCCTGAGTACGCAGTTTAAAGTTGGGCTGATCATGTTGAGCAGCAAGTCATTCGCCCCAATCTCAGTGCTGGATGGGACAGTGGCACCGTCCAAGACACCACCGTGGTCGATGAACAAATAGCGGACAGATTTTTCCATCAATTAAAATCCGGATTTTCTCACTCTAGCCCTGTGTATCTTGTTAAATTGTAGATTTTCTCATTGGACTTTAGACCTGTAAATATATACGATGCGTTACTCTAAATCACACTTTCTAATATGCATTGTTTCCAAACGAATCCGCTGCAATGCCTTCAATGAGTCTAGCTAAGATCTATAGGGTATGAATGCATATAGAATATATTTGATTTATCCATCTCTCTATCAAGTATCAGAGACGTTTCAAGTAGTTTCAAACATGATTTAACAAAAAACGATACTCCAAACAAGAGAACTACAATTAAAGCATGAAATCAAGCTAGGTAGCGAATAAAATAGGCAATTGTTGTAAATAATGCAAGCTATTCTTCTACTTTTTCAACCCATCGAGCGAATTTATCTGTTCCTTCAAGTAACACTTCTTGCCTTGCTGTTTTTGAGACTGCTTTTCCATTTTTATCAATGAGAATGAGAGTCGGAATGCCTTTGACTTCGTAGTAATTGATTAATTTGTCAACGCGAACGTCTCCGAAAGGAACCGCCAACCAGGGCATGTCTTTATGGTGCTTCTCAAACCCTTCTTTCTCCTTGTCCAATGAAACAAAAATAATTTCCAACTGCTTGGTCTCAGCATTGATATTCTTATAGAAATCGACGAGGATCGGAGTGAAGCCTTGGCAAGGAGGGCACCAATTGGCCGAAAAATACAGACAGACCACCTTTGAGTTTTTAAGAGAGGTATCGTCGTCGACTGTGCCGGTATTGTTTACGAAAGTCCTACCTAACTGTGTGTCCATAACCGCTTATGTTTTATTTACTGAAGATTATTATGTAACCTCGAGTCTTAGAATTAAATAACAGTTCCATGGGCGACATGTGGTTTTATGAAGCAATTTACATTCAAATGCAGGATGGCCAGGCTTATAATATACATTCTAAAGAGGAATATACATAAACTACAGAAAGATTGCTGGATAGCACAATTGTTGAAGTATTAAATTTTCTCATAACTTTTCATTTTGAAATGAAATTATAATTAACTAATTAATTGAAAGTTTGAATTTATGAACCTTGTGTATTAGAGTTATTTTCTTCAAGTTACTGGATTGTAAGTTTGGTATAGTCGAGTGTTGGCCACTACAGGATTGGAATCATAGCTTAAAATCTAAAACATGAGAATTGATATTTTGGTGATTTTGGTAACTATTGTGAGAGTGTTTCTAACATAAGCAACTGTTAATAAATAATAATATCTGGGACCTGGTATTAAGAAGAATTCAATTTGTTCTGGAGAACAAAATCTGATAACTACATACCAAAATATTACAGAGAAACAGTACATTATTTATTAAAATATAAAATGTCCTTAATCAAAATTAATCAATCCCCTCGAAAGCAAAAATTGCTAATTAACTCCAAGTATGTAATGAGTCATTAACAAAATACTTATTACAAGTAGTTCTAATCCAATAGAGCATGAATAATCATCAACACCTTTTACCTACGTGTGCAATAGTTTCAAAAACGAGAAGATGTACTACCTTCTACTATAATATATAGTATGCATAGGCAATCAAATGATTTCCTACAGCAGAACTAACACTTCAAGGACTAATAATAAGACATTTATAATGAAATGTGCTACTTGTTCATTTCCTCAGATGATTTTTTCTCTCAATAGCAATTTTCTGAGTATTTACTTAACATTATCGGTTCTAGCTGTAGAAGGTACGATAGATAATAGAGCTCTTATTAATAATATTGACCATGAAGTCTTCCTCACAGACGCAATTTGGTCCATTTAATTACATTCCACATCTCCTTATTTCTCAAAGTATCAAATCAATTAAGCCATGCCAAGCCAAACTCTTCCACAATAACCAAAAGAGAAATTCTAAAGATAAGTTATTGGTCTTAAACATTTTTCGACTCAGCACGCATATCCCGAAATACGAAATAATTAGAATTACGGGGATAAATTACAAAATGCCCCAAAATACAGGTTATCCAATCCAATCAATAGAAAGCCTTGAATTATTAAATTCGAATCATACCTATAAGAAAACAATTTCCTCAATTCTCTCCTTCAAAACACGAGGCATCCAAAAGCCCCATATACGCTTCCTTTCCTGGCTTGCTCTCATCGACAATCAACCTCCAGCCATTATCAGGTCTAGGCGCAAATTGCGGATCCATTTCTTCCTTATTTATTTTGAAAAACATCTCTTGCCACACTTTCTTATCACAGTTCGACTCTTTCAGCATGCAGGTCTTGATATAGCTCCTCATAAATCTGCTGACTCTTGTCATTCTGCTCTTCAGCAGCCCGTATTCAATCTCAATCATATCCTTGATAAGATCCGTTGTCCATTTCCAAACATCCGGCCTTGTTCTAAAGAGCATCGGGAAGAAGTTGACCTCAATAAACCAAACTTTCAAGTTCTCATCGATCATGAAATCAGCCCCAAGAAGACGGAAAAGCCCGCTTCTCTTGGTCCATTCCCACTTGGTCATCCTGGTGATGTGAGCAATAGCTTTCATAAACTGAGGTCGAAGGTAATTATCGATCCAATGTTCGTCCGTTATCAAACCCTTTGAATTATTATGAATTCAGAAAGAAATTGAGGAAGAAATTTACCGCTCGAAGCAAGTAAGCTTGGAACTGCTGAAGCGTCTGGACTTGGTAGTTCAGGAGCTCCTCTTGCTTTTTAGGGTCTTTTTCTTCTTCGACGATGGCTTTGGAAACATGGACGTTGGTCAAGTGGTTCTTGAGCTAATAGGGAATAGATTTATAACGAGAGACTATGAGTTTGATTACATCTCTGCTTTTAATGTCATATTCTTGAAGCGAGACTCTCACTATGCCGTCGCGGTAGTAAATCATCACAGGATTCGTTGATGCGATGAAGAAATGCATTCTGAAGTCAAATTTGTGCTTGTGGTCAAGGAGTAATGGGTTGCTAATGTATCTCTGAGCAAGAAGCTTCTTTCTGTCATGTCCGCAGCGTTCTCCATTGAGATATTGCTTTTTCAGCCTGTCTTCATATGACTGAGTGAAAAGGAACACACCTTTGCCCTCGTCAACGTTTTCTGAAATCTTGATCAGGTATTGTAAAGGCTGGATTTTCTTTTTCGCTTCGTACTCCGGTGAGTTGATAGCCTCGAAGAAAGCTTTGCATTGTTTCTCGTCTTTGTTTGAAAAGTCGTCAATGATAACGCGGCCAAAGGAATAATTTACTGTCTAGAAGGAAGGTTTTTGGAAAGAAACTTTCGGTGTGTATGCAACTAGGCTTGTCCTTGTATTTTTGCGAATAATCACTAGCAAGGTATGATTATAAGAGGAGTTGTTTATCAGAAATAATTACAAGAAATTTTGAGCGAACTGCTTCTTCCACGTGAGCCCTCTCAGTCCACTGACGATGGCGTAGCTCTGTGTATAACCTGAATCGGTATAAAGATAATTCGCTCTTGAATTCAAGGAAGTCTTCTTACATAAATGGTTGACTCCCATGCGTTTAAAGAAGCCGAAATTGCCTCTATGTAGGAAGAAAAGCGAGATATTATAGCTCATTTGACGATTTTTCAAAGGTCGCATGAGTTGAGTTTTGTGCTTTCCGTAGGTTTGAACCAGCCACTCCTTTACAATAGCTAAAACAATCAAAATTAGAAGCAGTCAAAGAGACGAATTTACGAAAAGGATAATCACTCGCAATAAATTTCTGTTCCAGCCAATTGTGAGGGTTTTTGATGTTTTCGTAGTCAACGAAATCGCAATAGTTTATATCATAATGGAACTTCACCCACTCTTTTTTTGTCTTGAATTCTGGGGGTTCTCCGCCAAGTGATGGGATTTTATAGAGACCGAGATGTCTGAAAGGGTTCATCTCGTAGATAATCACCTCATCGTCGGTCTCACCGGGTCTGTAGTCATACTTTGCTTCGAGCTGAGCAAAAACATCGTTGGATTGGTCTTCCAGATCGTCTTGGACATCCATAAGGTCATCGAGGTTTTGCTGAGAGTGTTTATCAAATTCAGAACGTGGAGAGTGATCATGATCATAATTTCGAAGGGAGTTATGCTCGTGATAATGTTCGGCATAAGGGATCGGTTGGACCTCTTCGTGGACAGAGAAGAAACGATCTAAAAGGAATAAATGAAACAAACTTTCGAGAGAATTCTGGATAATACCGAAAGGCCAACGTTTAATTTTAATTGCAGCTGAAGTCGCTACAAAAACAAGCAAGATGACTGCTAATGAGATTCTTTTCATAGGGCTAACCAAAGATTATTTATTTTTGTATAAAGACAGTGAGAGCTTTTACTTAATGGGATGAGAGACTTGATAAACGGCTATCGATTACAAAGATACTTGCCTCTTGTTCGAAAATGATTATTTAGAATTTTTTTTAATTGGAAAATGACTGAATTAAAACTGCTGAACGTTCGAAAAGATTAATTGATTAGCTACTGACTACAAAAACATTACATACTAATTGGATACTTTTGAAAACATCTTCCAATGGTGATTCGAAATAACTTAGTTCTTATTTTCGTTGCTCTGGTCTTTACTTGAAGAGGTTCGCTAATGAAATGACGGCGAACAATTGACAGTTTTATGGAAATGAAGGGATGTGAATATATCAATTCGTTTTTTCGAGCTCGAAATACTAATGGGTATCACAACGTCAGCAAAATGAGATTTTTGTTCTCATGATCGGAATTGAGGTAGTTACATAACAAGGAAATTCCGTTGGAGAGTTCGAAAGAAAAAGAAAAGACATTTGCTCTTTTGAGAATGAAATTTTCAGATTAATTTGACAAAGGTGATTCGAACATTCGCTTTTGGCAAGAACTTGAATTTGGAATAAAACCCGGTTGTTGAGTAATCAATATATAACTTATTCGATCCTTTGTTATGAGGTCTTGTAGCTTATCAATGGCTAAAAAGTGTGCGCTCGGAATAACAATATTATTTTTCAAACCGGCAACTTCACCATAAAAAAAAAAAATCAAAAATCAAAAAAACAGCTGTTCTAATCCTTTCGTTCTTCTCAGGAGTTTAACCAAAAATCAAAATGTACTGCTAACAGAGCCCATGGATTAGAGCAATTATTGCGAAATGAATTTCAACCCTCAGAAAACACTAACTGATAAGGTAGTTTTATTACTTTCCTATAAGGTCCAGTTCAAATTCATGCTTTTCTATCACTACAATCAGAAAACAATGGAGATCTATCCTAGCAATAAACAGATTTATCCCACTAAGTGGGGACGTTAATGGGAAAATAATTATAGCTTCAAGACTCTGCTATCCAATCAGCATTTATCAAAGATATTTCTAATATGGTTACAAAGAACCAACGATTCAAAAAGAACCTGAGAGTACAAACCAAAAGTATTTACAACTCTATATTAGCAACTTAAAAAACATATTGAGGAAGCTCCATCTACAAATTCCCATCACAAACCTCTCATTTTCAAAACAAATTTACCTGCATCCGGATTCGGTATCACCTTTCCTGCTCTAAAATCGATGAACGCGCCTAACCCCGCAGTTGAGATCCAATTGCCATCTGGACTCCATTTCACCGACCATATGCTCCCTAATTAAAAACAACCTAATTACTACCAACTAATCGAAGACAAATAACCAAGTTGCTGCATGGCATCGTATTTCTTAATTTTATTGAATTCTCGGACAATTCCTCCTGCTCTTCTATCATATATTTTCACTCCTCCTTCACACGCGCCGGCAAGCAAATCCCCGTCCTTTCTCCAATCGATCCAAGGTGATGCTGAGCAAGTCTCCGTCAAGAACCATAAGCAAAAAGCAACAATTACCTCTCCACTCTGTCTCCAATAAAATTGGACTTGAATGTATCAGAGCGCATTTCTCAACCTCCAGAAAATTCAACTTCGATTGGTCGAATTTAAGCGCCACGAGTTGGTTTCCAACGACTGGGTTCCATCTACATCTCGTATCCAGTCCTATTATTTAATTATATATTAGTCCATTGAAAGCTGTTTATGGAACATAACCATGTCCTCCCACTTGTAGGTCGTAAACTCTTTGATTATTGCTCACTTGAGACACGACGCATGAACCTGACTCATCCAGCAGTATTATACGATTCCCTTCGGGGTTAAAATCCAAACTGGGCACAATTCCTACTAAATCAGCAAAACTTCATAAAGAAAGCGAGGCAGTTAATCTACATTTGAGGTTCGGCTGCCAACAGCTCCGTTTCACCATCTTGAGGTCTCTGTAGTTGAATAAATGGTAGTGATATTTATTTTTCAGTGAGATTGCTGCTATGAGGCTCGTTCTTTCATTGATAGCATAATCACCTCCAAAGCTGACATCTGTTCGAAGAAATAAAACAATATTAACAAGACCAAGAGATGTGCAATATTACCTCCTTCGATAGCTTTTGAGCTGTATAGTAATTTCGCTCCTTTAGCCAAATCAAAGACCTCAAATCTGGCTCTAGCTGCTCTATAGTGGTGCATAGACAACAGATAATTTGACTTGGGAATCTGCTCCACATAAGTATAACCAGGAAAGGAAGTTAATTTAGCTCCTGGAAAGGAAGCCAACTTCTTTTGGGTGCGGACCGTCGAGATCGTAATGATATTCGTTTTAAAGGAGCACCACGCGACTTTTAACTCTGATGATTCTTTAAATTTGCTAATGAAATCCTGTATTTCCAAAGACAATACTTACTCATCGCTGACCTAAAGAGAGATTTTGAGTGAGAAGCATTATTAGGATCTCCTTCAGGTTTTGTATTTTGAGTTCCCATTGAAAAGGAGAGGTAGATCTTACAAGAGGTGATTTATTCTGATACAGTAAATTTTGCAATAAATCTTGTATGCTTTAAAAATATTTTAAGATGATATCATCAAAATTGATAAGGGGTTTGCAGATAGATTAAGCATGACTCTTACAATAAGATATGTTGAATTACAAAATGAAAATTATCTTGATCCTCACTCCTTCAAAATCATATACAAGAACTCCTCAAAACAAAAAAGAGAATTATTTCACTGATGCTCTGCTACCGTCAGAGAGAAGACTTTCATAGGTCTCCGAAGCAATAACTTTCTCAGCAGATTCTTCGTTATACACAGGGTGCAGGCCAATATCTATACTCGATGATGTTCGTTTTTTACTGCAATATCTATTCTTCAACTCGTTAACAATTCTTCTCGAGAGCCCATAAATCAGTGCATTAAATATTCCTTGACATCCAAAGAGGATCCTTGTCAGCATGTTCCAGCCAAAAGAGGCTGACTTTCCACTAATTTGAGAATAGGTGTGAATACATGAAAAAGGTAAATAGCAAACTATCAGCACAAAGGGATAAAAGAGGAGCTCGATGTAATAACGGGCTCCTAGCTCCTTCAGTTTGAAGATGATTAATAAATAGCAGAGTAGGCAATATAGAGACGAGACACTCTGAGGGATGATTCGGTAGTTCACTAGTGCCCACAGCGGCATCTGATGATTTATTACGCAAATGCCACGTTCGTCGATTTGATTGGTTCTTCCAATTATTCTAAGGGATGCGAATATAATGCCACAAGCGATTGAAACAATAAAATATCTTTTCACAGGGGCTTCTTGAACTTCCATTCTTTTTGTTTCGATTGCGTGGTAGAGAGCGTGACCAAAACAGCAGGTGAGGCACATTGATCCAACGAGTCCAAAGTTTGCGACGGCGATGAATGATTGGCAAAAAAACTCGAATGTTAGCTTAAATTGGAGGAATATTGCAAAGGAGTTGAACACTAAATCCATGATACTGAGTCCAAAAACCATCTTTCCAAGCGGTTTTTGGGAATCGCCTGTTAAAAAGCAAATAACCATATTGGACAAGCATCCTAGGATTGCAAATGCGCCTGTGAAATTGTCAGCGAGATAAAATGCGAGTTGATGATCAATAGCTCCTATTTGGTGGCTCATTGCACTTATTGTTATATGTCTTGATATTCCTATCAGTCTGTGTTATGAATAAACAATTTAAAATGCATTCGAATCTTTAAACTTAAGATCGGCTCATGAATAACTCGTTTAAGTCGAAGTCTCGTTATGCGAAACAATTTTGTGAGAAATAAGGAACGATGGTGATGGCGGAAGTTTGTTTTTGGTCGAAGGAAAGCTTTAAAATAGTACTGTCTAATGGCACCCAGAATAGCATCAAAACAAGATGATTCGATCACTTCGTATCAAATCATAAACGAAATCCCTCACATTACTTAGTTGGACCCTCTGATTCCTTGTTTCGTAATATCTTTTAGATATTTCTATGATCCTTTAATGTGAAGTAGCAGCATTCTTAGCCTTGCGATCGCTACTTCAAAACATTTTCTAGGTTGTTTTTTTTTTGACTAAATGACAAGTCACCTATCCACTTAGCCTATTTTCGACTCATATCGGAAAATTGGTTTTCGAGGACCTCTTTAGTAATGGCCATCTCTGCAGATTCTTCAATAAAATCATTTAAATGATATCTCCGTTCGAGACATGAGAAGGCTTCTACCTGTTGCAATATCTCTTTCTCTATATAAGCTCGTTAACGAATCTTTTTGAAAGGCTAAATACGAGGGAATTAATAGTCCCTAGCAACTTACAAGATATCATATTGGAAGTAACAGTTCCTTTGGTCGGTTGAAGTAATGAAGGAATTTTTTGTTGTCTTCTTGGATGCTGCTAGAAGCTTTAGAAGCAACTCTGTCTATTCGAATCTGGCTCAATGAATTACTTATTACTTTCCACTTCACAGTCTTTATGAGGTATCAAAAAACGCCGTGTGGAAAGCTACATTAAAATTTTCCTCGAACAAAAATTCACTAAGCGTAGACAATGAGTACACTTTTTGGTTTATAATGAACATGCTCTTGGAGAAGCCTCCAATTCATTCAAGGTACTTTAACAAACGAACATACTTTAAATTCCAAGTAACATCGAACTTCTCTGTAGTTACTGCAGTTAGCTCCATTTATGAGATCATGTAATTATTTCCTCGCAACCATATATAAGCTCCCTCAAATCTTTCAGACGATACAACAGCAACAAATATAAAAAATCGAGTAAAATTGTTCTCAAGATATGAATCAATTATAAGTCAAGCTTTCTTTCCAATTCAAAGAGCTTCAAAGATGGAAACAGATCTCACAAATCTCTACAGCTTTATGTGTAAAAGAATGTATCTCCTAGCAGACATCACCTCTCTATAACATCATGAATCTTTCTAATTCGCAGCACCTTCAATACTACCATTATAAGCCACCCTAGTACTGCAAAAGACTCTCAGAGTAGCCTTTCAATTGACTTTATACATAACTGGCTTCTACACTCGTATCCAAAGTTCAAATTCCAAACGATTAACTCTACTGTTTATCGAATTAAACTCTCAGGAGAGGGGTTTTAACTCAAAAACGATTAACTTTCCAATATACATACAGATCGTTTTCTGCTTATTTATCTCTCAAAAAACATGCAGACCAAACTTCTCTCAGTCCTACTGCTTGCAACCACCTTCGTGGTCTCACTCCAGAACCAGGCATTCCTCGCCGCTGACTCAGACACCACTACCTCTACCTCTGACCTCGTTTCTTCATACATTTCCGGCCTTCAACTCACTTCCCTCTCAATATCTGCAGACACAGACTCCGATGCAATTCTGAAGTTCACATCCAGCTCAGGAACCAGTCTTATGTGCGCTCTTCTCGCCGATTCTGGCTCTTTTGTCATCGAAAACACTGATACCACCCTCCTCGAGGTCAAAGATACCGGAGCCGTAAATATCCAAGCTTCAACTCTCGAAGTCCCAAATGTGAACTACTACTCAGACTTCACCGTCGGCAGCGCTTCTCAATGGAAGCTGTTTTACCGCGAAAACTACTGGAATACGCCTACAGGCTGGACTATAAACAACGTTACAACTTGCGGAGGCTTGAACATACTCGGCGGCTATGGCGTCCTTTCCCAGTATGCAGTACTTAACAAAACTTTCTCAAATATCCCTGAACACACGCAACTAAGAATCGCAGCAACTTATCATTTTATTGACGCATGGACAGGAGAAACCTCATATTTGACAGCGAATATCGGAAGTGACGGTTCCGATGGGTATTTGTGGGTTGATACTTACGATTCCACCGATGCTGCGAAGACTGTGAATGTTTGTGGTTCTGACTACGGTGAAGGGAAATTCTCAACTCAGATTGATGTGGCCTTCCCACACACTTCGGATTCTATCAAACTTAACTTTGGCTCAACAGCAGACCAAGATGCTTATTCGCAATCATGGGGTATATCCTCTTTAGACATTTACATTATTTGAGTTGCGGTCAGTTGGTATAGTGTTATTTTTCGTTGGTTACATGATATTGTATAAAGCAGTAAAATGATGCTCAAACCATGTGATTCGTAAACCAAATGACTGCCAATACCCTCTAATAGCTTTCGATAGATTTGTAATTTTTATTAAGATAGATTAGACGATCTAAGAAATTATAGTTCGTGAGCGACCTTTATACAAGACATTAGTCAATCACTTGGGGATTTGAATTTTGAGAATTCTGCCTCTGATAATCAAAAGCATTACTTCTTAATCTCTTACATTCCGTTTCATAAGACTTAAGAATTCCTTTCCAAGAATTTGTATAGATACAATTCACACTTTCTCTAAATTAATCAATATATACAAAATCATATTTTGATAACAGAAACTTTGTAAAAATAAATCTTTGAAATTCAAAGCATATAAACATTCATTTATCATTTATTACTATTAAGATGTAAAAAAACTCTCTATGGTCCTCCTCCTTCGTTTACTGATCTTCCTTCACCTCTTCAACATATCTCTTTGTGAATTTTAGGGCAGTTGGCCTTCTATCTTTGTAGCTTGGTGATTCTTCATCTGTTTCGTTTACTTCAGTAAAGGTAAATTTTTTACGAAGTCTAGTAGCTTGAACTCTATCACCATTTTCCATATTGCCATTTCTAGCTTGGTGAAGTGGCGCTGGGTTTTCAAAGTCTTCTACAGTGAACTTGTTACCGCGATCGTCATCCAGAGATATCTTATTCTGAACAGATGGAGTAATCTGCTTGAGATCAATTGGGCTATTCAGCTCGTTCACCAGCGGTGACTGCTCGGATCTAGGTTTCTTGCTCAGGTTGAAAAGCGTTCTAGTGTGCTGTACCGGAGGTTTGGACGTGCGTCTTCTTCTTTTCCATTCAAGTCCTAATTCAGGGCTATCCAAGCCATTTACCGGTAATTGAGGGCTATCCAAGCCATCTACTGGTAATTTTGGCGTATGAATGTTTAAATAAGCCTCAGAATGATCCAAATTCATCGATAAATCAATTTCTTTAAAGTCTTCCCTCGGAGCAAATCTGCTCTTTTTGGGCAATAGAGCTGAATCTCGCGCGCTAGCATCCAAAGACACCGAAATCGAGTTCTTTGAATCCCGCTCAAATTGGACGCTACCGTCCACAGACAGTGAAATCGAGCTCTTTTGCAATGCATTTTGGACTTCGAGACAGACCGCGTTCCTCGGAGTCTCAGGTTCTACTTTCGGGAGTGGTTGGACGGAATTGGTCTTCTTCTGACGATTTTTCTTGAATTTTTTGTATGAAGCTTTTACTCCAGTAAACAGACTGGCAATCGCAACTAATCCATTGATCACGATCGCAGCAAGAGTAATTCCGATGATAGTTAACCCAAGCTTATTGTTAGTATTATCAGGAATTGGGCTGGCTGCCCCAATGTAGAGGGCGATGATCCCGATGATGACCTTACAGCTCTGGTTGACGCCGAAAAGGAACAATTGAACTTTTTGCTCGAACGACCGGAAAATTCCAAGAATTAGAATCTCGTAAATGATTTCAATCACGAGATACATTGCTGCTTGGGCTGTACCGTAATCCTGAAGGAACAAAAGTATGAGCACAATTAGAAGGTTCTTTCCTTGTAAAATGAGTAAATAATTGCGATTGAAATAGTTATTCTGCTTGATATCGGCAATTATCATACTTAGAGAACTAGGAATCGGAGCCCATCGACTTTGCAGCGGTTTTTTCACGGCCTTTAGTGGATTAGGAGCAACACATTTTGCTAGGCGACTGCCAATACTTTTCGCAAGACGGCTATTTTGGACCCTTGAAGGGCTCGCGATATTGGGGGAAGTGTCTTCTGCTTGAAGCGCGACGTCCATCTCGTCTAGTACGTCGGGTTTTCGGTTCAGTAAATAAGCAAAGAGAGAATGCAAAATCACATAGGAAGCCAAGATCAAAACGGATATTATGCATGCAAAACCTGGATAAATGCCATTACATTCGTTTTCTCTCAGCTGGATCAGACTAAATAGCACCAGCTCCGTAAAGTCTCCGATGTAGTAGGTCAGAAACACGTTCCACATAAACATGTTTTTGATCTTCATGAAAACAGAAGCAATTTTCTCGTATTTTTTGAAAGAGTACATTCCAACTAAAGAGAGAATTATCATCGC
>ENA-UOUE01001249-UOUE01001249.1-compost-metagenome-genome-assembly--contig:-NODE-1249-length-16933-cov-13.867822_pt1 | contig 16933 bp, 14 predicted proteins | sample MGYA00238146_ERZ747223 | MGnify/ENA primary metagenome ERZ747223 (study PRJEB28781, sample SAMN06268865) | compost metagenome | isolation source: single cell | place: USA: California, Emeryville, Joint...
CCGAAAGTTTTTCAATGAAATATTTAGCAATGATCACACAACTCGTCAATCTAATTTACAGGAAAACTGAATGAACAACTAGGCCTGACAAAGAGTTTCTTGTTTGAGAGTCATTGCAAATAAAATGCTGGATTTTGAAATGAATTGAAATAAAACTCTTAAGAAACTCATTGAAAATGTATTGTAAAGCCATTCATTGCAATTTTTCGTTTCCATGTCAGAGTTATTCGATTCACTACTGTATTAATACTGAAATACTAAACCAAAATGACTACAAAAGCAAGCTTCATTGCCAATGGTGCAATCAACAATTCAAATTAGAGGAAAATTTTCTAGACTCATTAGTTTATACTACCACTTGGTGGAAAGAAATAACTCTTAATTCAAGTTTCTGTCATTGCTTATTTCGAATTTTCCGATAGCAGTCAGAATTCAAGCAATGACAATGAGGTTGCTTACATCTATAATAATTTAGATTATTAAATTTCATCAAACCAGAGCAATACCAACAAATTTAAAATTACAAATTATATAGTCCTCAAATAGTTGAACTTGCGATTATGAATGTACTGGTTCATATTCTTATTGAGTTTCGAGTATAGAAAATTATGGAAATATCATATGTTCTTCAAATTCAAGCATTTACCAAAGATAACCATACAGACTTACATTGCAAAATTCAGTCGATATTAGAAGAAAACTAAGCATATGATTGTCAAAATCTCGAAATTTGAGATAAAATCATTCATTTTTGTAACTCACACATGCTCATTCCTTCTTGATTTTCTTAAGTCTTCTCTCAATACTCTCCTGGAGTTCTTTAAGATCTGGATGATCCAAGGACACATCTTCATAATCCCTCTTAAAATCTGCCCTTGCATCTAGCGCGAGATTTTTATATTCTTCTCTTTCAGACTTACTAAACTCTTTCCACATCTTTCCTGTAAGCGCATTAAGATGCTCATCACTGCTCTCTTTCTCAGGCTTGTTATCCCGAATCGTATTTTGGAAGACCAGATATCCCGTGATTCTCCTATTGATCCAATCATGCAGTCCCTGGACTTTTCTACCGGTTTTCTTTCCGGATCGTTCAGGCGAGGATTCGCTCTCGTCGCTTGAATATCCTTTCTTTTTGCTCGATTTTTTCTTGTCTTTTTTCTCTGACTTCACCCATTTATCCAATGACCCTTTATGCTTCTTCATTGACGACTTCTTCTTTGAGTCTCTTTCTCTTCTTTCTTCTTCATACCGCTTCACCGACGATTTTTTATAGTCTTTGCTGCTGGTCCTGTCTCTGCCTTTGTCTTTTGAAACGGATTTCTTGTGGGTTTTTGACTTGACTGAAGACTTCACAGGAGCACTGTAGCCAAAATCATCATCATTATCGTAGCGATCATAGTCTCTCTCGTATCGGTAGTCTTCCTCCTCGTCTCTATCCCTTGGATATCTCTCTCTATAAGGCGGTGCGTGCATTTTTTGTCTCTTTCTGTACCGCTCTTCATCCATTCTCCTATAATAGTCTTCGTCGTCGTCGCGGTAATGTCTACGTGGAGGTTGAGTCTCCGCTTGGAAAGATGCGGTCTCCTCGACGATCATTTGATTGTCACTCAACTCTCTGTCCTCTCTCTTTGTATAATCCATTATCTTCTCCTGCAATGGGCCAAGGAACTCTGCTCTCTTCTTTTGTGAAGAATGCTTAGGAGACGCCGATCTTTTTCTGCTCTTATCTGCGTTACGGATCATGTCGAGAGTCTCCGCAAGATTGGTATTCAAGCTCGCAGGGAATACTTGGAGACTCTGATCAAACATCTCGACGGAATCGATTCGTCTTCTTATCTCTAAGAACAAATAATCAGCTAAAACACAACTCATTTTGGTATTTACCTTCGAGTCTAGAAGTGTCGATCTTTTGATTTTTCACCGTGTTTACCTTGCTTTTGATGTCATCCATGATCTCAAAAATCTCATTCACCAACACGTTTTCGGTTGCGCCTCCGGTCATACTAGCTCGATGGTGAAGGACCTTCAAAATTCTTTCATAATCCTTAATGCTATTCAATTTTGTCAACGCGTCCAGGATCTCCTCTCGAGTCAAGTCTTGCAAACCCTCCATCGATTCCTGCTCGTCAATGAATTGTTGAGTCTTTACTTTAATCTCCTCGTGCTTCTCTTTCAAGTAGTTAGATTCCTTCTCAAACAACTGCTTGAACTGCAACATAAGATCATCAAGACTCTCCTTTATTTTCACGATCTCCTTATTCAATTTCATTAATTGCGTGTCAGAATGTCGCTCAAATATCGCTAAGTAGTCGACCGCAGAAAATTCAACGAATTTTCTCTCTAGTTTCTCTCTGGCACTCATCATGAGCTGCTCAGAGGTTGGAGCTGCGGTGCCTTTATTGATCACTTCATCGATGGGAACGAAACTATCAGATTGCTTGTGGACTTCCGGGTCGATAAGGCACTTGACGCAAAGGAGAGAGGGGGAGAAATTCTCCTTGGTGCACAAGGCTTCGAGTTTGTAGCCAGGATGGGTCGGGCAGGTGAAGTTTTCGAAAGCGTTTCCTTGGCTTACCTTGAGCCCGCCTTCTTCCTCCACCAAATCTGAATAGATCATATCGGTACGAATCATTAAAGATGTGTTTATGCCGCTTTTTTGTTTTCTAAATACTACTTATTTAGTTCTAATTTTATTTGCTTTGAAAAGCTGTTAAACACGCCCTTTACAAAAAGTTTCAATAAATCAAATTCACTTTAATTTGAGCCTAATGCAAATATAACGAAAATGCCTCCACAATGCCCAATACCCAATGATTTCGCTGCAAAATCTCATTCTATTCATTCCTTTCTAAAAAGCAACGTAGACCTGATTATACGATGAGATTAGTAAAGAATTAGATTTGTTAAGATCAACGTTAGGACGAACACTCTGTTCTAGTATTTCTGCTGAGACACAAGTTATTGAGTCCGAGATTGTATGGAATTACACACGGAATGTGTCAATGGTCAAAATTTTAAGTGATGGTGTTGATATTCTGGAAGTTAATTCGATTGTGATTTAGAGTAGTTACTTTAAACTTTAAAACTTGAAATTCCACTGAGAATAAACAGGAAGTCTACTTCATTTTAACTCCTACTCAGCTAACCAGCCACAATGCACAGTAAATACATGTTTTTTAAGCGTTGAAACATCTAATTTGATGGTGGCATAGAATATAGATTGATTAGTAAGAAAGGTGAAGGGACTTTCTCTGAAGTTATCAAAGCACAGTCGATAACCACTGGAAAATACGTTGCCATCAAATGTATGAAGAACCACTTCGATTCTATCGAGCAGGTTGCATTGGTGTTTAGAACCAATAGCTGATTACTCTCAATCTTGCCATAAAGGTGAATAACTTAAGAGAAATACAAGCGTTGAGGAAACTGTCCCCGCATCCGCATATTATCAAGCTGTTGGAAGTTCTCTAGTATTGATTTATATGATGAAATGCAGCTAAATCGATTAATTATAAAGCGATGAACCAACTGGACGGTTGGCCCTGGTATTTGAGCTCATGGATATGAATTTGTACGAGGCTATCAAAGGTGTGATTCAAAGCGAAATTCCTTTTTACTGACTTTGAAACCCGATATAAAGGCAAGCGGAATTATCTCCCAGAATCAAAAGTGAAAAATTATATGTATCAGCTGCTGAAAGCAATTGACCACATGCATAAGAATGGCATATTCCACCGTGATATCAAACCGTAATGACTCTACTGCAACTCCTTCTCAATTCAAGAACTCATTAGCGAAAATATCCTCATTGCAGACGATGTAGTCAAACTTGCTGATCTTGGTTCCTGTCGTGGTATTTTTTCGAAGCAGCCGTACACAGAATATATATCGACACGATGGTACCGTGCGCCTGAGTGTTTATTAACCGATGGTTATTACAGTTACAAAGTAAACTTTGTGTGACTTGTAAGTCCTTCTAATGGGAAAACTGTTTACAGATGGACATGTGGGGATACGGCTGTGTGTTTTTCGAAATGATGAGCCTCTTTCCGCTGTTTCCAGGAAACGATGAGGTGGACCAGGTGAAAAAGATTCATAATGTCCTTGGAACTCCTGCGCGGGAATTACTTGAAAAATTCAAAAAGTGCATATTAATCAGCTGTATCAGTCGCTAAGTCCTCTTTTCCTTCACTAGGTTCAGCAAGCATATGGATTTCAACTTCCCTCAGAAAGAAGGGACTGGCATTGCTAAGCTAGCGCAGCATATTTCCCCTGAATGCATAGATCTAATTGAAAAGCTCCTGGCTTACAATCCAGACGACCGAATAAGCGCGAAGCAGGCTCTCAGACATCCTTACTTCCAAGATTTATATGAGCAGGATAAAAGGTCGCAGATGAGTGTGGGGCTCTCCCATACTCTCAGGTCCCATTATGATGGCATCCACTCTGATAATCAGTAAGCTGGGTATTTTGAGGGAGTCTAATGGATTTGTAGAAGCGAGAATCCGAACAATATGTCTCATAGTTCAAATAACCCGAACCTCGGTCTTGTCAATATAAATATTAATAGCTCGAGCAACCAGAATATGAACATCAATCTGAACCTGAACAAAAAGAAAACTGGACTGGTAAGAATAGTTTCAAAAGCATCGTGATTTGACTCTTCGCTGTTTGGGTAGCTTCCGGACATCAGGAAAGGGAACAATACATATCAAGATGACTCAGAAAACGATCATAAATATGACAGTAAGCCTTTTAATTGCATGGGTTTGTTTGGCTTATATTGGTGTATTATAGTGATCAAAAAGCCATATAATCAATTGCTACTCTCTAAAAAATACAATCCCGGTAGCAAGTACCCGATTCTCGGAGGAACGGACTTAGTACCTGGAGGACAGAATTACTTGGCTCTTAGAAAGGTGACCTGATTTATGTTTTCTTGACTTGACTGATGGCGATTCTAGATCAACGATAAGAAGAAGTCATATGTGAGTCCTTACTCGCAGAAAGCAATAATTACAGGCCATAAGCCCTACTAAGCTGTTTCTTTTTTCGCTTTGATTACTGAAATAATATATTTAAGGTCATTTACACTGTAAATTTTGCCACTGCTCAAATTATCTACTATTGAATTTTGAAAGAATATCTTACTATAAGCATATACGAAATCTTATAAATTTTCACTCTTTTTCTAACGAATACGAATGATCATTTGAAATTATCATAGACTTGGGTCTTAAGGAAGACTCTGCTTACAATATAATTCTAATTCTAGAGAGAGAAATAACTTTTGTGAATAACATAGGCTCCGGTCATATTTACAACTAACATTTCATGGGTTGAAATTGAACATGAATTAAAAAACTACAGGTTGATCTACAAACTCAATAAAAAGAATAGATGGATGTATTATATGTTGAAACATGAATCGAAAAGCGACTAACATTTAGATGCAAAGAAAAATTTCAAGTCCAACGTTGTGGCTGTTACTTTCATCAAGCAGAGTTAGATTCGCTTTAAATATTTTGATTCGATCCGTTTCATGTCATCCTAGATGATTAATTTTAGATTCAAGATGATAGACGGACCGCCTTACATCAGATGAGTCTGAATTAGCAGTTAATGCCTCATATTTGATTCGCGGGATTTTAAGGCTCTGGTTACTCTGTTCAGCTGACTTCACAATAGCAGTTCTAGATTCCTGAGTCTGATCAATAGCGATTAGCTCAGGAAAACAATAAAAATCAATTTTACAATAACCGTATCCACCTCTCTACTGGTCTTCGAGCCAGATCCCGTTCCAATCTCTTCAAAGGTCCTCATTTTTGCGGTTAATTCTGGACCTGTTAAAGTTCCATTCGAGTCTTCAATCATAAACTTCTTTTGAGGAATATTCAACACTCTACGATTGATATCCACGTTTTCTTTGTCTTCTTGCTTGTTGTTTTTCTCATAGAATTTACCAAGAGGAGGCAGTCCTACTCTCTGCTGCTGCGGCTGGGCTTGCACTTCCACAGGACGCGAAAACTTAACGGTACTTTTTTCATTCTGAGAAATATTATTGGACTCGGTCGGTTCGGCTTCCCGATGAGACAGGTTTCCCATCCTGATTAGTATCTCATCATCAGTAAACGTGCGATCTTCATTTTCGGTCTCATTCTCCTTCGGCTGGATCTTACTCAAGGAGAAATGTAGGCGTTCTGAAGCAGCAACGGACACATTTTGTGGCAGGATGCGACTAGAATCAATAGTTGTGCCTCGGGCGTCCTGTTGCAATGGACCGGGACCAGTTGCAGTACTAACCTTTTGCTGCTGCTGTGTTTTTAAGAACGTTAGGTCTTCATCACCAGATGTTTCAGGGACAAAATCCTCGAATTTGCTAGCGATTATATGCACTGAACTGTCAGTGTCTCTCTCCGTTGTATTAGGGCCTGGGAGAGTGTTATTCTCGTTCAGGTCAGTCTTGCTCACGCTGAAGGTTGTGTTTGTTGATTTTGTTATAAGTCTACGTTGGAAAGGTGTCAGAGAAACATGGAAAGTATAAATTTGGGTACATTTTTGACTCGGAATTCGCCTTCAAAAACGGATTAGCAACAGTTGAGGAGTTATTAGTAGGCTGCGGTTTCTCTTCGGTTGGTTGCGGTTGTTTCTGTTTCTGTTGCTGTTGTTGCTGCTCCTCAATCACAGCTGTTGGAGTCGCTGTAGTCGCATTGGTTGTCACCGGCATATTCATTGTGCGATTAGCGTCAACAGTGGTGTTGAGATTATTGAGATTAGCGTTTAGAAGGTTTGGTTGCATGAGAACCGGATTCAACTGCATGAACAGCTGCAATTGTTGCAGCATCTCAGGCGGGAAGAAAGCTCCTTTATTAGTTTGGTTCAGGACCGTCGCCTAGAAAGTTAATAAAAAAATTAATCCCACGCTGAAGCAATTTTATACCTGCAGATTGAGAATTTGCTGCTGAAGGAACTTTAATTGCTGTGCTTGCTGTTGAAGCAATTTTTCTGCAAGCGGACTCAGTTTTTCGGAGTCTTGATGGCGGTTATGGTTCCTCAGACTTGACTTCATATCCGAGCTCGTAAGGGGATTATCAAAAAACTTAAGTGACTCAGCTAATTGATTCTTGCCGTAAAGACTTCCGAAATTCGATTCCATACCTTGAAGGGCCTCAGGTGTAAACGTTTGGTCGTTAGGACCAATAAAATTCGCTGTCTTAGTGCTAAATCTGCTGCTTTCTAAATTGTTGCCTTGTATAGCAGCTATCGTGGGCTGAGGCTGCGGCTTTGGTAGAGTGAAATGACTATCAAAGTCTTCCTCGCCGTAAGTCTCATTCTGCAAATTCTTCGAGACGCTCATCAGTTCGTTCTTTCTGGCAGAGAAGCGATGAGGGGCTGGAGTCTGTCTGATTGGTTGCTCAAGGAAAAGGTATTGATCAAACGAGTCGTTGACTTGCTTAGACGAGTTCTGGTATGTGTTATTGAATTGTTCAGTTGAAGCTCGGACTTTTGAAGTGCTGCGAGGTGTTTTTAAAAAGCCATCCTGGATTTGGTTGATTTCTTTGACGATAAGGTTCGGATTGAATGAAAAATTGATTGGTTGAGTTGCAATTTGGCCGATGTCAGGGATTATCTCACTATTCTTGAGCAGAGTCCATTGATTTGGAATTTGTTCGCCACTTTTCGCATGATCTTTAACCTATAATTTGAGGAAAAAAGCGCCAATCAGTTGCAACTCTACAAAAGAGCTTAATTACAAGTTCCGCTTCATAGAACTGGGCAGGCTCATCATGTGAAAACAATATCACAATGAATGAATTCTTTGTTGAGCTGAGCGAATATTGACGGTCTTTGATTGGCATATTCGCCACATATCTCAATAGCAGTGTGATTAGTGGTTGTGCTTCTGAGTCGGAAAGTCCTTTGCTTATCTAGTAATGAAACATTAATATTACCCTCTACACTAATTCATTTTACTAGAGTTGGCAACCCAAAAATCCAGACTCCCAGCAAAGGCACTTGATTAATCAGAGGGTCATTGGGCATTATCGGCAGCATGCGCATATTTTTATCCATTGAAACGAAACCGAAAGTCATATTGCTTTTCTTCTTTTTCGCTTCAGAGCCATCGACGGAATTTTTACGCGTTAAGTAAGCTGTTAGTGGAGAACCCACAAGTTTAAATGGCTGCTGTATGAGGTTGAGTTTAAAAGTCGCATTTGGGAAATAGATCAGCTTATGGAAAGTCAACTGGCGGTCTCGTGGGCGGTTATTATTCCGTATTAGTACGAAAAACACTCGCATCAGATGCAAAAAGTCAAGTTCATTCGTCTTGAAAGAAACTTCTCTGCTGACTTCGCCTTCGAATTTATTGTTGCTGTCTGTGACTCCGGAACCTGGAGACATATTCGAAAGTTCCTTCATGCAATGTAAAGAGGCCTCTCTGAGCTGATTTCGAAATTTGTATAGTATTTCACTATCATCGAACATAGTCCCAGAATCGCCATCAGAATGCTCAACACCGTGGTATACGTAATCAATGGCGAATATCTCTCTGCTCTTAACCCTTCAAATATCTGTGAGTGCGCAAATTCAGAGACATTATTATTTACTCATAAGCATCCTCAGTTCGATAAGCTAAATCTTCAGCCACGAAAATATTTCCAAAATCTAGATCTTTTGTGCAGCTAGTAACGAATAATGAAAGATCTCGACTGGCTCTGTGGTTGCTCGCTATTTTTTTCAATTTGGCAGCAAGAGCTTGTGTGAGGATAAAACGTGGGAGATGATCATTCGTGCTAATAAAATTTTCTGAATTCTAGGGTTTGCTCGGGTAAGGAGTAAGCACAAAGCGTTGAAATACCTTGTAACGAAGTGCGACGCTATCAAAAGGGAAGCTCTTGGGCTGGAAGGTGATATCATCGAACTCAACACTGCTTTTCTTTCTGCAAATCTGAGGGGTTCTTGGGCTCAATCCTGAGCGATAATCGTACTGGTAGTGATCCTCGCCTAGCGTTCGCTTAGTCAATGCCATTCTAGAGGTTGTAGCGTTGCTCTCTGAGATTTAATTTGGATTCTATAATTCAAATACAAATTTTATTTAATCGTTATTTTAACTAATTTATCTTAGCTACTCAGAGTTGAATTCTCTAAAACCCATCACATATCTTGCTTGACATGACCGATAGTCAGTAAAAACGGTTAATCTCCTCCTTTAGCATATGCGCTTATTATCAGCATCGAGATCCCTGAAGAATATGCAATGAAATGTCGTTATTGAATCCTTAGATTGGTTATTACAAATTTTGAAAATATTCAAATTTTGATGCATTGCTACGTGTCGTATAGTCTCGGGATGTTGCCGTGAAAAATAAGCGTATCAGTAAACACCTCTTTTATTCTAATTCAGCCATTCTTATTGAAAATTCGTCAAGAGATTCTGCTTCAGATGTCTAATTGATTTCTCACAGCCTCTTTGAAAACATATTTAGCAACCATCCTTGAGTCTGAAAATATATAAAAGTAGAGAGACAGTTGACAAAGACTTTCTTAACGTTAGCAAAAAAATTTCTTGAATACCAAGAAATATCGATGAGCTACATACAGTACATGTATCTCTTTAATTCTATTCCTAATTGTAAAGGGCTATCTATTTATTTATACAATACTTATGGTTTCTTTGAAATCAGTGCCTCTAACAGCCGAAACTCTCTTTCAGCTTCCAATCTCTCATTCAAAGCGCCGACTTTTTTCCAATATAACCCTTTTCTGTATCGCTCATCAATCTCTTTCATCTAATTCATTCAATTAATATTGGAGGTGTTCATAACACTAAGAGTCTTACCTGCTGTTCTTTCTCTACTTGCTTCTCTTGTCTTTTGTACGCGCGGTCAAGTTGTAATTTTTCAAGGTTGTTTTGCAAGTCTTTCTGCTTGTCTAATTTCTTATCAAGCTCGGCCTCCGCTTTATGATAATGCTGTAACAACTAAACAAGAAAGCAGGCAGGTGTAAGACGAAGTCTTAAAAGGAAGATAATATTACATTCTGCTCGAGTTCGTGATACACATAATCTTCTTCCATTTCCTTCTTGAAATCCTTGATCAGTTTTCGGGCTTCTTGTCGTCCCTCATACATCTCGAGGTCATATTCTTTGTCTTCGTTTTTTCTTCTTTCCATGATTTCTTCAAGTTTCTTTTTCTATACCGATGAATTTTATGCATTTATTATATCAAATCATGAGTTCATTACGTCGAGTTGTTGCCATTCTCTTTCGAATTCCATTTCAGCTTCCTCCTGCATTTTTTTATCTCTTTTGATCTAGTATCAAAACAAATGATAAGCACAACCTTCACACGCCCAATTCAATACTTTTTTCTCTTCGTCTAGGAGAAGTTTTGCTCTCATTTGCTTAAATTCCTTTGCGATTTTCTTGTGGTACTGCGTTTCTGCCTCAATTTTCTTTCTCTCAGTAATATCCGCGATTAACTCATGATCACGTATCGGCGATACGCTTCTCGCACTGTATGCGAAATTGGGTCGAGAGCTCCTCTGCCCCACGGCTTGGTCAAGCTTTTTATCGAGATTACTTGGCGGCAGTTTGAGGATATTTCTCGCCATGTTCGGTGTCCCAACCCTCTTTCTCGGTGTGACAGCTGAACCAGCCGTGAGCCTTGAATTATCTGTATCAGTATTTCTCGGAGATCTATAGCTTGCATCACGGATCCTATCGAGAATACTCGGATCTTCAACTGCTTTTGATTCAACGTATTGTATTAGTTTTTGAGTTTGAGCGTTCGGTCCTAATGTAGCTTTAATCTTTTCAGAGGTTTCGTTTATTTTCCTCGAAAGCATAGGAGAGACACGACCCTTCTGAGATTTATTCGGGGTGGTTGTGGGTCTTTTGACGTTGCTGGGAACCGGCTTTTTAGTAGATGCTGGTGTTGCTGCTTTCTTTTGCACAGTGGCAGAAGTGACAGAAGTATTAGCGAGATCTGCAGGAATATCTTGAAGGTTCTCAACGCCAAATTTTGCTTTGAAGTATTCAATGGCTGCTAGTACATAAGTCGTCATGCTTGTAAATGCTTCAGTGTCTTGCGTTTGTGACGGCTCGATCATGCAGATGATATTGAAAGCTTTTTGAATATTTTCGATTGGTATTTTATTTTCTTGGCAGGATTCGATGAAGGTTTGGACTTGGCCCACGAGGTAGATTGGACTTTGCAAATAGGTTTTCAGTTGCATCCACCCGACCTAGTTGTAAAAAGAAATTCGAGTTAGATTCGAATAGAAAGCGCTATCGGGCACCTGATTGTAGAGGATATTGCTTGAAACAAAGGAACTCACACCAGCGAATAAAGAAAGCAGTGCATGGAGCGATTTCACAAGGCAACTGGGAGGATTTGTTAAATTTCTTATGCTCTATAATGTTATTTTAATGAGTTTAATAATGATAAAAAAGAGCTTTACTAAAAAGGTTTTGATTGTGAGTCGATCGGCCGCTCTTCGTAAAATACTTGTCAATTCTGCTAAAGTCTCAGCTGATACTGGTTTTTGGTTTGAAGGAGCTTTTTCCTCGTCCTGCTTTGTTTCTTTTTGATATTCAATATTTTGAGGCTGCTGTTGCAGAACTCTTCCCATGGAAGTCGCATCGCTTTTTTGAGGAATTCTCGTTTCTGGAACCTCCGGCTCATCTTCTTCTTCCTCCTCATTTTGCTCAGACACTATGTTTCTGTTTGGAGACGTGAGAGTATTGCCAATATCGGTTCTGCCTCCTGGTGATGGCTTCTCAAGCTGCTCTCTACTCGATGGCAAAATACTAATCTGACTAGGTTTTGGCTCTGAGCTTGGCTCCTTTTCAGGTGACATGAACTGGTCATCTGTTCGATGGCTTTCTCTTTTTGCTGGGGTTTGCAGCAGCGTTGAGAATCCTTTGCTTTCGGATTTCTGCTCCTCGGCGGGCTCTGAAACAAACCGTTCTTTTAGTAGAAAGTCTGCTGTGGTGCTATCTGTCTCTCGGTGCTCTCTAGAAATGTCGCTCTGGTTGTTTATACTATGTTCTTCGAGAAACTGTCTGAATTTCTCAGTAGATGTATCTAAATTCAATAATATTTGCTTCAGCTGAGAACATAGGACCTGATTACCTTTGCTTTCAGGAAGAGCAGTACGGTCATTGCTAGTCTTCCGAGGCTCCTTCACTGAAGTGCGTTTTGCCAGCTGTGATTTGTTGATAGTGCTGGGAGAAGGCTTGATAATTTCACCTTGAAGGAACGATAATTAGTCAGAGCAGGAGAAAACGGGCAGTAGGTTTACTTTTATGTTTGTTCTGATACATCTGATATTGTAAGATCGCTTGGTATTGGCAAACAAAAGCCTCTGTGCTTTGAAGGCTCTTAACTTGTTATTGTTAAATTTTATTTCTTTTTGATGATACGCTCAAAGATCAAAGACATGCAGTCCGTTATGAAGTCACTTAGAATTGAATCAAAATTATTCTACTTTGAAAAAGAAATTCGAAAGTTCGATTGTTAGCAGTCTCTTGTTGGCATTAAATGCATGTCATGTCGTATCTCTAAAGAGAAAGTCATTACAAAATGGAGTGCTTCTAACAAACAAAACAAAAAAATGTTTGTTGTGCCTTAGCTTATATACAAACTGACAAGCAATATATTTTGCTAAAATGTTGAAAGATGTTTGCTCATACTACAAGAATCTTATCTGCTTTTTTTTCTGCAAATCCAAAGCAGAGGTCACTAGACGTAATAATAATAAAAAACAGAACTTCTCCAGAGAGGAAGTCCTTGAAACATAAATTGTGGTGCGTAGTTAGAGATATATGTATTCGAGACCTCATTTATATACGTACCACAATTTAGCAAATTAGGCTGTCGGGTTTCATTTCGACTCATTGCTAATTTGAGAGATTTGGTTCAGAATTTCTCTATTCATCACATCATTCACGGATTTACATACCATTACATACGAAGAATCCAACGCTCCTTCCCGACTAATTTCTATTTTCTAAATCAGTATCTTCGACCTGTCAAACTATCAATAATCCCTCTCAGCTCAATAAAATTATCCAATAATCCAAATTTTCATATCATGGAAAAATCAGAAGAAGTCTCCAAAGAACCGACAACCAAACAACCCACCACCACTACTACGTCTGACCTCTCTCCTGAAGCAGAATTACTCTATGCAGAGTTACTGTCCATGGGATTCGACGAAGCCATGTGTCGCGAGGCTGTAAAACTCACAACTAGTCAAGATAGAGCAATCGAACTCATCCTCAAATTTCAAGAAGACCTTGAAAAAGGGCAATGGGCTCCTTCGAAACAAAACACTACAACAACCCAAACAACACAAAACCCATTTGAAATACCCAAAATGTATGAAAGCTATAAAATGGTGTGTCTTGTCAGAACCGATCTCAACATGGGAGTCGGAAAGATAGCCGCGCAAGTCGGACACGCTGTCTTGGGCGCTTACCAAAACATTATTAGTTCAAATAACCTTCGCTGGAATGAGGATTTGATAAAATGGGAGGAAACAGGCACAGCGAAAATTGTTTTGAAGGTCAAAAGTAAAGAAGAGCTAGAAGAGTTATATAATCGAGCAAAAGACAATGGATTGAACGCATACATCGTCGCTGATGCAGGCAGAACTCAAATAGAGTCTGGAAGTTTGACAGTTTGCGCAATTGGCCCAGCTAGCAGTGTAATTATTGACCAAATTACTGGCCATCTTAAGCTAATGTAATATGGTTTTAAGTGTATTTGCATTTGTCTTTCATAAGAAAAGCAGTCTCTTCGTATTTGTTTCTCAAACGATTTTCAAGAGAATTCTTTTCAATTACAAATAGATTTAGTAGATCTATTGAACATAACAGCCAAGTTATGGAATTTCAAATGGACTACGAAAAAATATGAAGAAAAATTAGACATAATATCTAGCGTGAGCTATCTGAACTATCAGAACTAGTTGAATTATCTTCAGAAGAATTTGCCGCGGGTTCTCGCAGCGATTGGTTTTGGTAGTTGATTGGACTCGCACTGGTACTATCGACACAAAGGACTTCTTGAGAAAAGCATCGATCTAGGGCCGAAGGCTCCTCCCAGATTTCAGATCCCTGGGTCTCGATCCAGTTCCTGCAGAAATTTAGGATTATAACAAGAATTACGACACATACTTGTAGCATCGCACTCGCCTTCCCCATGGACTTGTGGCCGAAGTTGATGTGAGATTGGTGCAAGCTCCGGTGATTAAAGTATGCATAGTCCCTAGTAACCCATTATGAAATAATGCGACAAAGGCCATGGTCGGATACCTTGGTTGTCTATCATTCTTACGTAACTGTTGTTTGAATCGTACAGGAAGACGTATCCGAGCGCGTCAACACCTATCGGTACGTTCATATAATGTATCGAATGTCATCTCAGAAAGAATGGCATACCTATTGCAACTGTATTGTTTATTAAGTTCACTTCAGGAGGACCGTCCAAGAATCCTGCTTCTCCACATTGTCCGGCATAAGTCGTAACTACCTCTAATAAAAAACCACGAATATTAGCTGAAAATCCAATTAAGGGAGGTAGGATACCTTCCTCCATATCCAAAAGACGAATACAATTGTTATCTTTGTCTGCAACGAAGATATACTGTCATTATTTTTCACATTACCTTTCGGTAAATAAGAAATTCTTTACTGTCTTTCCTGCCTGGAGTTTGGTGTGGTTCTCATAAGTGCCACTAGTCGTCGGATATAGAATAAAAACTCGAGACGGATCAACAACTTCCGTTGCCTTATCTCCAGAGGTTGCATCTGTGTCCACACAGCTCGTATAGTTATCATACGTAACATACTGACAGGCGGGATCCTCTTTAACAATTATAATTTTCTTATTTTTTTCTGCCCAGGCCTTTTTCGTGTCGTAAGTGAACACAGTTAAAGCAGATGGTGCATTAAATCTTGCATTAAGAAACGCTCCATTGCGAGAATTCTAAGAGAAAAAGGTATAACACGTGGGTAGTGCTAGATAAATTACTTTGATACCCCATCCTCCCGCAACTATATTAAGAATGCCTATCCCAAATAATTTAAGACAATGAAAACTTAGAAGCAGCAATACCGTAATTCTCTATTAGAGATCCTATCACATGGTTTTCGGCATCTGCAATCCAAAGTGACCTACATTAATTAAGGATAAATTAGAATGAAAATCAAGGAAAGAGAGAAATAAAACCCATCTGCTGCTGGATGAATGTTTTGAGACCAGACGAGGTCGACCGGATCGTCGTTTAGGATATTCTGAGCAACCCAATACTCTAAAATATAGTTTGAAATTCGCTGATTCATAGACTATCGTTACACACCTTGCTCTCGACTTCCATTATATGACCAGATTGGATAGTACTGATTTTCAGGACCTAACGGGATGAGACAGACACTCTGAATTGTGCAAAAAACCAGCGCTGAAAATATATCCCGGACTTTCATTCTGGATAAACGAATATATTTATATATGATTTTATTGCGAATTTCAAAATACAAAAAGTACAACAGCATATAAAAACTTTGATTTCGAATATACAAAATGTTAACAAAATAAGATATGCACTCTGTAAAATGAGCTAATCTTTCGTAATGAGTCTAACTCTGCGTATAAGTCCGAGTTTGACTTCCTCTGGACTTTAATTCGAGATGAGGAGATGTATTTTGTCGTACTGATACCAACCCGTTTTTACCTACGCAATTGTCACTCACAGGATATTTGTTATTAGAGTTGAAGCTCTCATTCGGCGACTTATTGCTGATACAATTCAGAGATTGAAACTTCGCATCCAAATTCGCAGTTAAAGCTAATTTGTCCTTTACTAATTGACTCATTCTGATCGATGGGCCATCCTTATCCGGTTCTGTAGGTATCCGTGTTCCGTTATCATTATCATTGAGAGGATTGGTTTTGCTTATCACTGTAGGCGTCATTACATAATTAGCCATCTCATCATCAAAAACTCCAATCTGAAGCGCCTTTTTCAGAGGATTTCTCAATTGTAAGGCTCCTTTCATGCTTTGGATAAAAGCTTCTATCTGAAGTTGTCCACGTAACTGTCCTCACTTGCCATGTTACACCGCGAGCTTCTCAAATCCTCACTCTTGGCGTCTGGAATCTCCATTGATAGTCGTTTGTGCTCGCTCTCTTCATGCTGTAATAGCTGAGGTTTCTCCCTGAAAATCATTACTTTCAATTGAATAGGCGAGAACTTACAAAAAGCCAGGTTCTGGATCTTTTTCATCGGCACTTTGTTGCTTGATGTCAAGCTTAACCTCATCATTGTTGACCACCACTTTAGTATCTTCCTCCTTCTGTTTAATATCCTCCTCCTCATTCTGTTTATTAGCTTCCTCCTGTTTAACGTCTTCCTCTTCTCTACCTCCCATGGATACTGAAGATACAACCGCTATATATGTTCAATGAGGTTTGTAATGCGAAAAGTTGAAAAGAAATTATTACAGTCATCATTGTTAACAGGTTTTATATTCAGCGTAGATTCTTTTTGCTAATAATACATTAGGGTAAATCATCCATTGAGCTCTAAAGAAGCTTACTTTTCCATGGTTAATAGGCAATGAATTCCTGCCTGAGTTTCTTTCTTCCGTGGTTGACTTAGAAAATGTTGGGGCTTTTTTCTGTGCAAGATCTTCGGCTATGTTTAGCATTAATACGTAGGTAACTTGATCAAGAATACCGATATTATTTGTGAGAGGAGACATAGAATTTTCTGCAATGTTGCTCGAAAAATCCTCTATTTTCGTAATCACTTTGCTCTTATATTTCTCAGTATTTTGTGATACACCATCCTGCTGTTTTGCCTGAAAAACAATCAAAAAATGTTGATAATATTGAGATTTTTTACATCTACAGCTGCCTTTTTT
>ENA-UOUE01001250-UOUE01001250.1-compost-metagenome-genome-assembly--contig:-NODE-1250-length-16927-cov-4.156617_pt1 | contig 16927 bp, 13 predicted proteins | sample MGYA00238146_ERZ747223 | MGnify/ENA primary metagenome ERZ747223 (study PRJEB28781, sample SAMN06268865) | compost metagenome | isolation source: single cell | place: USA: California, Emeryville, Joint...
CGTGCTTTTGGAACTTCTTGAAAGACTGGTTGTTTGCCGTTGTTTCTCTAAACTTGAGGAGGAAGAAGAGTGTGAGGAGGATGAACTGGAGTCGTTCTCAGCGAATGGAGGCCCTTTTTTATGGGTGATTTTTTGAAACTTACTGGACATATTTATTCTGAAATACTTTTTGTATATATCTCTCCCTTAGTAAGAAATAAGAAGTTATAATTTGAGAAGCATAGGTAGAACTCCGAATCATGGAAAATCATTCGAGTTTTTTAGAAGTTTCAACTTGTTGGAAGACGAGCTGGTGTTCAGAATGTATATTTGAAGGCGTGCTAGTTATTTTACATTGGTAATTGAGCTGTGATTTTCTGATATTCCAAGCCATAGCGTTTTCGAAGATTATGAAAAAAAAAAATCAGGCAGAAAAATGCTATCAGTGATGAAACTATCAAATATTCTGAGATAATTTCTCCTTTCGATGATTTCGAAGGAAATTCAATGAAATTTTGAATCAAGAATATGAAGTAAAATCTGAATCTCGCACGAAATCAGCACCTATTCCTTTCGAGAAAAATGAACTTAAGCTTTCTGCTGAAATGCATCGAATTACTCAAGCCGTTTTTCTCAAGATGCCATCTTAATGCTCTGAAAACCAATGATTAGTATAGCTCTACAATACCATTGAAAGGCTATATGATTTCTATGTAGCTTTATACTAGTTGTTCTTTCTTATTAAGTTTGAGTCTTGTGCAAAGCTTTAATCTAATACTTTTAAAGCCAGCAGAAAATGATTTCTTCAGTCTGATTTCATAATATATCGTCAAAGCTCGGGAGGAAAATTTTCAGATTTCGACCTTCTCACCGACCTTTGATACACAAGAAATACATACATATCTATATATACGGGTCAATTTTTTTGCCATCATGATCAAAGCCCAACCTGAATATGCTGGCTTCCTAAATTTTCAGTGGTTTTTATCGAATAGAATATTTCAAAGACTTTTGAAAGAAATAATCTGCGATCTTTCGATACCAGGACTAAGAAAATATTACTGTAGGACGTGATTTTTTAATTCTAATAATCACCATGTCAATCTTTTCGCAGATGCTCAGAATGAAGAATACTAAAATTGTCTTTAGAATACTCCAATAAAAAAAAGAAATTTTTAAAATAGACACACGAGATGTCCGACTTAGAAAAACTAGCTCAAATAATCCAAAAAATCCTTGGAAACGACAACACAGTACGTAAAGAATGTGAAAAGGTCATCCAACAAGTCCGAGAAAGCAACGCTGACCAATATTTCGTTCTTTTATTACAATTACTGAGAGGTAAATTGGAATCATGGCTATACCCTAACTTTTCCGGACAGCTTCACCTGAAGCACAGATTAGAAGTTTCTGCGCGGTAATGATGAGGAAGCAGCTTTCGGCATATTCAGAAAAGAACTTCAAACCCTCATGGACCAAGCTCAGCGGCCAGACAGCAAAATTAATCAAGGATGAGATTTTCATCGCGCTCACAAAAGAGTCTTCTGGCGCAGTACGAAACCAAATCTGTGATTTGATCGGCGAATTGGGAGGCACCATTATCAATATCGAAGAAGAAGATGCGGATAAGCTTCCAGAAGAAAGCACATCTTGGCCTGAGCTAATGAAGCGCATCCAAGAGCTCTGGCTGTCTAATATCGACACAATGATGGAAGCAGCCCTAAGGATCATGGCGACGTTATTCACTTACGTGAGCGATGAATTCATGCAGTATAAAAGCGATCTTTATACCATGTTCAAAAACGGAATGGAGCACAACACGATCGAAATAAAAGCAGCAGCTATTGAGGCTCTGAGCAGCTGGCTTGGCATCATCGATTCCAAAACGTGCAAACTTTATGAGGATTTGATCCCTCTCTTGATGAATACTGTGCTCGTTGTTCTAGCAAAGAACGAAGACAAAGTACATTGCTTTTAATTGATAGTGAAAATAATAACTCAACTAGGGAGTTGATTGTCTCGCCCGCGTTATTGATATTGCAGAATCAGAACCAAGGTACTTCAGGAAGAATTTCGAATATTTATTCCAAGCGATGCAGAAGATTCTCAGCGTCAAGGACATCACCACTGACGGCGTAAAACAAATGGCGGTGCAAGCGATCGTTTCTATGATGGAGAGAATTCCTAAAATCTTTAAAGATAACCCAGTCTTGCTCAAAGATTTCTTGGAAATGACATTTGCGTATATGATCGAGACGACAGAAGACGTGACTCCTGAATGGATTAACCCAAAAGAAGGTATATATATATAAGTCCTTTGCATTAATATTCATGTTTGCCAAATTCTAAATAGGATTCCTTGAGGAAGTGCTCGATGAGAGTGATAACGCCGGCGTCAAGTTCGGTTGTCATGTTATCGATCGAATGATCTCATGGATCGGCCAGAGCATCATGCTTCCCACCCTCTCGAACATGGTGCAACAAATGATGGGCAGCAATGATTGGAGATTCAAATTCACTGCTATAATGTCCCTTTCACAGGTTGGTGAGTACGTTAAAAATGTCGATGACATCGCTCCGATCGTGAAACTGGTCATTAATTTCCTCAGTGACCCTCATCCAAAAATCCGATTCGCTGCCTGTCATGTTATTGGGCAGGTCTCTGACGACTGTCAGCCAGAATTCCAAAACAAATTCCATCAGGAGTTAGTCCCAGTGTTGCTCAACAAGCTATCGGACAACGTTCCTCGAGTCCTTTCTCACGTGCTCGCAGCAATCACGAACTTCTTGGAGGGCTTAGATAAAGAGTTAATCAAAGGATATCTCGAATCGATACTCAATACGATTTTTCCTTTTGTTCAGCAGGGAATTTCTCTTGTTAGAGAGAACGCGCTCTCTGCAATTGCTGCCGCGGCAGAATCCGCCCGCGAATATTATAGACCTTATTTCGAGAAATCTGTTCCAATCATTTACGAGATCATGAAAACACACACCCAGCCTGAGTACAAGCAGCTGAGAGGCCAGTGTATCGAGTGCATCACGCTCATGGGTTTCAGTGTAGGGAAAGAATTGTTTATGAAATGTGCAAGCGATATTATTGAATTGATGGCTCAGATCCAAAAGAATGACGTTGCTCTTGACACGTTGGACCCTCAAAGGTGCTACGTATTGTCAGGATGGCAGAGAATTTGCCTGATTTTGGAGGATGAATTCGTTCCTTATCTCCAGCTGATCATCCCGCCTCTCTTCAAAGTGGTCGAGCATATCCTCCAGGCCAAAAAGCAAGTCAAAGAAGCTGAAGAAGAGGCTTCGCTCTTCTCTATGGCCCCAGAGAAAAAGAAGCCGATTGAGTTAATCAGAGAGGCAGGCAAGAAAAATAATAATACCTTCGAGCATGAGGAAGCTGAGTTGGCGATAAACATGATCTATGTCTTCATTACTGAGCTAAAAAAATCCTACATCGAGTACGTGGAACCAACTGTAGAGTTGGTGCTCCGTGCCTTGACTTACCCCCACAGCGAGAAAATCAGAAAGCAAGCCTCTAAATGTATGCCTGCGCTTTTAACGGTCATTCAAGATTCAAATCACCCGAACAAACAAGAACTCAAGATAAAGCTCGGTCAGGGCTTCCTTGACGCTCTGTGGACTGCTATTATTACAGAATTCGATCCAGAGACGATTTTGCAAATGGTTCGCGCGATAAGAGATATCATCGACCTCTGTGGTAAGTTTATGAAAAAGGATGAAATCGAAGAGACATCCGTCAGGATCCTAAGGGTCCTGAGAGACTCGGATCAGAGAAAAACCGAAAACGAAAACTACAAGAAGGAGGGAGATGTTGAGGCAGAAGAACTCGAAGTGTTGAACGAGGATAATGACCAAGAGGAAGACCTTCATGTCGGAATAGCTGAGCTCATTGGCATTCTGTTCAAAACACATAAAGAGTTGACACTCCCTCTCGTTAACGTACTGTACACCGAGGTGCTAACCAAGGTCCTCCAGCCCGGTCTGAGCGATAAAATGCACAAATTTGGACTGTTCTTAATTGATGACATGATCGAGTACCTCGGCATTGAGCTTATCCCCAATGAATGGCCTCATTTGTCGGAAGCTCTGCTAAAGTACGCTACAGACAAGACATGCTTTGTTCGCCAGGCGGCTCTTTATGGAATAGGCGTCCTTGCTTTGAAGAGTAAAGATGCCTTTGCTCCTTTAGCAGAAACCTGCTTGGTAAAGATCTTAGAAGCATTGAAGATTCCGAAAGGCAACGAAAGCGATCGAGTCTATGGATTTGCGAGAGATAATGCGGTATCAGCGCTCGGTAAAATTATTCAAGCCAGCGGCGCGAAATTGAATGCTGAAGTGATAATTCCTGAATGGCTGAGCTATCTACCCATGCTATATGATTACCCAGAAGGAAGAAAACAGCACGAGCTGTTAGTAGATATTGTTTTGAATTGGAATGCAGCTTTGGTGTTTGGACAGAACGGAGAGCGATTGCCTAGAGTGATGAAGATTTTAACAACCATTGTAGATACCAAAATGTCGAATGAGTCGATTGAAAGAAAGATATCACAAATCGTTCGAGCGTTATTAGCAGATGAGAAAACGAAGGCTCTGTTGGAAAATGCCTGCAAACAGCTGACTGACCCGCAGAAGAAGCGATTGGAGAAAGTCATGATGAAGGGAATGAAGCAGTGAGGAATCAAGAATAGAAATATGAAAACTTCAGAACTTAGAATAAAGTTGTTTAGATAGAGCAGCTCTGCCTATTGTTTGATTGACGAGTATGTGACTTTTTAATCTATTATTCTTCATCTGAAGTTGTATGTTTGGCAAAAAGATAATAATTCTTCAAAAATATCGTCAAGCAATAGACTCAATAGACCTCAGTCATCAGGAGTTCTGAATATAATGGAATTAGTTTATGAGATCAAACACTTGCTGTGGTATCTAGCGTTCAAGTTTGAACATTATTCAGCATAGATCAATATTTCGTGCTGATGTTCCAGTTATTGAGGAGTAAATTAATGTTCTTGCATAAAAGCTCATAGGTTTTGTTTGTATCTAGCTTCAAGTAACAAAGAGATCCGGAGTTTTTGTGCGTTTATGATGAAAAGCAAACTTTCGTCTTTTTCAGGTCAGAAAGGCTGCTCTGCATGGACAAAGATCAGCGGTCAAACAGCAACGCTGATCAAGGATGAAATCTTCATAGCCCTTCGAGATGAGTTTACAAGTTCCGTAAGAACTCAGATCTGCAACTTGATTGGAGAGCTAGGAGCTACCATATTTAACTTCATGCTGACGGCTATATCTTTTAAGGTCGACAGCAACAAACTTACGAAGTGACAAAGAAGGATGAACTCAAGTTCTGGTTTCCGAGGCAGTAGGGCAGCATGAGTTGCTAGCAGATTTGGTCTTAGGAGGAAATGGCAAAGTGGTAGCAGGACAAAATGGAGAGAGATTGCCAATAATTGTGAACATATTCGCAAGAATTTTCGAAACGAAATTTATCAACGAACAGATCGCAAAGAAGATGGGGCGAATACTTCATTTGCTAATGCAAACAGAAGAAACAAAAGTGCAGTTGGAAACGGCCATCGCACCCCTTGAAGACTTCTTGAAGAAGAAATTGGATAGACTCGTCGTGAATTCCATCAAGGATTAGAAATTTAACAGGGAAAATGGAAATCCTACAAAAGTATATCATTATAAAAATTTAATCTCATAATACCATATCAGCATCATATACATGTCTAAGAAATTTACATCTTGCATGGTAAAAGATATGAAGCTAACATACGAAGCTTAACAGAATTTGAATGCTCTTAAGGTTTTGAGGTAGTTTAAGTCCTTTAAGTTTAGCGTATCCAGCATTGTTACTTCATGAAAATTGAGCTTTACACTGAAAGCTTCTCTTCTATGTAAGTGTCCAACGCATTAGCTTTATGGACAGTTGTAAGCTCAATAGGATTAAAATCTTCATCGAAACCATTCGACTAAGCTGGCCAAGAACGATAAGGAACCCTTCATTTACGATCTTGATATGCCCAAAATTATTAATATTCTTTTATTAAAAAGAAAATGCCCTCAAAATTGAATCAGAAAATGAAAATACAAAAAATCCCAAATAAGAGTTCATATTATCCCTTGAATAGTCCATTAATCGAAGAACTCCGTTAAGTTCACTAAGAAAATAAGAGTCAGCAAATAGTAGTTTTGGCAGGTCAATTCTAATAACCAACCATCGTCTACAGGACTTTTGTCAATAGATGATCAACTCTTAGAGAAATATCTATGACAATTTATCCACTTCCTACTAATCATTAATGATACTACAAAATTATTACGTTGCTTTATCAATCAGAACTTCTTGGAGAGTATATTGGAAAGCTGGGTCTCTTCTCTGTTGAAAAGAGCAGATTCTCTTTGAATGAATGGACACCAAAAAAAGCTATTTTGGGGTTTATTATGCTTATGTTTGCCTCCTCAATGTTGTTTTGTTGGGCATTTAGCCATTTCTCTGAAGCATTTTCTCCTAGCCTAATTCTCAGAAAAGTCAAAAGCTTTGTGTGAAACTTGACAAAATAACAATTTTTACATCAAAAGATTTTATAATAGTTACTCATTTAACGAGAGATGTCCGACTTAGATAAACTTGCACAGCTTATCCAAAATATTACCCTCAGCAGCGACAACAAAGAACGCAAGGAATGCGAACTGATCCTTCAAAAAGCAAAAGAGACCAGTATCGATCAATATTTCACGCTGATGTTCCAGTTATTGAGAAGTAAATTAATATCCTTGTTAAATCACTCATTTCATTTGTGTCTAGCTTCAAGTAACAAACAGATCCGAAGCTTTTGTGCGTTTACAATGAAAAAGCAATTTTCAGCCCTTTCGGATCCAGACGCCAGCTCTGCGTGGGAAAAGATTAGTGGGCAGACAGCAAAACTAATCAAGGACGAAATCTTCATCGCCCTTCGAGATGAAACTACGAGTTCCGTAAGAATCCAGATCTGTAACTTGATCGGAGAGCTGGGAGCTACCATATTTATTTTGGAAGTAGACTCTCAGGTGCGTTTCGAAAATAAATCATGGCCTGAGCTTCTGGGACGAATCCAAGAGCTTTGGCTATCCAATATCGACACGATGATGGAAGCAGCATTGCTGATTTTATCGGTTTTATTTCCTTATGCAGAGAACAGATTTAGTCTGTTATCAAAAAGTTCTCACACCATGTTCAAAACTGGAATGGAGCACGACTCAATCGAGATAAAAGCAGCAGCCCTCAACGCTATGAGTAGCTGGCTTGGGACTTGCGGTTTGAAAATGTGTAAACCTTTTGAGAAGTTGATCCCACTCATGATGGATACTCTTCTAGTTGTGCTTGCAGGAAATGAAGATAAGGTAATTTTTCTTGTGAGTCCTCCTAACAGTTATATGTCTTCGAAAATATAGGGTCAAGAGTGTCTCACTAGCATTATTGATGTTGTCGAAGGAGAACCAAAATTCTTTCGGCAAAATTTCAAGTATGTGTTTGAGACCATGGAGAAGATATGCAGCGTTAAAGATGTTAAAAATGAAGAAATTAAGCTGCTGGCTGTGCAAGTGATTATGTCGATGATGGAGAGAATTCCAAAGATATTCAAAGATAACCTGGATCTTTGTAAAAGATTTATGGAAATGACATTCTTCATTATGATTGAAACAACGGAGAATGCCACAATGGAATGGAACTGCCCTAAAGAAGGTAATAACCAATTCAGATTATGTCTCGAGTTATATCCTTTTTCTCGATAGGTTTTCAAGAAGATCATTTTTTCGACAAAGATGATGAGGGAAGAGCCAAATTTGGTATGAACGTGATTGATCAAATAATTGCTATCATCGGACAGAAGAAAATACTTCCCATATTCTCTGGGATGGTACAAGAAATGATGGGCTGCTCTGACTGGAGGTTCAGGTTTGTTGGTCTTATGTCGCTTTCTCAGATCGGAGAACATGTGACAGATGTCAATGACGTAGCACCGATCATTGAGCTGGCGATTAAATTTCTCAATGATAATCATCCAAAAATACGTTATGCAGCATGTCATTTAATTGGGCAAATCGCTGATGACCTGCAGCCATCATTTCAAATCAAATTTCATTCTCAAGTCCTTCCAGCATTGCTGAATAAATATTCGGAGGAGGTTCCTCGAGTACTTTCTCACGTCCTTGCAGCTACTTTGAACTTCGTAAATGGTCTTCCCAAGGATTTACTGAAGGGTTACATAGAGACGATACTTAATGCTACTTTACCTTTGGTTCAGAAGGGGATCTCGATTGTGAGAGAAAATGCCGTCGCGACATTTTCTGCAGTGGCAGAAGCGGCTGAGGAGTTGTACCAACCATACTTTGAAAGATCCGTCCCAATCATTTATGAAATAATGAAAACAAGTGACCAGCCAATGTATCGAAAGCTGAGGGGTTTGTGCATTGAATGTATTACGCTTATGTGTGAAAGTGTGGGAAAAGACTACTTTAAAAAATATGCAAATGAAATTATTGAGTTGATGATTCAGATCCAAAAGTATGACGTTGTATTTGATACGAAAGACCCTTTAATAGCCTATTTATGCTCAGGGTGGCAAAGAATTTGCACCGTTTTGGACGATGAATTTGTCCCTTATCTCCAATCGGTTATACCTCCCCTATTCAAACTCGTTGAACATGTTCTTAAGCATCCTAGCATACCTCTTGAGCAAGATGAGGAAGAGATCTCGCTGTCTTCGATGGTCGAGGAGAAAGAGAATATCAAAAAGAAGAAAAATACTGTCGATTTGGAAGAGGTTGAAGTAGCAATGAATATGGTCTTCTTCTTTATTACGAAACTAAAAAAATCATACATCGATTTCGTCGAAGTGACTGTGAAGGTAGTTGAGATCGCCATACAGTTCAATTATTGTGAGAAAGTGAGAACCTTGGCAGCGACATGTATGCCTGCTCTCATAGCTGTCGTCAAAGAATCGACTCATCCGAAAAAGCAAGAACTCAAAATAAGCCTAAGTCATGCTTTTATTGAAGCTTTATGGAAGGCCGTGTCCACTGAAAATGATCCAGAACACATGTCGCTTCAGCTCGGTTTCATGGGTGATATTCTTTTTGCTTGTGACAATTTTATGACAAAGGATCAAGTTGACAAATTTTCGGAGTTAATACTCAAGAGTTTGAAAAAGTCGGACCTGCGCAAGAACGAAAATGAAAAATATAAGGAGGAGGAAGGATGTGACGAAGAGCAGGTGCTCGAAAGAGCTCTTGAAAGTGATAAAGAAGACGACCTTCAGTTTGCTTTAGCACGGTTGATTGGCCTCTTATTTACAACTCACAAAGAACTTGCACTTCCACTCGTTAGTATCATTTCTAACGAGGTGATCATCAAGGCTCTTCAACCTGGCCTTAGTGATAAAGTGCACAAATGCGGTTTAGTCATCATTGGCGGTATGGTTCAGGGCCTTGACATTGAGCTTATCCCTAACGAATGGCCTAAATTTGCTGAATATTTGCTCACCTATGCTACAGATCAGACTTGCTCTGTTCGTCGGACTGCTCTACAAGGAATCGGAACTCTTTCTATCAAAAATAAAGCCGCTTTCAGCAAACTAGCAGAAAGTTGTGCGGCGAAGGTTTTAGCAGCCTTAAAACTACCTAAACGTAATGAAAATATAAAAGAATATCTTCAGACGAGGGAGATCTGTACTTTGATTCTAGGAAGAATAATTCGATACAGTGAATCGAAACCCAATATCGAAGTTCTAATTGCTGAGTGGCTAACGCTACTTCCGATACAAGTTGTGTCCTCAGAAGCAATTCAACAGCACGAGTTGTTAGCAGATTTGATTTTAGAAGGGAACGGCAACGTTGTATTCGGAAAAGATGGAAAGAGGTTGCCAATGGTTTTGAAAATTTTCGCGATAATTTCAGAAACGAAATTTATCAATGAAGAAACAACAAAGAAGATGAGACGAATACTCCATTCGCTCAAGGAAACAAAAGAAACGAAAGTGATGTTAGAAACTGCCGTCAAACCTCTTGAGGATTTCTTAAAGTTGAAATTGGATAGGATCATAGAGAACGTATTATCATGAAAATTTGATTTCATAAGAGCAGACGTCTAATTAGGTCAGAAAATTAAATCTTGTTTCATTTCGAGAAATAAATTCCTGCCTGTATTGACGCCGTTTAACAAAAACAACTGGAAAAAATTAAATATCCTCAATCTTGATCTGAGAAGATCCTCGCATATTTAAGAGTCCTTCTCAGCAGACATAGGTGTCAATTTTTATATTTCACCTCTATGATATTTCCTTGCCGATTTCTTTCTATCATGAGAGGTTTATTGAGCCTATTGAGTCGACTGATTACTCTTGACGGCAGATTTAATCTAATCTAATTGAAAGAAGACTTGTATTATTTTGCCCTGATTAATCTCTTTTCCATTATAAAGTCTACAAATATCATAGAAAACTAAAGTTTTTTAGACCCTATATCATAGAAGATCACAAAAGCTTAAATTGAAGGCCCTCTCACTATTGAGAATCCACGCTTCTTGAAGCGATTCATTTATTATATTCATTTTCATTTCCTTACCACTCATCTTCAAGCCGCCGTATCCACTCTCTTCTTTTTGAACAGGCTTTGTGACGTCTGCTGATGTACTAACTCATCACTGATTCGCACTGTCATGAGATGTCTGATGTTTTGAGCCCATTTTTCTGGAATACCACTATCTTTTGGGCTATTTGCAGTTTGAACTCTTTTCGAATCTCGTACACTCGGTCCCTCGGTAAACACAATTTTCTTATTAAACTTAGTTGATTGCGGTTTTTTCTCGATGTCGATAGATTGCTCATCGAATTTTGTAAAGAGCTTCTCAAACTCATCAAGATGATCGCTAACCCGGTTCTGATTCGCTCTCTGCGAGAACAAGCTTGGGCTGATCCCTCTTTCTTTTCTCTCGTTGGATCCTGATGTAGTCTGTCTTTCTCCTCCCACAAACATGAGTTTATGATTTCTTACTTGCATTGTCTGAGGTCTCGCCGGGCTCGCAGGTTTTGTCCGAGATTCTGGAGAATTACTTCGGGTATTAGTTCGTCTAGGTGGATCAGCCTTGTAGTTATGATTCCATATCAAATTGAATTTCTCCTCGGATAACCCTCTTTTCAGACCATTTAAACTTTTACCCTTATTATTGCAATAAAAATTTTTCGTATAGATTTTTGTGGAGCCAGGGAGCATCTTGCACCGAAAGAAAGGCCCTGACCACGTCGGCGAGCTCGGTTTTCGCTCAAATTGCGTCTCTAAAGGAAAATCCGTGAACTGGTCGAACGGAAACAGTGTGTCAGCTGCGCTTATTTTTCTATTAATCTCGAGTCCTGATCTCTGTGAGGTCACTGCCCCTAAGATTTCCAATGGATTTTCATTGTTATAGTTTGTTTCAGACTTCTTGCTCCGATAAAAAGACTTGCTAGTTTCGATATTCCTCTCCAGGTTCGGAGAAGTAGGAGACTTCAAAATAATGTCTTTAAATTCTGTGAGATTAATGTGAATATCTCTTGCCCGCTTTTTATCAAGTGGATCAATTTTCTTGCGTCTAATATCTCGTCTCAGCTCGAGAAGCTGCTTGATCCGGTAAACCATGTCTGGGTGCTGAGATTTTATCCTTTCTAGCAACTTAACGAGAGAGTAATGATTAGATTATTTGAAAGAAAAGTAGGATTTTACAGCGGCGCTGATGGAAAGGATTAAAGTTCCATCACTTTTGGTCATTGCGGTATAACGGCGCCCTTTTTCATTGAATAACCACTCATCGCCAAAGAAGTCACCATGGATTAGCGTGTCGATTAAATTAGTGAAGCCATATAGTGTTGATACGCTACGAGCTATAGTATCTCGCTTCTTCCTGTCTTGAAGCAGCTAGTAAATGAAAGTCAGCAATCTCGGCGATCAATAATAAAAGTTACTTGGATGTCTCCTTCAACGATACAATAAAACTTATCCACCGCATCTCCTTCAGCGTATATTATTTCACCTGCCCTATACCTTTGCTCTACGAAATACATAGACATTTTCGTCATAGCCACCGCATCAGCTGTTAAAAAACTCTTCTGGAGCAATCTCAGACGGTGATGGTACATGTTATTCAGATTTCGAATGGCTCGATGGTAGTCTATTGCCCTCATCACCAGTAAATCTGATTGCTCTTTTGCAATAACTGTGTTTTCTGCGACCACTTGCTCACGTATCGAACTCTCGAATAGATGATAGCCAGCTACCACCTCATCTATCTCCTTCACCTTATTCACCTCTGCTTTCAAACGGGACATATCGGTTTTCTCCTTCGCTAACGAGCCAAAGGTCTGAAATGCCATCTTTCTGGGGGATCCAGGCTCTATCTTCCTCCGATCTTGAGGTTGATCTTTCATCTTTGACATGAGCTCGAGCTTTATTTGCTTCTGGCGAGCCTTTCTTAGTTCTTCCATCTCTTTTTCAATTTCTTTCGGCGTTTTTGGTTCGAAGATACCAACCTTTCCTCTCGCGACGAAATAAACACATTCAACTTTCCTCCCTATCGTGGGTGAAACACATCACATATCATCTCAAGCCGAGCAATAGAGAGTTACCGCGCTCAATTACCAGTTCTTGAGGTTTAAAGGTAATCACTTTCATGTACCTGAGACATTTTTCGATTAAGTTACCGATCTCTTGGTCTTTGATCTCAACAAGTTTGTAAGGTATCTTGTTGAAAAACTCAAACTTTCTGAAGAAGCTAGTCACAGTAGCTATTTCCTCTCGGGTATAGCTATCTAATGACTTCCTGAGGATGCTTAAGCAATACTAAAGGAAAGTGTTAGTTCACAGTCTAACTAAAGAAACTACCTCAGTTTCAGGTTTCTCAAGGTTTATCGCTTGGGTTTTTAATTGCATGGATCTGTAATATATATTTTTTTATTTATTTTCTTATCAAACACAATTATTGTGAAATAAATAGTTGAAATAAAATTTTGTTTTTCTAAAGCTCCATAAAAAATGGAGTTCAAAGTACTTTCAGAATTCCCCCATAAAATTTCCCAGTTTTTCATGCGAACTTGACTCAGTTGGTCAAAAGATGCTCGTTGAAATTCACTAACCGAGCGCGGTTTGTAAGTTTGATACTTCTCACGCTCTGTAGAGTGTAATCGTCCTGCAGAATTTTTGGTGAGGAAGGTATTTCAGAGTGTTGGAAAATATTTTTCCCCATCAGACCTTCAACGAGCGTCTCCCCTTCCTTTTGGGTCACCGAGAGATTAGCTGAGCTCTTCGAGACGTCGGTTTTGCTAGTTTTTTGAGATCTCGAATCTTTTTGCAAATCTTTCTTTCTTTTATCAAGCAGCTCTACCACATCCTCAGGATCTTTTCTTTGCAGCATATTCCCGAGTCTATTTCTCAGAATGAAGTTAAACTCGGTTTCTGGTTCTCTTTGGGTTTGTTCAACCGATTCACTCCTAGAAGGATGGCCTATTGTCGTGTCAATGGTTGTTTGCTCTCCTAGGTTCGTCTTGCTGCTGTTGATATCTTTGATTTTGAGATCAAGCTTGTAGCTGGCGTTTAATTTCTTTTCGTAGGTCTGTTCAATAATCGAATTTGACAAATTCCTATCGGTTTTAATCGCAGGAAGGTATCTTATTGAGTAGTCGGAATGCTCATGCTCAGACGCTTTAATGTTAGTTGATCGTTGTACGCGATGTCTCACTGGCTTCTGGAAAATTCTTAGAGGGGGTTTCTTTTCGATGACTTTTCTGTATTCCTTTTCGGAAACTTCAACAATTCCTCCGAATCCTCCTCTGGGCTGATGCTCATCATTTCGAATCGAAGGAACTCCGCGAGTACCATGAAGTCCTGCGATCATTTTGATGGTATTTTGTTTAGATTGTGTCTTTTCCAGTTCTCTTGCAATCGGGAAATTCGCCTTTCGAAGCGGAGATTGAAAACATTGGGTTTGGACGGTACAAAAATCTTCCTTTCTGTTCTTTCGCCATTGGCGAGGCAAAGAAGCTGCTGCTCTAATTACCTCAATGAATTCAGGGTGGTTGTGAAGATCCATGTACCATCGGTACTCCTAATAAGATAAGCAATTACTTGAAAGCTCAGGGATTTATCATTTCACCTTTAAACTCATTTTGTAAACAATTGTGTCTCTTTGTGTGCAACATGCAGTATATTTACGCTCTTTGACCTTTTCGAGTATTTCTTCATGGCCGAGAAATTGCCCAGTCCCTAAAATAGCGACCTAATTATTCAATTGAAATTATTTTCTTCCCCATTTCAAATCGGATTACTGTGTGAAGTGCTTGGCGAGAAGACCTCGCAATCTCGAAGCAAGATTGCTGAAGTTTGAAGGGCTTGTTCTGCTGATTCTCAAGAGTATAACTCATGTTTTGTGTCAGCTGGGATAGTTATTTGTTAGAATGTGAGTAAACTTCCAATTTACCTTAATTTGACCTTGCTGGATCACATACAACCCATCAACTTTATCCCCTTCCCTAAATAAATGTCTGCCAACATCCAATTTGACTTCCACGAAGCCAATAATAACCTTCTTGAGCTCGGATGCCCATAAATTGCTGAAAACTTTGCTGAAAAATTCGAGCTTTTCTTTAGTCTTTTGCTGCTGGGATTCAAATATCTGACTAAAGGCCTTGCTTTTCAGAGTCAACAACCAACAGTCTTCAACAGCAATAACAGTGGCAGATCTCATAGCTTTCCCAAAGAGAGCTTTCTCTCCAAAATAGCAGCCTGGCACCATAGTGCCTGTCTTCTTCTGCGTAATTAACCCGTCCTGAATAAACAGCTTTCTATGCTTTTTTTCAGTCATCAGCAGCAGATTTTCATAGTTCACATTATCTACTGGAGTATTGAGCAAATAACCTTGAAGCCTTGGCGAATTGACGTCCATTTCCTGTTCAATGTAGTGCTTCAGATCAGGATCATGAACATTCAATTTGATTGTAACGCGAGGATGTTGCTTTTCTTTTTTTATTGCTCCTCCCTCTTCACCAACTGTTGGCCTGTTTCCTTCAAAGAACGGAGCATCTCTGAAAGTAGTTCCTCTTCGACTTTTTGGTTGTACAGCGGTTTGCTTTTGCGAAAATCTCTCGGCAATTGGAGAGCCACTGACGCCTTTGGGACTTAAGAAATTTCTTGGAGTCGGTGATAGAAAAGACTCAGTATCGCTATCGGAATGGACTTGCGAAAGGTTCAAAGTCAAAGCTCCTAAGTTTTCTTCTTTCTTAGTGCGACTTTGAGCCACTGACAATCTCACGGATTCTTTTGTGGAGGATACGAAGGAGTCATTTCGAATGAGTTTGCTTTGCTGAGCCAGAGTGACAGAAAGTTTTGGTTGCATCATCGAAGTCTCATTTCGAAGGAGACTCCGCTCCTGTTGGACTAACTCGTTCGCTCTATTGTCAACCACTGCAGCATTCGCCATGTACCGTCCTTTGTCTTTTCTAGCCGCTTTTTCCTCGGTAAGTTCTTCTTCCGTCTTAGGGAGATAAACGAAGGCTCGCCCTGATACCATGATATAGAATTTATCACCAAGATCACCTATGGAAGAAGGAGCATGTGAGATGTGACCTCAAGATAAATGAAAGAAGAGGCTTGTAAGAAATAAAGGAATGATAAAGATAGGGAGAGTCATTCTTACCGTAGGTTATCAATGGAGTGCCTTTAGTGTGAAATTCCAGTTCAAATGAGGTTGTTAGTGAGAGAGCTATGTCATATGGATCGAGCTCTTTGTCAATATGATGTTCAAAAAAGTCGTTCTTGCTGAGCACCTTGGCCGCGAATTCTCTTTCGCTTTGGGTTCGATCTTTGCTTTCTTTGTGAAATATTTGAATGATTTTCTACATTAAAAGTTGTTCTATGATAGTTTGGGTTGTATTGTTTACCGAAGAAACCTCCTTTTTGTCAAGCATGAGGGATGAAGTAATCGCAGATTTTTCAAATCGTGATTAGGATAAAAAACACTAAATTTAAACGCAGGCTGATGTTTTTTAAGAATTAAAATTGCTGACTAAAAACCCCCCTAAATCACTCATCTAATCTTGAATCGATAAAAGTATACATTTGTTCTTAGGTAGCCAACAATTTGCATTTTAGTTGAGAAGAGCTTCTTCGCAGAGCAAACTGAGAAAACCAAGTTAAAGGCAGGAAAGAAAATGATTTTGAACTATCTATATCTTGACCTGTGAGAGAAAGGTAACATTGTAGACATTGTGTATGTTTATATATAAGATCTAAATTATATAAAAGAACTTTAGAATGATAAATATGTAAAAGATTATCGTCGTTAAGGCGACTGTTAAGTTTGTTTCGGATGATTCAGCGATTTTTTTCCTTCAAAAACTATTTTTAATAACACAGATGCACAATCTCTTGTAATCCAAAACATTAATAATTTTGCTCATTACGGTAAATCTGAATTACCCTGGTTATTGGTTGGATTTCCGAACTTCGTTATTTAATTTCGAGATGAAAATCAGTAAATCCTCTTATAGCAACATTGTAAATGAGCTTGAATTGCACGCTAGTGCCAATTTTCTGTTCAAGGATAACAATTTTACTTCTGAATTCAAGCAATCCATCACCAAATCAAAAGCCAATAAAGTAGCAAAAGGTATTAACTTCATGCTAAATTTGGGTGACGAAAATGGCTAAAGTGAAATCCTGGGTCTTAGAATGTCAGCTTTCTTCACCAGCTAGCTCATTTTTTAGTATTTTTTTTTTTTCTTCCGCTAATTTTTTATAATTTCTTTCTGATGAAGTGCTTGGCCTGGAATTGGTTTCTGCCGGACAGTAAATTTTCAAGAACGAACGTATCAATGATCTAAACTAGGACTGATGAGCTGCGCTTGCCTCTCATTTA
>ENA-UOUE01001251-UOUE01001251.1-compost-metagenome-genome-assembly--contig:-NODE-1251-length-16924-cov-8.236541_pt1 | contig 16924 bp, 15 predicted proteins | sample MGYA00238146_ERZ747223 | MGnify/ENA primary metagenome ERZ747223 (study PRJEB28781, sample SAMN06268865) | compost metagenome | isolation source: single cell | place: USA: California, Emeryville, Joint...
TCGAGCAAGCAGCAAGCCTCAACAACTCTGTTGTAAAAGGTCTCATTGTAAGGTCTTCCAAACAGGATATTCGATCGGACATTGCCAGGAAAAACGACGATTTCCTGCTCTACGTAAGCCAAACTCCCACTGAATCTAAGATCTCCAGTGACTTTAGGCACTTCTTTCAGGAACGACATCAACGCTGTAGATTTCCCGGAACCGATCTTCCCGACGATCGCGCATAACGTCCCTTTCTTCACTGTAAAGGTCAGATCCTTGAGCGTGGGAGTCTCGTATGACACCCCATCATGAACCAAATTACCTCTATTCTGGGCGACAGAACCCGCAGCTTCTTGCTTTTGTCCCCAGAAGGCGTTGAATTGACTGAACTCTACCCCATTACTCGCATCCAAGGGAGTCGACTGCGTCTCTTGAAGCGTCTGATCAAACTCCTCCAAATCTAAAATATCGATGATCCTCTGGAACGTCAAGCGCGCCTCAACGATGAATCGCATGGCATTCATTGCCGTCTTCATTAGACTGTTCCCAAGGAACGTCGTCAACATAATCGCTGAATAGACTTTCTCAACAGTGAGCGTATTTCCTGCCAGCCCATAGCTCAAAAAAATCGCAAAGCTGCCTATCGAAGGAATCAACTTTGACAAGAAATGCGCGGCAAACTGCTCTGTGTATTTAATCGACATCACCGAAGCCAACTCTTTCTCTCTCGCTTTATCAATCAAGTTAGAAAATTGCATTTCCCAGCTGTACATCTTCAACAAGCGAATTCCCTCTATCATCTCATTCGTTAGCTTGATCCTCTCATCAGTCACTTTGTTTTTCTGCGAGACATATTTGTTTGCGACTTTCGAAAGGAAGGCTTGATATGGCCAGGCTGATAATATCAATATAATTCCAGGAACAGCAGCCAACCCAAACTCCCTCCAGAGGAATGTCAGCGCTCCTGTTATCACAACCGGCGAAAAGAGCAAGTAGCACACCATCATTAAGTTATTTTCAAAGGAGTTAAGGTCATTTGCTGCTATATTCACGATCTTCCCAATGCTAACCCGGTTAATCGAATAGAAGTTAAGTCTGCTAATTTTTCGATAGAGGAGCCCTATAAGCGTCGGCTTCAGCTGGCCGACCAAGCGATTACCATAGAAAAAATTTGTGTGGTTGCCATGAGTCGCTGAAATGATCAGCAAAAGCAGTCCCAGGCCCCAGCGGTAAGCTTCGGCTTGATTAGATTGTTTGATTTGGAACAATAACTCGCGTAAGACAAAGGTAAATAATAGTCTCGAGAATTGTCCGATACACACAAAGAGCTGGATCACGAGCAATCGTTGCCAGAAGAGTTTAAGTATCGGTATGAGAAGAGAGCTTCGGTTGTACCTTCGGCGGTAATCTAGAAATAATTGTTCGAATTTTAGGATTTTTTGAGAGACTTCCTCCGATTTTCCCAGCATATTGAAGTCTTCGAGCTTGATAGGGTCGTCTGGTTTCTTCTTCCGAAGCCTCCAGATCTGTTTGATCGCGAAAATGAAATGAGAGCGGTTTAAAATGCTTGCTTTTTCGAATTCGCTAGGATCATTAGAGACTTGATCGTCGTAGGTTGCTGAATCAGGAAGAGAAGTCCTGGAGTCAGTGGTGGGAGATGAAACAGAAGTTTGTCTTGTGATTAGATATGGATAACTTGAACTGTCTGGTTTTGTGTTGAGTGGCATGGTCTCTGTGTTAAGGTTTTTTTTCGGGGAGGAAAGAATGTCAGGCTCTGTGATTTCAAGGTTGTCGTCATTATATCCGTCATCAGGTCCGTGCATTTGAGGGGGTGGTTGCTCAAATTGTTGAAGAGGCTATTGGTAATTAAATTAATTAACTTGAGATTCATTAGTCGAGGAATGCTAAAAGATATTGAGAGTTTCAAAAGAAAGTTTGCTGTAGACTGCTTCAGTAGAAATGAATGTTCTACAAGTGTTTCAGAAATACTATAAAAAGGAGAGCTCAATGAAAAGTTTGTAAATTCATGGATTTTGCAAATACATTTCCAGAGTTTCATTTCCGGAACAAGTTTTCAGGGCTAATCTTCGATTGCTTCAATGAGAAACTCGAAAGTGATTGGATAAATGCAAGCTCTATCCTTGAAGAAATAATTTTTCTCTGTTTTTCTCGAAACTTCTTGTGGGATATAATGGTTAGCTGAACTTGGAAGTTGATGACGCTGGCTTTTTAATTCTACAAGAATAACTGATTGCTGCACTCGATCTATGTCAGTATCAGTATCACTATTAGCGTTTGTGTGACCCTTTAGATGGAAACAGAAGGGAATGCTCTATAAGAGTACAAAAGATCATTTGAAGAAAGAGGTTTGAGCTAGAACCATGAATCTCAGATAGAGAGCCCAGAAAACGCTCTGCTTACTCCGTCTTCTCAATCAAATCTCCTCATATATTAGCAGTTGCTCTTCAATTTCGAATTATATTGTATTATTAGCGTAGATATCTGAGGTCTTACCTCAAATTAACTTATTGATAGCTTTACCCAAGCTTTGCGATCAGAATTGATGCATGGCTGATGCATGGATCATACACATCTAATGCAGTTATCAAAAAGGGGATCTCTGCACGACCTGATAGATTAAAATTTAATAGATGAGATCATCAAGCGATTTCATCAATAAATTCTAAATAAAAAACTGGATGGTCGTGCTCAGAGTAATCAAAATACCGTTATACAAGCCCCAATCTCTGGAAATTACTCAGAAATCCTGAAGGAAAATACTTTTAATCTCAGCCACTGAAGCATAATGTTTCATCAGAAACAAAGAGAACGATATCCTGGATACTTTGTGAGGTAAAGAAAAAATCTAACGCTCACAAGTTACTTATCAGATATTTCAATATCGTTCATTCTAGCTCACACCTTCACTAATTTCTAACCTTATTTATTTAAAAAAAAAAGTGATGGCTTTATCAGCTTCTAGCTGCCATTCTTTACCATCCCAAAATGTTCCTGATGAATGCTCTTTTCGCCGCCGATGACCTCCTACTAGAAGACTTAAGCAATGATTCCAGTTCTAATTGAGAAATATTGAGGGTTAACTTTCGATTGAGATCAGAAAACGTTTAAAATTTTATAGAAGTATTTTAGAAATCGAATTCATAAGCGCATGCGCATTTCAAATTATAATTAATTTTCATCATCATCAAATCCTAGTATCATGGTCTCAACCTCCAAAGAGCAACCTACCAAGACTGCGCCAAAGCTTGCGGATTCCGTGATAAAGCACTATGCTAAGTATAAAAATACTAAAGATAGAATTAAATCTTTCCTGGTGACGGGCTCACGATTCGACATCGAAGACAAGTATGAAATTATCGATTGCGGTAAGCTTTAGAGCATTAGTCGATCACAGTATTAACCATTTTACTGGTTGATAGTTGGACAAGGCGCTTATGGCATGGTTGTAGCTGCAAAGGATAAGACTTTAGCTGCATCTACACAAGAAAACCCTTTGATAGCCATCAAGAAAATCGAAAAGGCATTTGAGCATAAAATCTTCACTCGGAGAACCCTCAGAGAGCTTAAATGTTGTCGTCTACTGAACCATGAGAACGTAACTGAAAAATCATTTTTGGCTCAAATTTATTTATTGATTTGAAATTAGGTGAGTAGTATAAAAACAATTCTGCTTCCAAAGTCTCGAGAGCAGTTTGATGACATGTAAGCCTTCTATCTCTTCAAGTTAAGCTCATATATCCTACCAAAGTTACGTTTACTCTGAATTGATGGAAACGGATTTGGGATCCATCATTAAATCACCTCAGACTCTGTCAGACGAACACATCCAATTTTTCCTCTACCAGATTCTGAGAGGGTTGAAATATATTCACTCAGCTGGAATTCTGCACAGAGACTTGGTAACTATCCAGTGTTTTTTCCGAGGTGACAGGTTGTTATTTCTAGAAACCGCGAAACTTGCTTGTAAACAGCAACTGTGATTTGAAGATTTGCGATTTTGGGCTCGCGAGAGCAATGGGTGCAGAGTTGAAGAAAACCAAAGCAAGTGTAATGACAGATTACGTTGCGACTCGATGGTATAGAGCTCCAGAACTGCTTCTTGGTTATAAAGAGTATGATTACGCAGGTAATCGTGTGATCAGTGCTATAGTTTCTAATATTGAGATAATAAACAGTCGATATGTGGTCGGTTGGTTGCATTCTCGCAGAACTACTGAAAAGAAAAGCGTTCCTTCCTGGAACTGAGAGTAATTTTATGAAAAAAACGTTGCCTATTATGCTTCATCAAAATTAGCAATGAATCAATTGGAAATGATCATTGATGTCTTTGGAAATCCTTCCGAGGAAGACCTAAATGCCATTCCTCGAGAAAAGGCCAGGAAACTACTTAAATCGTTCCCAAAGAAAAAAATAAAACCTTTGGAAACTTACTTCCCAAATGCAAATCCTAAGGCTCTTGACCTCTTGAAGAAACTTTTAGTATTCAACCCTACCAAGAGAATCACCGTCGAGGAGGCTCTGAAACATCCTTACCTTGAGGCTCTTCATTTCCCAGATGACGAAGTAATTTGCAATTCTGTAATAAGTATAAACTCATAAACGAATTTCTTCGATTGCATAGCCAACCAGAGAACCTGTTCCTCAAGCAGAATTCGAATTTGAGAAGTATGATTTGTCGCGAGAACAGCTTAAAGGTAATAATCTTTCTCAAACTCTTCCATTGTAATGACGACCATCTGGATTAGATATGATATATGAAGAGATCCTTCTGTATCATTTCCCTGAATTCCGTGCCGAATACGAAAGTAAAATTAAAAAGGGACAGAGTGTATACAATTTCATTCTCACCAACGATAACGCTCTCAAAGTATATCATGTCTTGAATTTGATAATATTTAACATTTTCTTCTTGCTTTAGCCTGGAGAGAAAGATCCAGAGGATGAAGAGGACGAGTAATAAATAATATCGGTATGATATTAGCGAGTCAGCAGTCTAAACACTCTTTTGAAGCAAAATAAGCTCACAGCCTCAGCTAACTTATTTATTTATTGTCCGAGTCGATGATGATTAGGTGTGTAGAAATAACGATTCAAATTTCATAGAATTGGTAATGAACATGTAAAAACGGGCAGATTACATGAAAAAATGAAACATGAAATCTGATACAATTTCATGAAGTCGACTATACTTTAATACTTAGAATTTGGATCAAAAGAGTCATATTGAAGAATGACGTAAGTAAATGATATTGATATTGTGAGCTTTTTATACAGTGATATTTCAGATGGAAAAAATTTTTAATTTTCATGCTAGCCTTTAAAAAAAAGATGCCATGTTCCCATCGTGAAGTCAGCGCATTTTGATGGCCTTGATTACTAATTGAATTTTTATTTTCTGGTGACATACAATCATTCTATCAAGAAGGCGACGAGTGGGTAGCTTCGATTGAATTCAAAGTTAAGGTGATAGTGGAAACTTTTGATCCAAAGGATCCAAAACTAGAATACAAAGAGCAAATAATCATCCAAGATGAAAAAGCACTCTTCGGTGAACCGATGCAAAAGGCTGAGACCATCCGATTGACTGAATGTTGCTGCTGCTGCCGCCATGGAGAGACTACAATTTCTCTTGGATTAGAGAAAAATGCACTGATGCCCGGTGAAACAACTAATTTGATATTTAAAGTGGATAACTCCCTAGGCGAATACAGTTTCACTCGCGCCAAATGCGAACTGGTTGAGAAAATATCCCTTGGAAATAGTTATCATTTTACCAATCATGTTGTAGTGGTAGCACTACCAGGAATTAAAACCAACAACAGTTTGCCTGAGCAAAAGGTGAGACTAACTCTACCTCCCTACAACCCTACGAAACTCAAGGATAAAAGGATTCCGTATATGGACGATTAAGTTATGGCTTTGTCGATAAGATGACGAATACTCCAGATGAGCTCCATCTTACCACTCAAGGAGAAATTGTGACTGCTCAATACTTTTTGGCAGTTGAACTTAATATTAAGGATTTTGATTGCCTTGTCAATCCGAAGGTCATGATTCCTGTCCAAGTCTATGTCCCTCCTTATACTTTAGCATACAACGATGTCGTCGCTCCGCTTGGCTGGAATCCAAAAGTGATGCCGGCTGCAAATCTCCCTATTGAAAGGGAACCTTTAGCTCCTGTCACTAGTTATCCTGGTAGAAAGCAACAAGAAGGCCAGTTGATCTCCCAAATGCAAGCGAATGATAATAACATGAAGCCTCAGAAGTACTCTGATTACAACACGTTCTCATGAGTGTGATATATTGAGGAGAAGAAGAAATGCTCGAACCGACTCTCAAGCCAGATTACGAAGTCTTCATAAATAGCGAGGCGAGAATCGAGTAAAATACCAATATAGCTTCATTATTTTCGTTTCTCTTGCAGTCATAAATGGAATTTATAAGAAAATATATACCAAATTCGAAAATATTCGCAACAATTGCTAAATAGATTACAAAAAAGCATTGGTCAATAGCATAGCTTAAAATCACTGCAGTAATAGCTTATTGGATTAATTTACCCATGCCGCTAATCCTTTTTTGCTTCACGTCAACAAAATCAAATTCTTTTTCCTCATTTTGTAGAATGAGCAGGTTTCGGTTCGTAAGTTGCGCATAAGTGGATCTCACTGTGAAACGAAACATCAATGAGGAGGAAGGCTTTGTGCCCATCAATTCCCAGAATAAAAGGGATGTTTTACTTTTGTACCATGTGATGAGCTCACCATGCATGTAGCATAGATTTTGCGTGGATTTGGTCGATCGAGCAGGAATTTGCTCATAAGACGCAATCGAGGGAGGAAAACTGAAGAATTCGTTCTTGGAGTGTCTCAGCACGACAATCGTTTGATTATTTTCTTTAATGACAAGAGAATTGGATTCGACTGTAAGATCAAATATTGCTTCGATTACAAGCCTCTTCGGAAAACTTTCCCTTTGTACTAATGAATGTTCTTTCTGAAATATTTGAGTAGGTAGAAAAAGCGCCGGTCATAGCTAATTCGAGCTCTCTCCAATAGCAATATATATGCTATGTGGCTACTTTTGAAGTGTTTTTCGGATTCATACTTACCAATTTTTATTACTCGTAACCAATCATCTAGGCTTTTCCTTCACTAAGGTAGAGATGCTACAAAATTAGGCCCTGTCATAGGACGCGTTAATTAGGTTATCATGAAATAAAGGAAGAATACAGATTGAAGAAACCTTATTTTTATTATATGCGCCATATAACTTGAATTGTTCTAACGATATCTCTTTGTGGAGAACTTGATTATTCTTTTTTCAGAGAATGACTTTAGACAAAAAGAACTAATTTCTGGATGTTTTTCTTGGTTGAAGAGTTTACTTAACTACATTATATGAAATCCTTTCGACGATTTAGACATATCTACTTCGACCCATTGTCATTGTTCTATCACAATTCTTCTTCTAAATGTCTTTCGCAAAATCTTCAAACTCTTTCTCAATGTTCGGATCCCGCTTCATTATTTTCATCATCAATGCTTGGCAGCGAGCACTAAATTCCTGGAATTTCAACTGAAATTCAGGATCCGTCTGCGCATATGTACTCAACGCGGCAAAGTGAATCTTATATGGATGATCCTTATAACCACTCAGGCCCTCCTCGATCAGTACTTCCACACTAGCACAGAGATGATAGATCATTATTATTAAGTCATCCAAAATTCTTATTACACAGCAGACACTGCTTCGTATCCTCCAAGCTTCCTTAAAACTTCTTGCATATCCCCGTTTTCAATTGCATCTTTACCAATTTCTTTTAATTTCATCAGTTTGGCTTTCATTGCCTTTGCCTGGAGTTGAAGTGTTCTCTTGGGCGTCAGGGATGAAGGAAGTGATGATGGCATTTGATGTTTACCCCTCACTGCATTATCCAAATCTTGTGTAATTGCATTTATCGCAGCTGTCACATCCCTACATAAGGTAAATGGTATCATCATTAAAGAAGATCGGTACTCATCATCCTTGTATTCAACATTGATGGCATTAAACTTTGATTTGGGTTACCTCTATCAATTAGCTCATTCTTCATATCTTGAGCAATGTCCCTTGATCCATCATAGGCTGCCACCATCAAGAAGACGGGACATGCTTCATATCTTACCTCTTGAAGAACTTTGATGACAAGGTCCTTCGATAGCATGGACTGGCTGTTTTCCCATTCTTTTTTCAAAAAATAGTATGAAGCTCTTAGGAATGCGAGTCCTAACCCTCCGATTGCTATGTACTTTACCCATTTATTTTTGAGTTTAATGTTTGACATCATTCTTAAAATGGAATTTTAATTTTTTTTTATAAAATTAATGTGTGGCTAAAAGCTTAATTGAAAAGCTATAGTTTCTTTCATTGACGATTCTATTAAAATGTTGTTTCCAGTCTAAATCGAATAAATTTTGAGTCCAGAAATCGCAGGACCAAATCCTAATTTGGAAAGTGTGTTAAATACATAATTGCCACGAAATAATATTCATTTTAATTAAATACTTCCACTCCCAAGGAAAAAGCCTCTATACGTAATTTATTCCCAGAAACATTCCAATGAAGGTGAATTGGGGTGACTAGACAACACCGGGAAAGCCTTGCTGCACCAGAGAGAGAGAAGAACAAGAAGAGCTTCTGTAGCTCATGTAAATTTTTCGGGATTATCAATACTAAAGTGTATTGTTGAGCATCTTTCTGATGGCCAAAGACTCATTTCCGCTGGTGAAGATAAATTAGAGTGAATCTCATATATAAAGCACAGTTCAAAGACCCCAGAGTATTTTGAATGAAATAATTAGGAATCCCATTAGAATTTCTCAAAGTTCATATTTCTAAAGCGATGAGTGCTAAGCCACTTCTTTTGCGACATGCAACACACCAGACTTGAAGAACTGCGTGTTTTTATTCTGAAATCTGAACAAATGAAATTATTTCATTACGAATAAGTATTAACATTATGAATCAACACTATTACACTAAACTAAAGTTGGGAAATGCTTTAGAGAATACTGCGTGTCTGCAAGAAATTTTAAACTGCCAAAAAAAATAATAACTGCGGTCTAAAAGTCACAATATATGGCATTGCGCCTTAAATTTTTTTAATCAAATACATGAATTAATTCTATTAGTTGCTGCAAAACTAAATATTATTGCTATTAGAGATTGTGAAAAGGGTTTCAGATCAAAATACAGAAGAACTTAGACGGGTATCACCAATTTACAAGTCTATTATTGTTCTCGTTGATAAATCATAAAATGTGACTTACTCTGATAGCTCTGTTCCAACCTGGAAATCAAAAGATTTGCTTATTCTTGGAGCTTTTTGGTTCAGAAATTCTTATCACTTGTTGCTGGAAGCTCGGTAACTTTCGAATGGCTCTTGATATGCTTCGCTGCTAGTTTCTATATCCAAAGTATTTGATGACCTCAAAAGAACATTACAATAACAATATGTGTTACCTTTTTCTTTTTTCGTTTCGTTTGCAATTTTGTTTTGGGCTTTTTTTCACTTATTTCTAAAATCGCATCCTAATGGCAAGATAAATTGATTCCATAATTCATATTGTCTTGAACTTTTGATTTCACCTTCGAGAATCGTTCCATATTTTCCTTCTGTTCTTCCAAAATTTCAATTTGTCGTACTTTCGGAAGGACTTCACTCAAACTTTGGCATTCCTTGGCATTCAAAGAGATGGTTTGTTGGTACTCTGGACACTTTTCTATCTGCTCGAAGTAGTAGTTTTGTGTCGGATCAATTATTTCAAACTCGACATAGCTTTCAATAGCTTGATCTTGTTGATTTGGCTTCACGAAAATAAAAAGTTTGCGTCATGTCTTTCACGAGAAAATATTTTACAGTCCTATCATCTTCCTCTCTCTGGAATTTTTCTTTCTCGGAATCCTTGACATTTTCTTCTATCTTTTTTTCTTTCATAAACTAGGTTGCAAATTTAAAGGAGATATTAATGCGACTAAAGATGAAACATGAAAAGTACAGGAGTAATTCTTGAGAATTCAGTAGTGTCATAGTGGAGAGGTTCATTTCTCTCTGTGTTGTTCGCAGGACTAATCACACGAGGAGATAGCTATATTGAGAAGATTTAATTATAATTAAGGAAATATAATAGTTACAGAAGTGTGCTCAAGTTTTAAAAAATGAGACCCATCCTCTTTACGTGGACTGCTTAATATATCTTGAGCTGTGTTCTCGACCGTTGTGATATGAATGTTGTTGGCTTTTCGAGTGACATTATGTATTTCCTGAAAGAGATACAGGGGTGTTAAATTCAGATTTGACTTACTTGCGCTGTATTGGTTGATGGCTTCTCTTCTAATTCTTCTAGTTGTGGCAAATTTCCATTCAAAATCAAACGTGCATCATAATGGCCATCATCGATTAGTTGTTTCGTCAAATTTCGAATAGATTTGGATCTCTTTTTGTTTTCGATTATCAATTTGATTGCAAGAGTATTGACTATGAAACTCGAAATAGGAGACAGCAATAAATCTTGCAATATTAGATGTAGAAAATGAACTTTCCATGGAGTTTGATAACCTTCCAAGTTATACTTGGAACAAATAGAAAGTCCAACGATGAATGCTATGAGGGCCATTCCGAAAATCAACAAGAAATGTAGGTTGAGTCTGAGTGATCTGAGTATACGCAATATTCTTTTTTGTGTAGTGTTCCTATATGTAAGTAATATAACGGGAATTAAGCAGACGAAATGAGGGTTGCTATTAATTGTTACCTTGGACTCGCTTGCTGTTTGCGTTGATAATGACGTAAGAACTTCTCTAAAAAGGTGTGTACTGGGATAGCAACCAAAAATGGAATCAAGAATATTGTGAAACTGAAGGAGCTCTAGTCAATCATTTTAGACGTGCTAGAATATTACAAACAGAAAATTACCTGAGTATTATGAACTGCAGCTGCTAAAATAAATAAGATCATGACTCGGATAAAGAAAAGTGCTGATCTGCTGGCTTTGTTGATCACTTTATCTTTGTAGAGAAAAATAGAGAGCAGAGGGTGTGTCGCAATGAAAGTCATGAGCAATTTATAGGTAGAATGCGGTTTGATAATGATATTTTGTCTTCTCTTTGCAATGAGTTTGTCGAAGATTGAATACGTTTTGCAACATATTGTAGAGAAGAACGCTGCTAAAATAAATCCCGCAAAGAGACAACACACTGTCGAAACTGCCCAAAGTGGAGCTGAAGGGCAAACACTGCAAATCCCTTTCAAAGGATCTGGACAATAATCGGGACCTGGACAAGTAGGCAAACATATCGAGGAATTTGGATACGGTTGCAGATAGAAGTCTGATGTACAGGAGAGGCAAGAAACCTCATTCAGATTCAAACTACTGCAATTCTTGCATGGTGATGGGCATTCTGTGCATGTGAGTGTTTCTTTATTCGCATAATATCCATCGGAACATGAATTATTACAGGTACTTGTTGAAGAATTGAAATAATAACCTGTCATGCATGCAGAACAACTATCGGCCTGTCCATCTGAACAGTCTGCACATCCTAGACTGCAGGGTAAGCAAACTTCGGTAGAGGAGTCACTCCAATACCCAGGCACTAAAGAGCAGGAAGTCACACAAGCTGTTTTTGATTCAATCCAATAATATCCTGGTCTGCAGCTAGTGCACTCAAAATTAGTTGGCCCAAAACAAGTAGAGCAAGCCGAGTCACAAGGAGAGCAACTATTAATAGATTTGTCGAGATATAATCCTGAAGAACAGGATTTAACACACTTCTGAGTTGAAGGATCCACTTGATAGTTCACTATACATGACTGGCAATTAGAAATACTTGTACATGTCACACATGGCGAGACACATGGACTACAAATTCTGCCTGTTGTATTCTTCCAATAACCACTGGGACATGTGGATGAACAAGCAGTTGAATTTGGCTGCAAAAAATAGTTTATGTTGCAAGAAGAGCAGTCTGTTCTGCTTGAGCTTCCGCAAGTTGCACATGCAACGTCACAAGGTGAACAGGTGTTAGTTTGGGAGTTGGCCCATGTACCAGGAGAAGAAATGCAAGAATTCAAGCATGACTTGGATGATTGCTGAAGAAAATAACCTGAATTACAACTATAACACTCATTGGCCGTAGGTCCAAAACAGGAGGTACATGCCGGATTACAAGGAGTACAGGTATTGCTTGTTGTATTTTTGAAGAAGCTTGCGGGGCAGGACGTCAAACATTTGTTCTCATTTGGTTGCAAGTAATAACCAGGTTTGCAGGAAATACAATTCGATTCCAAATTTCCATTGCAGGTTTTGCATGTAAAATGACATGCGATGCAAATGGTGGGCCCCCAATATCCTTCTGGACATGAATCAAGGCAACCCAATGAGGTACGGGGATCAAGGAAGTAATTACTTGAGCACGACGTGCATGCATTTTTTGAAGAATCTTGACAGGTAATACAAGCACTATCGCAGGGAGAGCAAGTATTAGTTGAAAAGTTCTTGTAATACCCATCAGGACAAGTAACAATACAGCTTTGGACACCGTTAACTGGTGGACTCAAAAAATAGTCAGAGTGGCAAGACGTGCAATTATTTGCAGCGACGCAAGTTCTACAGCTTGGTGGACAAAAGTCACAGTAGCCAGTATTTCTAGGGTAATAACCATCAGGACAGGTTTGAGTGCATATTGTCGAGAAAAGTTGTAAGTAATACCCTGCTGCAGTATTACAAGTTTGACACTGCTCCTTTCCCGGTCCAGTACAAGTTAGACAGGCATTATCACAGGGCGTACAAAGATAAGTATTGCTGTCGCCATAATAGCCACTAGGGCAGACCTCATGACAATTCCTCTTACTAGACTGCCAAAAGTATCCTGAGGCGCAAGAACTACAAAAGCTATTATTTGTGCATGTGCTGCATTCTACCGGGCAAAATTGGCAACGCTGATTCTCGTCGCTATAGGAACCAGGAGGACAACTTTCAAGGCAAGTTCCTGAATTTGGTTGCAAATAGTAACCCGGGTTGCACTTGGTGCAATTATGTATTGAAGGCCCATTGCAAGTATAGCAAACCGAGTTACATGGATAGCAGACTCTGTCTGTGTCATTTGTATAATAACCATTATTGCAAAAAGGAACACAAGAATTGGCTTGACCTGAAACTGTATAAGCGTCAAAGACACAGGAATGGCACATCTTGGAGGAAGGCCCATCACATGTCAAGCAAGCGCGCTGGTGACATGGATAACCATCATATTCCATACAAGAGATTTCTCCCGTGTTAGGAATCATTTGATTTGAGTAGGGGCAAATTTCCCAAATTTTGTAACCATCCAAGAGACCAAAACCAACTCAAACAGGAGAATCATCGAGAAATGTGATATTCCATGAACAATAGCCTCTTTCGTTTGCGCAAGGATTCCCGTAAGTGATAGTTTCAGAAGTAGTCGCAGCTGAAATAGTGCTGTCAGATACCGTGATATTTTCGTTCGTTTGGAATCCCAACTCTGTGGGAGAAGCGCTTGTATTCACTTGTCCAGCACCCAAAAAATGTACCACAAAATAAAAATCATCAATCTTCTGATTTGTAAAAAGACCTGTATTAACCATGTACCATCCGCTGTTGTCATTAATCTTTTCAAAATTAATGTAACTTGATGAACCCATCGACAATCTCCAAGTAACAGTGGTTGAGATTTGAATCGCTGGACAGATTGTTCCATAGACTAGAGAAAGCCATAGGACCAGTAATACTGACTTTGCGTAATAAGTCATCGAGTGTTAATTTTATTTAATAATGATTCTTCTGTCAAAAGATATTTAAAATTAGGAACATTTTAATCGACGAGTGGCATGCTAATAGAAAACTTTATCATAATAAATTAGCAAATAGAGCTGGAAAAAATTGGATGAGTGCATGATTCGAGTACACTCATAACAATATGAAACTTCTTTGTAAATCAAAATGAAAATTCAGTAACTGTTAGAGCCTTCATGAGCAACCTTCGACTGATGAGCCATTCCCTCTTCGCTTGTCAATTCAGAATCCTAAAATATGAGAGTCTACTCATGAAAAAAAAGAAATAAATTTTCTGTATTTCGATCTCCTTCAAATATTTTCTTCGGTCTCATAAATTAAAATTTGAGCTCGGAATCCAGAAGCGTAGGTTTCTAATTTATGAGTTAAATGTGTATAATTAACTTTGAATACTTTAAAAATTACTAAAATACCTTCTGATATTAAAGAAAAGTTTTGGAACCAAAAGTAAACTCAGAGCTTCCAAAATGCATGAATTTGATTGCTTGACGAAATTGAAAGGTTTTTCTGCATCATGAGAGAAAAGACAGCAGCATTGATGGAATTCATGTAGATTGTGTTGCCATTCTCAGTATTCATGTCTGTCGATCCATCTTCTTCTCATGGCTAAGAGCCACTTTCCTCTTGTAAATTCAAATTTTAGGTTATCTCTTATTAGAGCAAATTTCAACGTTATTCGAGAATTTTAGTCAATAAATACAACTATCTCGTGAGAATTTCTCGACAGAACAGCTTTCTAAGGAAATTGCGGTGGCCTAACTTATCTCGCTCCAGGACATACCAGGTTCGAAGACTGAAATCTGAACACATGGCATTATTTCGTCATAAAAGAGCGATAAAATTATGAATCAGTGCTATTACACTAAAGCTGAAATTGAAAAATGGTTTTGCATGTTGCTGCGTGTATGTAAGAACTTCATGATCTCTTAAGATAATTTTTCTTTGTTTAATTTACAAACAGCAATAAAAATAATCACTACCATCTGATACTCTAAGTCGACGGCATTGCGCCTGAGTATGAATACTCTTTTTCGAAAAAACATGAAGTATTTCTGTTAGTTGTTACGAAATAATGCTGTTTTTTTGTTTAAGTAAGATGGAAAGAGGATGTAATGGAATATGTCAACCCCTCTCTCTAAAAAAAAGGACCTTAGAAGGCCGAGTGAGTAGAGATTAATGCTTTCTTTAGTAACTTATTAGAAAAACCAACGTGTAGTTAATCTAACAATCAAATACTGCCCCTAGGGAATAGGTCATCGATGACCTCGAATGATTCGGGTGTTTCGAGTGATTTTATTGTTACATGCCGAATTCAGTTCTCAAATATATTCCAAGTGATTCAATCGATGAGTCGCCTGTTAATTAAATAATTTCCTGATTTTATTAAGTGACTGATGTACTCCCAAGCTTCGGAATCCTGAACTGAGAGAAAAGTGAAAAAGCAACGACCTTCAAGTTGAAGACTCGCAAAGATCTTAGTAGATAGGGCTATTTGTGCGTTTATGATTCTTTGCAACAAGTAATGTCGATTCTTTGAGGAGAAAGGACGCAAATTCTCTTCTCATCAATGTTTTTCTCGCTCTCAGTCAAGAAAAAGCGTTTCAAGAGTCAGCTCAACTTAGCATCTTTATTCCATCTAACTCGACTAAAATTTGAGTACGAAAATCAAAACCACAAATCCTTATGTTGAAGGTACTTTAAAAGCATATTTTTCGCTCTGAAAGATCCCTCGTTAATAAAATAATACTTTCTACTTCCAAGAAAGAAAAGTTTGCGATGGCATTTTAAATTCAGAATCTTTTCAGTATTTGTGAATTCGAGTTGCCAGAAAACGTTGGAAGAGCTTTGCTGCATCAGAGTGAGAAAAAAGGCAACATTTCTGTGAGTGATGCGATTGAGGGCGAAAGGAATATCTGAATTTTTAGGTTGGGAACCCAAAAAAGTTTGTGACTTGTCGTTTTCGTTGGCACCACTCCAGACAAACGGCCAAGCTAAATTCTATTGGAGACTAGAGTGTCTGGTTTAGGGATGCTCGTGGTGACCTGAAAAGTTATTTTGCAAAGAAGTTCAATGGTATAATTAACTGCTATAAGCAACTTCATTAGTCCATCATAAAGATAAATTTTCTCACCTTGACCAATTCATTACAACGAATTAGATTCTGGATTTACACCCATACTCATGCATATAGCCCAATATCAGAAATACCTCACCACGATCAATTTCTCACTTGCCACAATTTTCTCGCCCTCAATCGCACTCCATTTCTGTTATATTTATGGAAATTTTGTTCCCGTCATTAATATTAATGATGTATATCGATCTGTGTAACCCTTTAATGACTAAGGTCTATTATTCTCTGGTGAAGATAAGATATAAGATTGAGTGAATCTCTTATAGAGTGCGTTTCAAAGGCATTATAATCTCATTAGAATCTTTTGGAACTTTATTTCCTAAGGAGGCTGGCAGTAAGTTATGATTAAGTAACTCAGTTCTTTTACTTCCAGTCAGAGTACCAGACTAGAAGACCAGCGCATATCTTCTTGTCTTCTGAAATTGAGACATCCGAATTTATTTCATCATGAAGCGCAGCTGGTCGATCTTTTTGTTGCAAGAAGCTGGCAACAAATGAATCAACTTAACTACACGAAAGCTGAAAATTAGCATTTTACTTGCATATTACTGAAGTGGATGAGACGACTTCCATAATTTCGAGTTTCGAAAGAAAAAGAATCTATTTAGAGTACAATTAAAATGAATATTAAGGCTCTTCAATGGCTTCTGCTTGTAATATAGCCCCTAATTCAACGGAATACGTATTATTTTGTTTGAATCGAAAGCCAAGATTTGGCCAAATAAATCTACCCTTTTCATTATGAAAGTAAATGTTCGATATCTCCAAAGCTCAACGCGACTTATTCCAAACTTAGGTTATTTATAAAGCCTTTTTAGAGGGAATACTAGTACGATTTATTTTCTTGAAAAGAGACCTTTGTTTTCAATTTTGTTCTAATGAAGATGCTGTTTGAAAAACCAACGTGTAACGAATCTAACAGTCAAATAGA
>ENA-UOUE01001254-UOUE01001254.1-compost-metagenome-genome-assembly--contig:-NODE-1254-length-16858-cov-11.163339_pt1 | contig 16858 bp, 12 predicted proteins | sample MGYA00238146_ERZ747223 | MGnify/ENA primary metagenome ERZ747223 (study PRJEB28781, sample SAMN06268865) | compost metagenome | isolation source: single cell | place: USA: California, Emeryville, Joint...
CTAGGTTGCTAAACAAATCTGGAATATTCTCTAAAAAATTACCATGCTTCAGATAGAAAGCTAGTTATAGAATAAGTTAATGGGAAAATAAGCTACTTCAGCGGCAACTAGAGAATATACGTTGAAAAAAAACAGAGAAAGCTTTTGGTAGGCAGTAATGTAACAGAAATTAAACATATTAATTTCATTCGCTAATCAGGAGGGTTAATACTCACAGAAATTGTTTTAAATGAGGTGCATTCCTCACCCTTAATAAGTCTAAAAATTCTGTTATACAATTTTATAATGACAGAGTCTGTTATCATGAAGAAAATAAATACCCTTATCATATGAAGTTTCAAGTATTGAGTCTTATCAAATTAATCCTTAGCGAAGGGCACGAGGCTGACCATCAAGAAATATTTATGAATAATTCGAATTGCCAAAGCCTGAGATAAGTAAAGTTCCAGAACAGGAAGCAGTGGGGTATTTTGTGTTAATTCTCTGAATGCAATGTTTTAGTAAATCCAGAGTCACGATAGCTTGCGCTGTTGTTTTTGAAGAGGCTAATGAGGTCGTTTGTACTTAAATTGGTTTCTTTCTGAGAAGGAAATACAACAAGGGATCGAAGAATTAGAGAATAAAGCTAAACCATTAAAGAAGTTTGTCGCTGAGAAAGGCGCGTCGAACGGAGAAAGTAAAGCCACAGGCGATATAGAGAAGAAGAAACAGAGTTTGAAAGTAGCGACTGATAAAATTGAAGGATGGAAGAAGAAAGTTAGAGAGTCGGGCTTCAAGTTGAAATTGAAATCCCGTTAGAGGGACATCCATCATAATTTCTCTTGATGAATTTCGCAGCCCGATGCCATCGAGTTCACAGTTAATATTTTGGTATTCCTATTTTTTGTGTATGTGGATATATTCCTATTTGAGCGATGATTCATTTATTTAGAGTAGATGGCGCTCGATCTGTTTATATTCTCATTTGATTTTTCGGTTGAGATCTGTGAAGCGCCGAGTAAGGGTGAAGAGGTGCGCATCAATCAATTTAATATCGGTAATGAGCTTCAAAATAATCTCTCTTAATATGATTCATATGCTTTTTTCATTATGATTCACAGCACGTTACTTAGCCAATTCCGAGTTTTCCTTTTGAAATTGGTGGAAAGTTCCTGGAAATATTGGAGTATCTGATGAGTTGCGCAATTTGAAATAAAATAGTTTAATATAAGCGAGAATCTGATCCCATGGAGCTGAAAGAAAATGATATAGGTATCTACTTAATTAGATATATCCAAGATCACTAAATCAAAACGCATTCCTAGTGTACACAGATTTTGGATATGGCATTGTGGTTGTCCCTCCAGGGAAGCTATTTGGTAGTTAACATGCATTGATGATATTTTTCTATGTTGAAAGCATTGGCTGACATAGATAGTGGTGAAGAAGAGCAAATAAGGTTACAAAATAAGGCGGAAAACGAAACGAGCAGCTCGACAGAAAATGAAAGTTCGAAGATACAAATGAGGGAAGGGTCAGAGAAAAAAATGGCGAAAGAACCTTGTGATTGGAGTGCTTCATTAACCAAAATCCAACTCAGATGGGGTGGTACTGTCACTCTCGAGGTAATTATTTAGAAATTAAGGGTATTGTAGCAAAATGAATACTCTATCAGGAGAAGCTCATCAGGATGAAGATCAAATTGAACGTTAAAACGTTTTATGGCTCGAAGAAGACGATCACCCTCGAGGTGGATATCAATATGACCATAGAAGCAGTTAGAAATCTTTTGCTTTCTCAACATTTGGAAAATGCGAAGATGATCTATAATCTGCGCCTTGTATATCCTATGGTAGGCTGCTTTCAACAAAAAGAGTCATGGAACTCAATGATTGTCTCTAGGGAAAGATGCAAGAGCTCAATGTCAACAGCGCTACTGTCGAGCAATGTAATCTACCAGACGGAGCTAAGCTGATTCTTCTTGTTCAAACTACATTTACTTGGGACCCAAATCTCAAGGGCTCTGATATCAAAGTAAGGCATCAAGATTTTCTCCCTTGCGCTTTCTGCCTTCTTATTTAAGAAATTCGGCGATTTCAGCAATAATATCTTTAGTTAAGCAATAGCAACCTCACAGCAAGCAAGGCGGGCGAGTCTGATTATCAATTCCTCCTCGGAAGCTTACAAATGTCATCAGGCCGTCATTACTGGGAAGTGAAAGTACATCTTAATCCTTTGTTTGGAAAATTGGAGATTTTCCTCGAAATAGATTGATAAATACAGCGAGGAGGAAGATCTGTTCATCGGAGTCACGAGAAAGGACGTCAATTTAAATATTAGCCCTTTGGAGTCAGGAATGTTCTGGGGTTACATGTGTTGCGGGTAAGAGTAGTGAGTCAAAAATGGTTTAGATATATTTCGCACAGCGCAAAGAAAGTTGGTGCTGAAGGAGAATTGGTCGAATATGGTTACGACTCAAGAGTCGGAGACGTGATTGGGGTCTTGTTGGAATACAAATCAGAAGTAGCGAGTCTGTCGTTCTATAGAAATGGGGTAATTAAAATCGCGTTATTCTATGTTATTTAATCGGTTATATCACAGGTTCGATGTGGTACAGCGTTTTCAAACCTCGTGGGGTCGTTCGTTCCCGCAGTATGTATGAATTATGGAGAAATTCAAGTTACTCTAGATCCGAAAGCACCTCTACCTATGAGTTAAAATTTTTTCTGGCATAGCAAAAACATCATATTTAGACATCAGAAAAATGATTCCTATATTTTATATTTTGATCGACATTCTGATGTTACTTCATTAAGGAAGGATCAGACTTTTTCAATGTAATCTCATCTCCTTATAGCATTTCTTCGTTGGATCATATGATTTTATTCTAACACTCTTTGGACCCCTTCAACTCGAGTCTAATTCCATCGTCTCTTTTCATCATATAATAGCTCTAAACAACAACAATAACAATATTTGAGTCGCTGCCTTCCATATATTCCACTGAAAATTCGAAGAGGTTAACCTTTAACGAGCTCAAATTCAATATTTCTGGCTTGCTAAACGGTTTACATAGGATCAGAACGTAGAGTTCGATTCACTTAAATTATTATTGTGAAGCGATATTAATAAAAACATCGCAACAGTATTAACCTTTTAGAGATAAAACTCTCAGTCATTCCAGACCCCGCAGCAACCAAATATGAACCACGAAGAAAAGGCGAAAGAATTCTACAGGAATTTCTTTTTGCCATCAAAAATCTCAAAAAAGACTCTATCCACAACGAATTCAAAGTCACCGGAGGCGATTAAACCAGAGACCCCGAAAAAGAGGTTCTTTTTTACAAAAAGCGTCAAAGAGGACCCTTCAAAGCAGACCCCAAAAGCACGCTCGCTTGAAAAAATTGAGGAAGTGAATAGAAAATATGAGCAAGACCTTCAATTAGCCTATTATTCAGACCTTGAGCATTTCGCAAACACTTTTTATAAGAAAGGTTACTCTCTAGCCACACCAATCCCTAACATCACCCTCACTTAGACATAAAGAGCTTAAAGACTGCAGTTGTTTCGATATATTTGAAAAACGTGCCTGCAAAAGAGCCAGAATTTTCCAAATTTTACTTATATTACATTCTAAAGATGAATGAGATCTCCAACAGGTAACAGAGGCACGCTTGACGTCGTATCAATTTTATCAGTCCGTATTATCTAGAGTTATTTATCGAAGGCAGCGACAAAGCGGCCTATGGCAATTTCTTGCACATTTACGATAAGCTTCCGGAGAAGTATTTGGAGAATGTAAAAGCGGTTTATGCTGTCAATGTGAGCACAAATGTAAAAAATCAAACGATGCTGTCGTGGAGCCAGGGATTCTGCTACCAGAGCAAATTAAAGTATTTTCTACATGGCAACAAAAGAGAAAATTAATTGCATATGCGTAGAGTTTTAAGTGCAGCAGAGTTAGAGAAGGAACCCATCTCCAAAGCTTTTCTTGAAGAGCAGGAAGCTAATTTAAAGAATAATATTGACCAAAGCTCGAGTTCAGATGAATTCACACAAACGCAATTTTTCCAGCGATCGCTCACAGATCATGAGCTTGAGAACGATATCCCAGTGCCGTTGTTAAAACTCGTTCGGTTTTTTCTCTCAAAGCCAGAATTTACTGCAACAGTGGGAATTTTCAGAGTAAATAGCACAAAATTCGAGGAGGATCAAATAGAGCGTATTCTTGCAAAGCAACATTATGACCGGCTTCAAGAGATCACCAATCCATTTATGATTGCAAGTAAATAAGCGCGTGACTTCCCTCACTCAATCATATTGATAGATTGCATTAAGAAATTTATTCGAGAGCTTGAACCAGGGCTACTCTCGTCAGAGAATCTCGATAGTTTAAGGGAGCTTCAACGTAAATTCAGTTCTCTAACGCATGTTATTAACAGTTTATGATAGAAAAAACGAATTTTCAGGACTCAGCAGCTTTAAAAGAAGTGCTTAACAGCTGGGAGGCACCTAACCGACAAACGTTTATATTCATCATGCAATTTTTAGATCTGTTAACGCTTCAGAAAGCCAACCAGGTAACGCAATCATGCTCAATTGGTCTATAAACCTGGTTCTAGATGTCGCATTATAATCTGGCTGTTGTCTTTGCCCCAAACCTCATCAAAATAACATCAGGTGAATTAGGACTCACTGGAGTAGCAATCGCGATTTTCCATGCGCTACTTGGCGCACGCAAACAACTGTTACCTGACCTCGTCGACGAAAGTTTGGTAGAATTTGAAAAATATTTTCAGGATAAGATCGAAGAGACTAAATCATAACCACTATTTATGGACGCTGGCTGTTTGGAAATACTCATTGGGCGAGAAATTAATTCCTATTGCTACTATTAGATGACTCTGTCTTTGGCTGTTTTTTTCTTTTTTCAACGTATTACTCAGTTTAATTTATTGATGCTGATTCAAGGAGAACGCCTTCTGTTATTCGACTGACCGAGGCCATAGTGTAAATTGTGCATTATTTAAAGCAATCAAAAAAAGAGAGAGCTCTTGATTTTGTTTTAAGAGAGAGATTGAGATAATGATTCAGCACTATTAGAACTCTTAAATTTAATTAAATAGGTCTGTAAGAGGGTAAAGATATGGCTACAGCCGCGTCGGGTTTCTGTAAATCCCTGTTTAGGTGTCTTTGCTGCTGTTTTAAGTCCTCGAATGCAAATGGGTCTGGCGAAGATGAGCGTTTTCTTCGAGTTTTTCCTTCGATTTCTCAAGAAACAAAACTTTCGTTCAATTGCCTCAATGACGACGACTTCATCCATATTCCTCGAGAGGCTGAAATCGATAAGTTCATTAACTTTCATAAAGACGCCTCGAAATTATCGGTAGATGACGCGCTTCAAGCCGAAGCGTACATCGATGAGCTGAAAAGATTGAATAGTAAATTAGCGAGAGGCCGCAGTTTTAAAGAAGGGAGCAAACCTCAGAATAACGCAATATATTCAACGTCAGTTCCTACGCATACCAATATGTATCCGCAGTTCGACACTTTAGACACCGAAGCGATGAAGCCTCCTTCCCGTTTGATTATTGATGTGCAGCGAGGTAGGTTTTTCTGGCCTGATGAGCTGAAAAAGCTGAGAAACCCTTTCGTGCGTGTTAAAATCGTGAGTATTAAGCCTAACGCCAGCAATCGATCAAGCACTGAGTTAAGCCTTGAACACGATGTTTTAGAATCGTACGAAACACTTTCGAGCACGGACCCTATAAACCCAGAGTGGAATCAAACTTTTACCCATATGTTTGACTCTATCGACATGAAATCTTCGGATAAAGGGTTTAGAGTGAGTCTTGTGTATTATGGTGAAAATTCTGAGCACGTTGTGATTGGAAGTGAACAAACTTTTTTCCTAAAAGAGCTTATCGACCAACAGGTAAAGACAAAAGAGGTTTCGTTTAAGCATGGGAAGTCCTTGGGACTTATCGCTAAGGTGGCGATCAGACTGCAGTTTATTCATGATGAAATTTCAGTGTCGAAGAAAGTCATGCAGGCGATCGATTACCGGCTTCAACAGCTGGGTAAATTGAAGAACCAACATATCGATGTGTTTAAACAGGCATTGCAAAGGAATGTATTGTATGCCAGCACTTATAATGCTGAGTCAAAGGATTATACTCCTGCTGGAGAAGGTTCCTATGTGTTTGAGAACGGAATCACCATGACTTAATAGCTTTCTCTGGAATTTTCTTAGCATTTTCATTATCTCTATGCATAATCCTTGTTATTTTCAAAACATCCTAATTGAGGACAAGTTGCTTTGAAATGCGTTTTCGCTTCCTTTTTATCTTATATTATGTATATATATCAGCTATCATAGCTATATGATGGAGTTGCATTGTTTACATTGTCCGATATTAATGAAGTTAATCCATCACAATCACCATCCTAATTGCATGTACTCACTCATTGACATAGCCCCTTATGGGTTTTCACTTAATGAATCTATTCTCATAGCAAATAAATCTTGCTTAGTTGTCCTCTGGAAATGAAAGAGACCACTAGGAATCATTTTTTAGAAGGTGAAAGTTTGCTGTTCGTTAAAGTAGTGCTTACGAACTCTACTTTAAAAGAAAAGAACATGTTTTTCAGCGATACATAGAGAAGCAATGAATTGTCTCAACGCAGTGACTTCGAATCAGATGCATATATAAAACTGTGTCAATGCAGAAGTCAGGATATCTCTTTAGAAATCTTCTCTATTCAAAATACGATTGCACTCTCTCAACACCTCGTTTCTCTTTTTGCCTATAAATAAATTATCACGCATGCCTTCAAGATAGAATTGATGTACCTAAATGGTATTGTTCTCCCACGTTGCACATATCGAACAGCTTTTTGTTATGCTTTTGCAACAACAAAGGCTTGTAGTAGAGGTAAGCCAAGGTACCAACAACTGGAAGTGGCCAGATCACGAATTTCTTAAGCATGAACATTCTCAAACTCCAAGCAAGGTTTCCGGCAAATAATCCATTTCCGAATGCCTTGTACTCGACGTCCCATCGGTACTCTCTCTTTGCAATGTAGCCCCAATCTCTCTCGACAACGGTCTTATAGAGACTAAGGTTAACAGGTTACTTTAGCCCCAAAAATGCTAGCTTTGTCCTTACTTTGTGTCGAAATTGATGATGTATTCTTTCAAGAAATTTTTTCTGAGTTCAGCGGCCTTCAATTCATCCTCAGTCCAGCCTCTTTGGTACTCCTATTGCCAGTGATAAGAGAAAGTTTATCATAAAATGTACCCATTCCTCGCGTGCTCGGAGATTTCTTCTAATCGTTGCCGACATGTTTTATTGGATGTTTATCTCTCGTTATTTTAGTTCAGGAAAGAAATTAGATTCAAATATCTCAAGTAGAGTTAATAACCACAATTCCCGACTGCAGCATATCTTTAAGGGAAAATGTCTCTGCAACTCAATCTTCATCATCCAAAGAGAAAGCACATTCATTCCGATTCTCAAAAATCCTCAATTTCTTCCTTGAATAGTTATCATGGAGAAATAAGCTCTTGATGACCAGCTTAAAACCCATCATATAGTTAAATAGAGCATAGTACATACAACAAATACAATGTAAGTATGCTCTAGTTACAGCTTCCCATGGGCAGCATACTTTAATAAATAATTTGAAATCAGATGACTAACAAACAATGAAATTTGGTAAGTTACTCCTTAAAAAAAGCCGAAGTTCTCATCAGTCACTCCTCTTGTTGTAACATATTATGAACAGATTCTTCACAGATATTTTCAGAAATATCTCTGAATCAATATCGAGGAATTAGTTTCCTTTCAGATTTGTAATAATCTCATCCTTTTCTTTAATCTTACTCACAAGAGCCTTGATCACGCTCTCGAGATTATTTTGTCCGTTCTTTGCCTCCTGAATCAGTGATTTGATATCCATTTGCGCAAGTTTCGGCCCCGGACTCATAAAACCGGGCCGTGCTTCAAAGCGATGTGCAATCGTATGAGCGTCACTTTCGCTTCTTACTTTCGTTAGCTCCCAGCCGTGTTCCGGGAAACCTTCCATTCCATCTTTAGGATCTCCATCAGAATTCGCGTCTTCGTTTTTCGTATCTTGCTGGCTGTTTTTCTTACTTCTTGGACTCTCAAGTGGGTTATTGTCCTTTGTAGGTGCAGGCTTCATAAAATCGCATAGCATGAGACTTCTCATGGAGCCCATCATGGAATGGTTCATCATGTCATTTGGGAATCGGTCATTATCGAACTCATAAATGTAAGGATCAGTGGGAAAATGGGACGTATTGACAATGAATTGGGTGGTGTTGTGGGGAGCTGCGCACTGATTGTCCAATGCAGCTTTTTTTAATTTTCTCTCAAGCCAAAATTTCTGTCTCACATCTCGATAGTTGATTTTCTAAAGAGGTAATTGATAGCTAAGAAATCGAATGATATAATGTTACCTTCTTCTTTGTATGCGGCTGGAGAGATTTCTTTAATGATTGGCGAATGGGATTATTGTTGTTTTCTTTGTGATTTGTTTTAAACCACGAATTTTTTCTAATCCTGGGAGGTTGATTTTCTGAGAAAGAAGCCGACTTGGTCAGATCTTTGGCGAGGGGAGACCGTATTGGTAAAGCATCAGGATTCATTTTGTTGGTGGAAGTCACTCAAGATCGATGATAAGACTCAATTCAATAAAAACGATTAAAATTAACCCGTGATGTATATTTGTGTCTTAATGGATAAAATGACGAAAATAGCAGATAAAAAAAATACTCCGTAGTTCAAAACCAGCGATTTGGTATTTGAACATCAAGTCGTTTTGATTTGATTTGCATTTAAAACTCTTGAAATTCATTATTCAATCATTCACTAGATTGCACTGTTAATCGTGATGGAGGCTGTTGATATTAATAAATGTGATTTTTAGAAGCAAATACATTTTTTTGAGATAGAGTAATCAATGCTCCTTTAGGAAAGTCTGGTGAGTTACATACATGCCTTTTGAATATATATGGTCTTAGTAATTAATGGGATTATAATATCCGAATAGATCTGCACCGTACCAGTTTCGTGTTGGGATATACTCCACAGGAGGACCTTGCACCCAATTCGCTCCATCATAGATATCACCTTGTCCAGTATACTGCGAAATGAAAGGATAAGGGTATATCGGGCGCGTCATGTTTGGCAATGTTCGAGGTGGGGGACCCATTCCTTTTCGCCCAGGAGGCGGACCGGGAGGTTTCGAGTCATTTGAAGTTCGAATTTCATTCGGGGCTTTACCTTCTTCTACCCATGTAATCATTGCTGTGAGCAAATCCAACGTGTTAAGACCGTCTCCGCCCATGCAATGAGACATTCCTGGCACCAGATACAAGCGAACAAAGCTTTCGACCCATGTACGCCCAACATCATGGAGCAGTTGATGATAATAAGCAACAGTGTTTGACGGTGAGATATGTGGATCGGCCATTCCGTGCCAAAGAATCAACTTACGGCCAGAACTAGCAAATTCTTGAACTTTGGTGTTTGTAGCATCGAATAGAGGGTGGCGTGGACGAAGTGCGTCGAGCGTGTGCTGGGTGAATTGCAGATCATTGATGGTAAAATTAGGCATTGAAGTCTGGAATGCCAGGAATCGCAATACTGGTGTCACTATAGCAATACTGAATAAAGGGTCATCAGGGTGGGCAGCAACATAGACTCCGTCCCAATTCAACTCTGATCCAGGAAGCTGTTGTCCTGCAGTAAGATAAGCTCCTGTTTGCGGATCTTGTGGGCCTGCATAAAATTTCCTGACAACTTCCGCTTCAGCGGCGGTCAGGCATTGGCTCGTATTCGTGGTGCCCTCGGGACATTGAATAGTAGCAGGATCGAATTTGCAGGCTGCAGGATATGAAATAATACCGTCTTTGACACCGTCCAAAGCGTCACAAGCATCCATTACAGCCTGATGTAGAACTGGCAATTTTGCGGACAGGAGAATGTCTTCTCCGTTTTCATCTGTATTCGATCTGGCTAGCCATCCGTGATATAATGTGTTTTGAATTTGGAACAACATGGCGGGTGCTCCAGCAATAATTCCATCGAAATCTTCAGGATAGCGTTGTGCTTCCATCAAAGCTTCTCGTCCACCGTCAGAGCATCCATTGAAGTAGCTATATTTTTCTGATTGACCGTAAAAACTTTTGATGAGTTTCTTAGCAGCTAGAGCGGTGATATGTTGAGCTCTGTATGCAAAGTCAGCTCTTTTTTGCTGATCTTCACCCCAGGAATCAGGATCATTTTGAGTATGTCCCATATCTGTTGCGGCCGAGACAAAGCCACCGCCCATTAAGACTTGACAGCCATCAGAGGCACCAGACATGAGAGAAATAGAGCCACAGAGACCACCACAGCCAAGTTGCAAATAGCGCTGCGTCCAGGTTTTAAGTGGCAGAGTCACTTGGAAGTTAACAGCGGGTGCGAGCGTTCCATTAACTGTACAGAGTGAGATACCAAAAGTGGTGGTTTCCTGTGCTGCGGTGATTTTGCTACCGGCACCTCCAATGTCGGTCATGTCAACTTGCATCAATGAATCGCAACTTGTAATTGGATAAACGATATCCATCTGCTTTTTGTGAGCTATTTCAGCGTGAAATGTGGTAGAAACAACGTATGTACCGACCATAAGCCAAGCCACGAGTACAATTGATGCTGCGGCTATTATGTATAATTTCTTTGTGACCATCGGTGCTAAGATATTCTGAACAAAAGTCCAACAAATTATTTATTAAGGCCCACTGTCAACGCAAATTATTCGAATTAACTCATAAGTCGTTTTCCAATCGAAAAAAACTCTTTTAGAAGAAGAATACAGAGAAGCAAGGTATTTTTTCATTAACTAGAAAATTTTGGCTGTTTGTTGATAAAGGTGAATTGAGGGATCCTGGTAAAGTTTTTTGATATTGGCTTTTTAGTACATAAGTTACAAGAGAAAATTTAGCAATAAATCGAGATAAGGGAGTAATCTTTTCAGAATAGCAAGTAAACAGATTACAGAATGATTCCCAATTTCGTTCTTATGCCCAAGAGACCTCGACTACCTCGCAGAACAGCGATTTCAATGATGAGTTTGATATAATCGCTTTCAGATTTAATCATAAAGCAAGATGCTACTGAATTTAAAGATCGTGTAATCTATTTATTGTATATGTTGGGTAAGAGACGAGTGAATTAAAATTTAATGAAAAATTCGTTTGTCTAGATTGATCTTAACGAGAAAATGAAAAAACTGAAATACAAGTGTTCTGATATTTGTTTTTGAATAAATATTAAAGCCAATAGCGGAAACAAAATGCTGTTAGCCTTGAGATGATTGGTAAATAAGAAATAATGTCAGTGTACGTATTCAAAAAGCCACCTCAAAAAAATCATGAATAATTTTCAGATCACCAAAAGAAAAATTTCAGCTGATTATTTGGTATAATATGAGCAAAGAAAAAACATGACAAGAGCACTCACAAAATTGAATGTAAAGTTTAGCTTCTCTAAAGCAATTAGTGAGAACAAATTTATTAAGTGTAACTTTTATGAGGTATGCAACAATTCGAAAAACTCCGGGATAAACAGTCTTTCGAAAAAATTTTACTACATTGTTCCGAATTATTTAGGAAGCTATATTATTTCTATCAGAGTGGTACCTTGTAATTTCAAGAAACTTAAAAGTATCAACAGTTGATTTTGAGCAACAAGCATGAAAACATTTTCACCCTAAGCCATCACCTGTATATTGAAATGGGAATTTCTCAAACATTAAAACAACAGCAAAATGATGAGCTCTGTCATGAGTCTTTTTTATTAGTGTTTTTAATTACATATGAATCTAGTCTTATTATTGATTGACAAAATCATAACGCCCGATAAAGTCATCACCATACCATTTTCGCGTTGCGATGTAGTCTTCGCGAGATCCTTTCTTCCAATTTGTCCCGTTATAGATATCACCTTCTCCTGTATATCGGGATACAAAAGGGTACGGATAGATAGGGCGGGTCATGTTTGGTAATTTTGGAGAGGCGTCCATTGGTTGGGGACGGCCAGGACCAGGACCAGAACCAGAACCAAGGCCAGGGCCTCTTGGCATTCCTGAAGCTGCATCTATAAACTGGCCGAAGGAGCTGGGTTTTCCAGTGTTTGAGGCCATAATTTCGTCAGGGGCCTTTCCTTCTTCTACCCATGCTACCATAGCAGTCAGGAAGTCCACTGAATTCAGACCTTGTCCGCCTGCACAATGGCCCATTCCAGGTAATAGATAGAAACGTACAAAATTAGAAACCTGCTCTTGTCCCAAATCACGGAGTAATGCATTGTAATATTCCTCTGTGCAAGAAGGAGAAATATGCGGATCAGCCATTCCGTGCCATATAATCAACTTACGACCTGTAGCGGCAAAGGCTTGTAGTTTTGTATTCGAGGCATCAAACAAAGGGTGTCGTGGGCGAAGTGCGTCAACTGTTTCATGAGTGAAGGAGACATCTTTCATTGTCAGATGAGGCATTGGAGTGGTGAATGCCAGGTACCGTAAAATTGGCAATGGCACGCGACCGCTCAAGAAAAGCTGATCGGGGCTGTCACTCACGAAAACTCCTCGCCACTGAATCTCTGAACCATAAAGAGGTTGTCCTGGAGTGAGATAGGCTCCTGTTTGGGAATCTTGTGGGCCTGTATAAAGCTTCCTCACGACATCTACTTCAGCGACAGTCAAGCACTTGGTCGCCTTGGTTGTATTTGCAGGACATTGAATGCTTCGCGGATCAAATTTGCAAGCTGCTGGGTTTGAGATCAGGTCATCTTTGACACCATCCAAAATATCACACTCATCAAGCACGGCTTGATGCAAAATTGGCAGTTTAGCAGACAATAAAATGACCTTATTATTCTCGTCGGTATTCGACCTGTATTGCCATGCGTGGTATATTGTGTTTTGGACTTGGAATAACATAGCAGGCGCTCCAGCAATAATCCCATCAAAGTCTCCCGGATATCTTTGTGCTTCCATTAGAGCTTCTCGACCGCCATCAGAGCACCCATTGAAATAACTGTATCTTTCTGATTGGCCATAGAATTTTCTGATGATCTTACGGACCGCACGCGACGTGATATGCTGAGCTCTGTAGGCGAAATCAACTCTTTTTTGAGTGTCCAAACCCCATGATGAGTTGTCAGCAAAACTATGTCCCATATCTGTTGCAGCCATAGCAAAACCACCATTCATTAAGAGTTGGCAACCGTCAGAGGCTCCTGATCTCAGTGTAATAGAGCCACAGAGACCGCTACAACCGACTTGCAAATAGCGTTGCGTCCACGTATTAAGTGGCAGAAGCACTCTAAAATTAACTGCAGGCTCTAATGTGCCTTTAACTGAACACACAGTGATATTATTGCTCATAGTTTCATGCGCTTCAGTAATTGAGCTTTTATTACCTCCAACGTCAGTCAAATCTATCTGTGTCAAGGAGTCACAGCTTGTAATTGGATAAACTATTTCCAGTTCTCTACGAGATAGCCCGGTCTGAAATGTGACATATCCAACCAATGATCCAATCGTGAGACCAGCCACTAGCAAGCTAAGAATTATCACTGCGATGAATTGGCTAATTTGTGTCATAAGATACTGACTTCGCTCAGAATTATTAATTAACAAATATAAAAATGTTGCTTCAGCTTAAATATTTTGACAATTCAGTGTGATTAATTACTGAGTGATTCTTTCGAAGCGATAACGCAATAATTTATTCGAAGGCTTCTTTGCGTTTCATAACTTAATTAAGAATCCGAGTACTAAACAACGCATTTTCCTCCGAAGAGATGACAAATTAATTTTCTCCATTGCTATTGACATAAAAAAATTTGCTTGACTCAAAATGGAAAAAATTTAAATCATCCAATTTTTTCAAGTTCTCAAACGCCACTTGCCACGAAAATTCAAAGAATAAATTGCTTTCTTGTCTTGGGCTTCTATTATCTCTTAAGGGTTCAATAAAAAAAAACGAAAAAGCTGATCTATTTTCATATATTCTGAAATTCTACCCAACGTTTGACTCAAAATTTTGGTTTATTTGACAATTCTCAAAATTGATCGCCTTCAAACTGGTCTGATTTACAGATAATTTTGGAAAAATGATTCTTGGATGCCTGGGGAGTGAAATTTCTTAAAAAACAAAAGAAATATTATCTTCCTCTCGGAGACCCTCAGTAGGAAGTTTTCGCTGATTCTCGATTCCATTAATTGTAATTATCAGCTTGAAGAGTATGAATTTGTGATCCAGTAGCGCTAAATCAGCGTCAGAAATACTGATTTTTGTCTAAATGAAGAAACTCATATTTTATCTGGATGGTATGTTAATCGACTTGAATTAAGAAAAGGAAAATGCTACGAATAAATAGTAAGAAAATTGAAAGGGGGAAAAATCAGGACCTGTTGCCTTGGGTTCTGAGCGGCAGCGACTATTGGTTTTAGGATTTTCTGAGAGCTACATCTCGGTTGCAACATCGCTATGAGGTTTATGTTTATATCCTCTCACTGCCATCAAAAAAATGATATATATCAGTCATTTTAGATGTTATGTTTATAGTTAACTTTCTGATATGTAAACAATAGGGCCTTTTGAGTTAAATTCAAGATCTCACATATTAAGATCTCAGCAATAGAATTAAGCTTGATTTGGCATTCGAACTAAAAAATTCTCTGCATGATTAATAGTAAAATATATCAATAGGTTCATAAGAAGACTCATAAATATCTATTATATTATTACTTTTCATTGAATTCTTCATAATGGGATTAATTAGGAAAAGTCTTATTGATTTATGAATTCATAACGCCCAAGCAGGTCTGCGCCATACCAATCCCGTGTTGAGACATATTCCGCAGGAGGCCCTTGTTTCCAGTTAGCGGCATCATAAGTATCCCCGTGACCTATATATTGCGAAGTGAAAGGGTATGGATAGATAGGCCTTGTTATGTTAGGCCTTGTTGAGGAAGCGTCTAAATTTCCTTTAGGAGGTCCCATTCCTGGCGGACCGTTTCCTTCAGGAGGTCCCATTCCTGGCGGACCGTTTCCTTCAGGAGGCCCCATTCCTGGCGGACCGTTTCCTTCAGGTTTTTTAGGACCATCTCCCCCTAAGTCCGGTGCACCAAATGGACTGGGTGCTCCAGCGTTCGAGGTCAAAATCGCATTAGGAGCTTTTCCTTCTTCTACCCATGCCACTATTGCACTGAGCAAATCCAATGAGTTTAGACCATCTCCACCCGTACAATGAGCCATACCAGGTACGAGATACAAGCGTAAAAAGTAGTTAACAAGATCATGTCCCAGATCACGGACTAGTGTGTTGTAAAACGAAACGGTACCTGCTGGTGGCATTTGTGGATCAGCCAATCCATGCCATAATATCAGCTTACGGCCAGTAGAGGCAAAGGCGCGCAGCCCTGTGTTTGTGGTATCATATAAAGGATGACGTGGACGAAGTGTATCGAATGTTTGCTGAGTAAATTGCAACTCGCTGAGAGTATAATTAGGATCCACCTTTGTAAAGGCTAAGTATCGTAAGACTGGCAAGGCTATGAAAGTGCTGAACAAAGGCTGGTCAGCAGACGCAGCGACATAGGCTCCACGCCACTGAGACTCTGAGCCATAGAGAGGTTGCCCTGGAGTGAGATAGGCTCTTGTTTGAGGATCTTGTGGTCCGGTATAAAACTTTCGCACTACCTCCACTTCTTCGGCAGTCAGACATTGGGTGGTATTGGTCTCACTTTCAGAGCATTGAATGCTTTGAGGAGCAAATTTGCATGCTGCAGGGTTCGAAATGAGGTTATCTTTAACACCATCTAAAATATCGCACTCATTAAGTACGGCTTGATGTAACATCGGCAATTTAGCATTCAGCAAAATAGCTTTATTATTCGCATCTGTATTCGACCTAGCTTGCCATCCGTGATATAGCGTGTTTTGAATTTGGAACAAGAGAGCGGGTGCTCCAGCGATAATTCCATCGAAAGTTCCGGGATACCTTTCTGCTTGCATTAGAGCTTCGCGACCACCATCGGAGCATCCATTAAAGTAGCTGTATGTTTCAGACTGGCCGTAGAATATTTTGATAAGCTTGCGAGCGGCCTGCCCAGAGACATGCTGAGCTCTGTAGGCAAAATCAACTATTTTCTGAGGATCTTCACCCCAAGCTTCATCTGCTACATGATGGCCCATGTCTGTCGCTGACATTGCAAAAGTACCATCGGATAAGGCTTGACACCCATCGGAGACTCCAGAAACGACAGCAATAAACCCACAGAGGCCGCTACAACCGACTTGCAAGTAACGTTGTCTCCAAGTTTTAAGTGGCAGAAACACTTGGAAATTAATCTCAGGTGCTAATCTCCCTTTAACTGAACACACACTGTAATTATTATGGGTAGTTTCGTTTGCTTCGGTGATTATGCTTCCTTCTCCACCAATGTCTGTTAAATTGACTTGAGTCAAGGAATCGCAACTGACAATTGGATAAACAATTTTGAGCTCTCTACGGGATAGTCGGGTCTGAAAAGTGACATATCCAACCAATGCTCCAATCGTGACACCAGCCACCAGCAGGGTCAGAACTGTAGCTGCTGCGTATTGACTTAGTCTTGACATTTTCTTGAGATTTATTAGGTCAGCAATTTAAAGAGGTTTTATCAAGTAAAGCTACTATGATTCAAATATTCGGATTATGATTCAGTAAAATTAATTCCTGGGCTAACCTTTTCAGAATAGTAAGATGCTACTGAATTTTAATATCGTGATATCTCTTTATTGTATATGCTAAGTAAGAGA
>ENA-UOUE01001255-UOUE01001255.1-compost-metagenome-genome-assembly--contig:-NODE-1255-length-16850-cov-7.097061_pt1 | contig 16850 bp, 17 predicted proteins | sample MGYA00238146_ERZ747223 | MGnify/ENA primary metagenome ERZ747223 (study PRJEB28781, sample SAMN06268865) | compost metagenome | isolation source: single cell | place: USA: California, Emeryville, Joint...
CCAGCTGTCCCAACCATCAAATTCGGTCACAAGTCAGAACATTCCTTCCCAACCGTCCCAACTATTAAATTCAGAACGCACAAATCTGAACATTCCTTCCCAACTGTTCCAACCATCAAATTCAGAACCCACAAGTCTGATCATATTACCCCACCCATCCCAAATATCCCAACGGACCCACACGTCCCAATGCCAACCATCAAATTCGGTCACAAGTCAGAGCACTCTTTCCCAACCGTCCCAACCATCAAATTCAGAACCCACAAATCTGAACATTCCGTCCCAACTCTCACCTGGAGAACCCACAAGTCAAGCAAATCCCCAATGGGAAGAGCCTACCACCACTAATTTTAATTAGCATTGTTTAGTGTTTCCTTTCACTTTTTGGATAATTTCATCCATTTTTCTGTTGTTGTTGATAAACATGCATGTTTGTAGTTCATCTTGTTTAACACAACAACTCTGATTTCCAAATATAAAATACTCGAGTACATTCAGAGTGAGAGCGAATGAAACAAAAAATGTCATTAATTGTGCCTGAATTCATGGTAATATGGTAAAGCATTTTATCAATGAGGTTTTTTCTCTAAGAGAAAAGCTATTTATCAATTAGCAAACCTCTCATATACTTCTACATTTTAATTCAGAATCCATCCAAGTTTCATTAGCTTTTTATTAGCGGTAGAAGATCATTGCTTCTATTTCTATGCGATCTCTTTAAGATCAATACAATGTTAGTCTGCTTGGTAAACATAAACTTCGATCATAATTATTGCTTATATCATTCAGGTTTTTTCAGACATACCATGAGAAAATATTGTCTCAACTACCCTTCGAAAACGTTTTCTTGCTCTCATTTGACGGATTCCCACACCTTTCCCCCAATTTATACTAACTCACTCTGAATAGAGAACTTTGACTCCTTTTTCCTGAAAAAAAATGGAGATGATTAGCTTTGAACTCTAAGTAGGAAGAAAATTCGCTTAGTTATAGATGCCTACCCGATTCATCTACAAGTTTCTCTGTTGCCACCGTTAGATTGGACGCAAACTCTCACTCACGAAGATACACGCTTTAAATGTTTCTCTAAATTTGAAACTGATTATTTACTTTCCTGACAAAAATAAGTAGACTAATCACCCAAAAATTGATTTGGCTGCTTTTAAATCCAATTTAAAAAAACTACAAAAACCTGAATTCTTCAGGATTTTCTTCGATTCCGTTCATTTTCTAATCCTTCACATTCATTCTGGCAACTTTTCGAAAACCACAATCAGAAACGTGCTTTTTTCATAAATCCAGTTGCTTTATCTACAATAGCATCATCCAAGATGATATCAACCGAATTGGTAAGTTGATTTAGTTTTGTTACACGGGATAATTTTTGACTTTTAATTTGAATATACGATGCATACCTTTTATTGGATTCTGCTCACTCTCTCACTCCTCTTGGTCGCCTATCTGTATCGGCAAGCAATTAGAGTGCGTAATAGATGGACTTCACGGAAAGCTACTCTGACAGCAGATATGATACATAATCCTCAGCATCATTGGAATGAACTCGTTTCTGATGATCAATATTGCTGTTCAATTTGCCGTAAGTTCGGCGGAGGACTTTTCGGTTCAAAAATTAACAAATGTGCCATCTGTGGAGTCGTTAGACATGCCACATGTCATGAGGATCAAGCAGCGCCTTGCAAAGCGATGGTCTCTTCGGGATCTTCAGCCAAGTTCAGCCATCAGTGGAGACCTTCCATTCATAAGGCCAAAGCATGTGAGCACTGCAGAAAACGTTGCAATGCTAACGATTTTACCGTTCTTCATTGCTTGTGGTGCCAGAAGGCTGTTCATCAAACTTGCTCGACGTAATGAGATAATGACATCTGCGGTTAATCATATTAATTTCTAGGCATCTTGATGAAAATTGCGATTTTGGAGCTCTACACGATGCTATCATATTCCCATCCGAAGTCTTAGTACGTAAAAAGCCAACAGGAGATTCGGCCGGCTTTGATTTTGACATCGATTTCCAATTTGCCAGCCCAAACAAATGCCCAATCATTGCTGTAGTGAACAAGAAATCTGGCGGCTCGCTAGGTGAAGAGGTGCTGTGTGATTTCTATCAATACTTGAACCCAATACAAGTAAAACCTCCCAAAACTATTAATAGAATCGTAATGGCGACTTGTTCAGGTGATTGATTTAATCGATGAAGGATTCGAGCGATTGCTTCATTTCAAGAAATTGGCTCCAAACTTGAAATTAATCGTCGGAGGTAGCATTTCTGCGTCAAAAAGTAAACTAACGCCGAAAAAATAGGAGGAGACGGGACTATTGGGAGCACATTAGATTTTATTAAAAAAGAGATTCAAGGTGGGGACACCCTTTCCGATCCCAAGGTTCCAGTGGCTGTACTTCCATTAGGAACAGGAAACGATTTTAGTAAGAAAAACAGCAGCTCATTTATTTTACAATGCGAATTTAAATAGGCAGAATGCTTGGCTGGGGGATGGGAAGCTCAAGTCCAAATGTCAAGAACCAAATTATGGATGTTTTGTACACTAGCGAGGAAGTGATCGTTGATCGATGGTAAAAATTTGGAGATTTAGTCACGAGAAAACATTAATTTTTCGTAGGCATGTATTTATCGAAAGGTTTGCTGACGGAAAATCAGTCCCTATTCTCGATAAAACCGTCAATAACTACGTTGGCGTTGGAGTAGACGCTAAAATCACTCTCACCTTCCATGACATTAGAGAAGCTTATCCAAACGTCTGTAGAAATCTCGTACATATTTGCTCTTGAACGTTCTCCGCTAATTACCCGCTTATTAACTTAGTTCTTCAACAAAGTGCTTTACGGAGTGATCGGTGTTATAAATTATTTAAGATGCGACACGCCAGATATCCATCATCGAATTCGAGTGTACTGCAATGATCAATTAATCCCTATCAGACACGCTGTAAGCATTGAAAAAATTAAATGCAATCTAACCCACTCATTAAAGAGAGGTGTCGTTGTTCAGAATGTATTGACATGGAGTGGCGGTGTAAAAGAGCTATTCGGTGAAACCCGAAGAATGAAAAGAGCTCAGCGATGCGGAGCAATTATCAACGGCGCCAATATTGACCAAAGTAAATACAAATACGAGGATAACTTCAAAAGACAGAGTGTGTCTGATGGACTGATTGAAGGAATTGTGCTAACTAGCACCCTTCATATCGGACTCCTTCAGCTTCAATTGGCGCCAGGACAGCCATTATGCCAAGGAAAGTAAGATAAAACTATTGAGATTTGCTTTAACATAATTAAAATAAAAGTAAAATTGTGATCGAATGCTTTGATGAAAAAATCAAACTACCGATTCAGACTGACGGTGAACCTTTCCCTCTCCAAGGTCCCTTCAGGGTGACTATCGACAAATGTCAGAAGACCAGGATGCTTGGACTGAAAGGCCAAATTAGAACCAGAAAGGAATATAGTTTTATTAAAGACTCAAACGATCAATCGAAGGCACGTTAAATAGACAGATATGCTTGCCTCAGGCAGCAGTCTGATATATTGTACATATTTGATTCAAAATTTTATCTCTTTTGCGCGTAATGCCCAATAAAGTGTGTCAGGATCCTAAATAAATAGTATGATACTATTTCTGTGAACATTCTTCAACAAGCGACATTTTCAATGAGTTTAACACGAAAGAGCCCCCATGCCTACTAGGATTGATTAGTTTTAGATAATTTTGTTGAAAGAAAAACAAAAAGAAAAAAATAGCTTGTTCAAATGAAAGCTTCTGCAATCAAGAAAAGCCTGCAACACCGAGTTAGGCCGATGGAAATTTCTTTAACCACTTGTACACAATTTACAAGAAATCCTATCTACCTGATGTTCTGAAGGAGAAATTAATTTACCTTCGAATACGCTTTTTGAATATGAAAGAAATATATATTCTAACGATTAATAAAATTGGTATGGATCTCTTTTGTTTGTCTATACAAATAACTTTTCACCTGCAAACTAATTGCCCAGAGTCAGTTTATTCTGACTATCCACTTGGAACTTCAGAGCACAACCCATTCCTTCAATTCGCCGTTTATGAGCCATCTTTGCTGTTAAATCTTTCAGGTTGAGCGACAAAACTTGAGCTTTTGATTTAGGGTCATCGAATCTACTCTCATATTCAAGCCGCTTTTGATCAATTTTTGTCGCGCTGTTTTTTCTTGAACTGATTCTTCTCTGTGTTGAACAATCAGAGCTTGATTTCCTTGATGATGTCTTATTTTTGCTATTTGATCTCGAATAAACGTCAGGAGTACCACCATTATACGTTCTTCTGTCTCTATCGAAACTACCAGGGCTCTGCTTCAGTTCTGATCAAGTTTAAATTTTGTGATAAGATTGAAGTTTCTCATATTTTCTATTACTTAGATTGTCGCTATCTTCAGAATCAGCCTCTGGCAAATGTGGTGTTCGTCTTCCCGATTGAACCATACTGGCAAAAGGACTGGCATGAGTACTGAGTCCATGGAATGTCATAGAAGCGTTGCTAAACCCTGAAAGTCTTGTTGATGGTGTTCCTAACATAATGAAATAAACATCTCCCATCATACTGTGTTAATCTACCAATCTTCAGCTTATGAGATAAGAAGTTCCCTTTAATAGGCGTTCTGCAGCCATCTGAAACGTTCATTGACCTTTCAGTACATGGAGTTGACTCTCGCAACGCGTCTTGCTCGTAGTCAAATTTATTTTCGAGCGTTTGCATTATGGAATTGAGGTGGATAGAAGTTTTCTTATTAAATCCAGCTTTGAAAACAAATTTAGTACATAGCATCCATCAATTAGCTACTTCCAAGGTCGATCGATTTTGATTTATTATGCATCGGAGAAAAAGTGCGCTTATGCGTTGGTGAGAGGATCTCTGGTTGGAAAATTTTGTGGTTTCCAACCATCGTGTACATACCCGAATTTTTCATACCAGTCATATCATCCACCTTGTTAATGTATTAGCACTGCCCCAAAGAAATTTTAAGTTACATATCGGATTGTTCCACGTTGTTTAAGCTCATAAGCAAGAGTTCCGTTCAGAGGATTATATGAACCAGGCCCAAGAAACTCATGCGTGCTACTGCTGCGCGTCTTTTCGAAAATTAGATCCAAGTTGTCTGCGGTTGGATTACATGTGGAGTTTTGAAGCGGTCAGCCGTTACTGCTCTCGGTTTTCGCATAGCGCCTTCTTTTCCAGTGAAGACTAAATTGTTTCCGCGATTATCGACCTATAAGCAAGAATTATGTCAGAAATTCGATGCATTTCTTTGAATTCTACCTTTAAATCATAAAACGGCGCGTGATAGATCTCATGTGGATTCTTCAGATCTGGTTAACAGCGGTTAAGTAGGACTAGGAAAAAGAGTACCTAAATTTGTTGCCCTCATAATTTAATGATTTATTGTGAACAAAAACCCTGTTCAAGATTTTAAAATCTTTAGAAAAGTAATATCAGATTAATTTTCTAAGTAGCGTTGAGGTTATACTTTTAGGATAAAAAGTTGATATGAGTTAAAGCTAATTTTAAAGGCGTTTTGAAACAACCTTGCATTAGCTTAAAGTATAATATTCAGGTTCCATAATCAAGGTTGAAAGAATATTTCGATTGAAGGTGACTACTTCATGAAAACCGCAGCAATTCGCAAGAGAATTTCTTGTGATAGTGTGTTTTCTATCAAGACTTACACTTTTTGTTGACAGATGAAAGATATGCAATACTTAATATCTGAACATCAGATAATCATTAGAACTCTCTCAAAACTAAAGAAAATATAAATAAAACGATGTGAGTGATCTACGTTATGATGATATGATTGAGAAACTGAGATATTTAGTTCAGAAGGGCAGATATCAGAATTGAAAATCTTAGATCTATACTATGCCTTTCATATCAATCTTATAATGATTAAACTACTAGTCTTAAAAGGAAATGTGAGATGAAGATCAAGATGCGCAGATATTTCGACATTAATACAAATTCCTTATCTAATCGAGAGCATTGCTCTGAGCAGAAACACACACAGGAAGTTATTTTTTATCCGAGTAATAAATTAAAAAAGCGCACTCAAAGTATAACTTGAGAAAAAACTTCCTTACAATCCTGGGAATTCGCTAATTAATTGACATCAATGACTCAAAACGGTACTAAGGATCTTGTGATAGAGTCCAATCTCGCAGTTAGTAAATCGAATACCACTGCTGCTATGTAAAAATCTCCAATTGTTGCCAATGACCTTATCGATAATCAGGAGTCCGAGAAGCCTCGAGGAAAAACTTCAGATGCATCTAAATGAAATCGCAACCATGTAAATTGCATGCAAATATTGGGCATTTATCTCTCGTTTATCTTTCAGGAAACAAGCTATCGCTGATATGAAAGCCGAATCAAAAGAGACTGAGGAGAAATATGTACTGAATTTTCAATAATTTGGCTTGACTAGATGCAGACTGAGCATAACAATGAATTGAAAGAAAATAATCGCAGAAGCCGAGAGAAAATTAAAGAGCTCGAGGAAAAACTCGGCAAAGTCCTGGATACGAATAAAGAAGAAATAGACAAAATGAAGGAACATCACCAGGCGGATATAAAAGGTTGCATATACCAAACGATTTGTTGTGCTGACTGACTGAAATGATGCAGAAATTGCCAATCAAAATTATGAGGTACAAAACAAAAAGGATTCAGAAATAAATCGGTTGACAGATAAACTGAAAGAATACAGTCATTTTCTGGTATGATGAATTGTTATGAGCGCAGTTATTAACCATGGTACTCCAGGAAAGAGAGAATCGTTTGCAAAAAAAGATAAATGAGACCAGTCAGGATTATAGGATGTGGAAAGATCAATACGAAAAAGAGAGGAAAATTCATGGTGAAAACATTATGCAGAGGGAAAAAGAAGCTGAGATTCTGCAATCTAAAATGCGACTGGAGCAAGAAATAAAGTTCAGAGAAGAAAAGCATAAATATAAAGAAGAAGCTCAGGATGGTACTACAATGATCGTGAGCATTAATCATTTGAAAAAATTAACTTAGAGGTGTATGAGAGTTTGGTAAAAACGCAAGAGGAGAACGCGAAACTTCGAGAGGAATTAGCAAAACATCGAGTTGAACTTGAGCAATTAGGTCGACAGAAAGAGAGACTTGCAGGGGATAATAAAAGCTTTAAAAGAGATGTTGCTATTGAAGAAGAAGGAACGTTGGAATATCAGGCGATCAACTACCGCCAAGCTAACAAAATCCGAAAAATTAAAGAAAAAATCCAATATTTGAAGAATTTTATCGCACAGGTACCATAGAGAGATTCGCAGTGTAAACTAATGCGTTTGTGTAGGAAGTGTCCAAGTACAAAACAGAGATTGAGATGCTTAAAAAGCAAAATCAACAGGCAGTCGAGGAAAGGGAGGAAATAAACGCAGGTACTATAGCGTTTTTAGCTATTATCAATGAAAAATTTTTTTGTGGTAGAACTCAGAGAGCAGCTTAGAATCAAGGTGAAAGAAATAAGAAATCTGAAAGTCATCGCACAAAAGATATTGGATCAGAAGTCTGAAATTGAGGAGTTTTTCTTGGCATCAATAAATTATGTGAAAGAAGAAATCGCCAAAAAGAACGCACAAGAAACAACGAAAAAATCCTCTCGATTCCCAGATATATTAACCAAATCTAAAACCGATATTCGGCCCACCAGAGTCTACTCAGATAAAATGGATTTCAGTGCCCTAAGCTGGGAGGATAAAGAAAAAATTTTGAGAGTTTTGTTCTCAAGAATGACATCAGGAGGCTCCAAAAAGGATCTGAGGATCCCAAATAATGTTTATCGTGTGAACGCGAGCACGCATTTGGAAAAATCTGTCGAGGAAGTAGGCATTCACCACTATCACTCGCAGCCATTTCTTAGTCCAAAATAACTTGAGAGTGTTAAACTTGTAGTGTCTTTGAAGAAATCAATTTTTACAAACATTCAAACTAGGTCTTCTTAAGTTTTATGTATTTGTAAGCATTGCTTCGTGTGATTATTTCAGTGGTGATTAAAGAACATCATTTTTATTTTTACGATGATAGATAACATTTGTTTTTCCTACAAACATACAAAAAGATTTATTGTGAGATTTGAACTAATTGGAACGGATAATCATTAAAAAGATCCGATTTTATAAAATCTGAAAAAGCACATGAAATTTTCATAAAATAAGCATAGAACGGAAAGCATATCGACAAAGACCAAGAAAATAATGTTTATAGGGCTTTAACCTATAGCCTTCATATTTTTAAGTAGTAGTAGACCTTTTCAAAATGGAAATGCTCCACTGAAAACTACCAAAGAAGGAATTAGAGTGGAAAAATTTTGACTGTCACGATGGATTATGTACATTTTTTCAAGCTTACACTATAATAGCCCATAAAAGATATCATATGTGCTTATATACGAGAGACATACACTTAATATCTCTTAACACACTGCGAATTAATAAAGCTGATTAGCAAACCTTAAATAAATCTAACAAGACAGGAAATCTCTAAAATGGTATTTTGTTCGTTCTCCGCCTAAGTCGCTGATGTTGCTCATTGATGTAGTCCAAGAGAGACGCTAAGAAGAAGGGTGAAGGTGAAGAAGGTGGTGCCGACGAAAAGAAGGAAGCCCAACTTGGCCCACAATTGGCTGAAGGAGAACTCTGCTTCGGAGTTGCTCACATCCTCGCCACATGGAACGACACCTTCATTCACGTTACTGATCTCAGTGGAAGAGAAACCCTCGTCCGTGTCACTGGTGAGGACTAATACTTCAGTTGAGAGGATTCTGAGCAATTTTCTATTTATATCCTTAGGTGGTATGAAAGTCAAGGCTGACAGAGAAGAATCTTCCCCTTATGCTGGTAAATACTGCACACATACCTTGCTAAGCGAATTTGAAATAAAGCTATGTTGGCTGCCATCGACGTTGTCAAGAGATTAAAAGAATTGAAAATCAATGCTCTTCACGTTAAGCTCAGAGCAAGAGGAGGTCAGTTTTCAAAAATTAAGTGGGAGATGCTGAATCAATCCTTTACAAAATAGGTGTTGATACCAAGACCCCTGGCCCTGGCGCCCAAGCTGCTTTGAGAGCTCTTGCGAGATTTGGTAATTGCACGTTTTTTAATAACCAGACTAAGATTTGATATCAGGAATGAAAATCGGCAGAATTGAAGACGTCACTCCAATCCCAACCGATTCCACAAGAATGAAAGGTGGTAGAAGAGGTAGAAGATTGTAAATACATAATCGACTATCCAACAAAGCCAACGAGGACCAGAACCAGCGATTAGAGAAAACAAAAATAGCTTTGGAAAGAGGGGAGAGAATGAACGCTTTTCAAGATGCAATTCTCTCCTTTTTCAAAAAAATTTTTAAAATGGCAGTTTTATTTGTATCCCTTTCTTGTTATCGTGCGTAGTTGAGAGTTATCGAAGCAAACCTGTATGGTGAGCCCCCTCTATTATGAACTTCTACTCAGCAGAGCACACAACACTCTATAGTGACTGGTTCGGTACTTAAGTCATTTTGTTTGCCAACACTACAGTGATAATTATTGAAAAATTTCGCTGGAGATCTGTACTTCTTCCACTTTCAGATCGAAATTAGCTTTATCCATATTCCTGACAAGTTTAACTTTTTCTAGTCCAATATTTCTTCCTTATTTTCAAGGGATTCTCTCGAAGTTAAGAAGTTCAATTTTCTACTTATCAATAGCTTTCAAACAACTCTATTTATTTCATTGTTTTATACTATTCATTTCCGATCTCAATTTTTCGCTGCTTGTTACACAGAAATCTTTGAAAACTCCTGTATCTTGGTTCTGTTGTCTTAGAAACAGTTATTGCGTCCTCGGACACAAGAAGAGAGATGAAAGAAATAAAATCTGAAACCTTTTTGTGTGAGATATTGCTCCCGAGTGTTTAAATCTACAAGATCTGAATTTTGAGATCTTTTTTTACTGAAAGAGATGGAGGAGCGCCAACGATATTTCTGGAAGAAAGACAACGTATTTGCTACTGACCTTATAAATTCTAGCTGATTGAAAAGCTTCGTAAGAAATTAATGAAATAGTATTATTTGAGATAACTTTTCTCAAACAATCAAGCAATTTAAAATATCGAAGTGAGCTCACAATGTCATCCAAGAATTCCTCATCTACTTATCTTACCAGTAACAGTACGGCAAGCTTGATCGTCGTTCACCAAGTCGGTCCTATTGAAGCTGATGAAAAGAATGTGTATGACTCCAATATCAAGGAAAACTCCGACAATAAGGAAAATTCTGACCACAAGGAAAACTCCGAAAAGCCATCAAGCCTCGAAATTGTTTTGGAACAAGTGAATCGAGAAGAAAACGTATCACAATTTGCAGAACAGTTTTTCTTTTCGTTGTTTAAATTCGTGCGACATTACCAACTACAACAGGGTTTTTTAGCATTGCGTTGCAATTGGAGCAAGCATTTGGTCTCAAAATCTGCGTCTTACCAAAGGATTAGGAATTCTGTGAATTATCAAATTTTCCCACCGTCAGAAAATGAACAGGCAGGTCCACAGCTCACTAATGAACGAATGGATCAACGAGCCAAAAATGATCAAATCATCTCAATGCCTATAAATACGGGTCCACAGTTTCCGAATGAATCAAAGGTCGTACAATCAAAACAATCAGGTCAATGGAGAAGAAGACGATGGCTGTATGGGATCCTTGCTGGCCTCAGTTGTGTCACAGTTGTTGTTGTTCTAGCTCTCATTCCGGTTTATACATCCAGGAATAAGTCCACAACTGAAGACAATTTGATCGAAGAGCTCAAAAGCAAAGGAGGGCCATGGGTAAGAGACCTCGTTGAAAACCATTCATTCACAAAATCTTCACCTCACCCGGGAACATTATTCATTTATAGTCTTGGAGACAATGGACATGTCTTTAGCGCCTATTATCACCCTACTAAAGCTCACACTGCCACGACTTCGGGAAAGGATGACTCAAGGAAAATCGATCTGGCTCCAGCGGGTCAATGGGCTATTAGCATTCAAGCAAAGTCTGATGATCCAAAGAAAAATCGTGTTTTTTATAATACTTTAGCATAATTAGCGTTAGCTACTGTTTCTTGACAATGGGTTTTTTTACTAATGTTAAATGTTACCTATTACTTTGATAACTATATAATTTTCGAGTTACTAACTCTTTTTACTTCACTATTTGCAGTAAAGTTGAGATATTGTTCAAGAATAATAGGGAAAATTTATGACATGAACAGTAAAATATTATGAGCAAGCTGAGGCTTAAAAACAGGCAAGAAAGTTAGGGATTTGGTAATTTATCAAATTGATATTGTAGAAAAAGTAGATTCTGTCTTTAATACAAAAACTATACATATAATTTTTTTATAAATCTCAACAATTAACTCTCATTTCTAATTGTGAAGATCGTGAGCACAAAAAACTAAATGATCTGCAGAATCTTCAACAAAGCTTTCTACTTGGAAAGTTGAGTGATAAATTCCATGCTTACGAGCATAAGAAGTTGCCTTCTTCAGAGTGCGTGGAGGGTTCGAAGAAGTTAAATGCGCCGTCATGGCAATCTTTCCAGAGCTTAACGACCACACATGGAGATCATGGACATTAATCACTTCTGGAAGCGCCAGTAATTCCTTCTCATATTCTTCTACGTTAACTCCTGGCGGGACTCCCTCCATCAAAGTTCTCACGCAGTTCTTTGAAATTTTCACGGTGGTAAGAAGAACGAGGGCAGAAAAAAGAAATGTGCAGATTGGGTCCGCAATGCGCCACTCCGGATTAATCCAAATTAGTGCACCCGCGATGGTGACTCCTACACTCTGGAGTGTATCACCTAGGTTATGAAAGCAGAATAAATACGAATTTTGTTGGAATTAAATTACCTAAGACATGGAGAAAAGCTGACTGCACATTAAGATTTGAATGGGAATGGGAATGTGAGTGAGACTTTTTCTTTTTCTTCTGGCCATTCCCACATTGAGAATGTTTGTGGTCATGATTGTGGTGATGAGCATGATTGTCTCTCTCTTTTTTGTTATTGGATTTGGAGTCATGACAATATGAACCAGTAGCAATTATATTAGGTAACTCTAAATCAATCTAATTTTGAATTCGTGTAAATAAATTTGCGAAGGAAGTTAAGCTTACAATAGCATTTTCTGAACCAATTGGGCCCGATTTTGGCTGCTGCTGGCGATTATCCTTCGAGTAATGCTGATGATCCTTATGGTTTAGATTGCCAATTCTGATTTCAGGAGTGGTAGGGTCATCTTGCTCGCATTGTCTCTTTTCCTCGACTTTCGTCTTAATTTCGATAAGGTACTGGTCTTTGAAGAGAAATTTGAGAGGATAAATCAAATTTATTACTATGATGATGATTCTGAGCTTGGGTTTTTTTATCTTTGACATCCTCTTGATGGTCGTGAGTTCTCTTCTTGTTTTTATGATTGTGATTACTCTTCTTCGAATCTTTATGCTTGTGCCTATGATCAGACCGGTGCTCATGATCATGTCCATGACTATGACTATGCCCATGCCCATGATCATGATCATGTCCAGAGTGGAGAACCTTCATCATTACAAGATTGCATACCAGTCCGAAAATAGCAGTTATGAACATGAGTTTCCCATCCACTTCATCGTGGGATACAACTCGTTCAGCCGCTTCATAGACTAGCCAGATAGTGATGCCCCAAATTAGCATCATACTTGCAAGTGCACCAATAACCTCGGCTCTCGCATATCCATAAGTCAGCGTCTTAGTTGCTGGTCGTTTCCCAATTAATAACGAAACAATTGCCAATGCTAAGCCTGCAAAATCTGTAAACATGTGGGCCGCATCTGAAAGGACTGCCAAAGACCCGGAAATAAACCCGCCAACGACCTCCGCAGCCATGAACAGCAGACATATCACAGCGACAATGATGAGCTTCACCAAGGCTTTCTTTCCAGATTTCTCTCGATCACTGAAAACTGCTTCGACATGGTATAAATCCATGTCATCTATCGAGTCCTCTTCATTAATTTTTAGATATTGTTCTTCGTCTCTCATATCCTTTTGCTCAGTTGTCACCATTTGAGTATCTATATAATTTTTTAGAATTAATTGCTCAAGAATGCCAGCTCATTTACTGCTTTCTGTCTTGATGTCGCTCATTATAGACAAATGAAGGAAAGATATTCTGCAGGGTGTACTTTTTCGAATAGTATTTCAAAATTAGATTATAACATTTTGATTTAATATCTATCATTGCTTTTTTGTGAATCCTAAGTATAGCTCTCAGTTTAAGATCAAGCATTGCAAATATCAGAAATTGCTTTCATCATCTGACAACAGAGTGCGAAGATACGATCATGTTGAACTCATCAGAATCTCTCTACTGAATAGCGTAGCTTCTATTAAGATCAGTTTTCTTGAGAGAGAGAAAAAAAAGCCATGTGATTGGCTGACCGGAGCGATGAATTTTCAAATTTTACTTATGCGTCTTAAAATGTTCATAAAATTGATGACTTACCTACCAAATTGGGCTCATAAGTGAGATTCCAAGATGTTTCGTGATTATTTTTTTGATGGGCTGATTTTAAGAAATTAAACTGAAAATTTTTTCATTAGGAAAGATTTCCGAAGAAGAGGTAGCTGACTATAAGTTTTTTTTTTTCTCTCTCTCTTTCTCTCTCTTTTCTGAAGAACATACACAACTAAGGAATATTTTGCTACTCTAAGCTAGGCAACAATTAATTATTAAAACCAAAGCGTTTAATAGAAGAATGCCGTGTCAATTTAGGAAATAGTTTTTTTTTAAAAAACTAATTAGATTAAGATCTCGAAGCTTTGCCCGAATTAGAGAAGGAAATTGTGACTCAGATTAAAATTTTGAACCTGTTATCACAATCGCCGTGTCATGTTATCTGCTAGAAAAAAATGTTGGCCTTTTTTTTAAAATTTAGTATGTTTTTAAATGTTTATGTTTATTGAGTGAGCTTATTACACACCATTTATAGAGAAACACCTCACATGCATTTATAATCGCACTCAATAATGTTCGTTTAGTGACCCAACTTCAACTCTTTCCTAATCCTATCTTCAGTTAAAAGTGGAGAAACATTTTCATGACTTTCCACGGATAACTTAGCGCAAGCCATTCCTGCCTTAATCGAGAGGTGCATGTCTTGCCCTTTGGCGAGTCCCCATAAAATACCACCCAACAAGCAGTCACCTATCGCGAAACATTCAACTAATGAACTCAAACAGTACTACCTGCTCCATTGACATTTTGGACTTTAGTCGAGCGCTCTGTTTTAAACAAGAAGTCTCGAACTGTGAGATTGCCAGCCCAACGCAGTTCAAAAAGCAACACTCCTTCTGCTCCCAGAGATAGTACGATATATCGAAGATTGCTAGATTCGTTGTTTTCTTTATGGACAAGCTCGAACACCGCAGTTCTAATATTAGAGATATCTAGATAATGAAGATAAAGCATTTTTTCAATTATATATTAGATTGAATACTCTCAGAGTAGGCTAATTCGGACTTGCCGTTCTTTGTGCGGATGTAATTCGCCATCGTGTAAAGCTCGTGAAGATTGGGCTTGATCATGTGGAATTTGTGTAACTCGTTGATCTTTAGGATTTTCAAAGATTTAGCGATTGAGACTGGTTCGTAAATGAGGTGCACGGATTTTGTGTCTTGAAGAGCAACAACGATATCTTTGATGAATTCTTCATGCAAGTTGCCATCGAGCACCACATAGTTTGCGTTTTGAATGTCGTCTACATACTTCTCGATCTAGATACAGATGATATTGTCAAAAACATTATAATATTTGGGAGAATACATTGCCAATTCTTTGCTGTTCAACTATGTCACAGTTAGCAATCGCTCCAATAAGGTCTCTCTTTTCGTCCAAAAGAGCCAAATACTTGCCAGATGATCTTCCTTTAGACACTATAACTCCATCTGTAGGCTAAATTTATTGATGTGATGAGTCTGCTGCATAAAGATGGGAATTACCAATTGTTTGGCCTTGAAATCGGAAAGGATAAGTTTCCCTGCTATATCATCTCCAATGAAAGTAATAAATTCTGAGCTTTTGAGTCCAAGCCTTTGAACACATTCAAAAATGTTTCGGCCAACTCCTCCTATTGAAACGTCAGCGACACCTGGATTGGAAGTCTTTGTAAGGAATTTATTGGTGGGTTTTCCAACAATATCCACATTGCTGCCGCCTATTATGATAACTTTCTGCTCGTCTAAGAGCTTTGAAATCGACTTTTTGGGGTTCATTATCGTAGAGAGCTGGACTGCAATGTGGGCTCCAACAGCAGCATTGTTCTTAATAAGAGCAATATCTAATGAAGAAGTCGATATTATAAACACTATTATTCGTAAATTTTTCATACTTGAACGAGATGAGTCTCCGCCACTGAGTTCATTGACTCTTTTCAACAGGAATGGAGTGACCGCCTGGCCAGAGATGCCTTTTTCTCTATTAAAATACAGAGATAATTATAATTTAATTCATTGAAAGTCAGCTACTTTGCTTCCTTTAGAGCTTCATTAATAGCTTTTTCGACAACTTCAGATTTCGATTCCTGAGATAGCGAACGAGAGGTTAATTGGATTTTTCATTCATAATTTGCTTACATGTTCCTTGGGCACTGGAACTGTCACCAAAATTCCATTCTTAAAGCCGAGATCAACGAAGGAACTCTTTATCAAATTCGCGCAATCATAAGTAGAATCCAGCCGAAGCGACACCGGATTTTTTCCTTCGCTGAAAAAGAATTCTGGGAATCTACTTGTTTTGTATCCAACGACAGCGACTCCCAACGTTTCAAGCATCTCCAAAGTTTTTGGGATGTCCAAAATCGACTAATCGATTCAATAAGCTCCCTTTATTAATGATATTATATCTACTTTCACTCCAGCAGACACGACGGCGACGGGTGTCTGACCAAGTTCAATTAAATCTGCTGAAATATCCATAGTTTCTTCAACTCCTCTATGGACGCCTCCAATACCTCCTGTCACGAATATTTTAATACCAGCCATATGCGCAAATATCCTATGTAAAAAAAAATTAAAATCAGCACCTGTATTGGTTGCGAGAGGTACATTGTCGCTGCAACAGTTGTGCTTCCGTTTTTTTTCTGAATAATAATCTCCGCGATATCTCTTCATCAAGTTAATAATTAGAAAGAGAGGCTAAAACATGTACTACCTGCGAGAACATTTCTTTACTTTATGCCCTTCTCTTGCCAAAAAATCAATTTCTTCAATATCCAAACCTGAATAACATGTTGTCTTGCTTTGCTTCATTTGATTTGTTTACCTATTTTGATTCTGCCTTGGACGATAGCTATGGTCGCTGGAATAGCTCCGTTATCTCTGACAACTTGTTCTACGCTCAATGCTGTTTCAACATTAATTGGATAGTGCATTCCTGCAAAACTATTAAGATCAGCCAGCGTGAAGGACATTACCATGGGTGATAATAGTTGATTCTAAGGCAACAACAGGTTGGTTTTTCAGCAATGCAGCCTTTACTTCAGGTTTTATGTCCAAATACTACAGATACTTATATCAGTGAGGCCAAATATTGTTCTAGTAACCTTGAAATATCCAGAGTCTACATGTCTATCGAGTAGTCTGAGTCTATTGATCGAGTTCATCTTGAAAAATATTCTGAGAGTGTAGTTACTTGCGAAATTTATTTAAGTGAAAATCACCTAATAAGATTTTTTATGAGAAGAACATTCCTGTGAAGGCT
>ENA-UOUE01001256-UOUE01001256.1-compost-metagenome-genome-assembly--contig:-NODE-1256-length-16820-cov-7.448128_pt1 | contig 16820 bp, 5 predicted proteins | sample MGYA00238146_ERZ747223 | MGnify/ENA primary metagenome ERZ747223 (study PRJEB28781, sample SAMN06268865) | compost metagenome | isolation source: single cell | place: USA: California, Emeryville, Joint...
TGTCATCCTTGCGCAGGGGCCATGCTAATCTTCTCTGTATCGTTCCAATTTTAACGGATGACCCTTTCGGGTCCCAACCTATATAGCGCGTTATTCAAATTTAAACTGAGATTTCGGAAATCAAATTTATTATGGGACTGCATTATTAACAAAATAATTCTATTTTAAAATTATGAACTGACTTAAACCAAGCATAACTTCGAAAAATTAAACCAATTGACTAATAATTTCTGCTGAATGAAGAGAGCAGGACCTCATTTAAATCTCCCAATATAATCTGAACCTACTCAGCCTTTCGGTGTTTCGAATCTGAGGAAGAAAAAATAAAACGAATTAAACAATGGAACCGGATTAGCGCGGATTAAATTGGTTGAATTTCATTTAATAAGCTCAAATCTCATGATAGGAAATAGTTTTTGAATTTCTAAAGAGCAGCACCAAACCCAAACCAAACAGTCAAAAAAATGACAGTTTTAATGCTTTTTTTTTGCCAAAGTAGAAGGTCCTCGACCTCTCTTCAAGTAGAAGATGATATTAATCGATAAAGAATCAACATTCGGTTGGCGAGATAAGTCTCAATCTTAGATGCTAAACGACAGAAACAATGAAAATAGAAAACAAAATGAGGTTTGGATGCTACGCAGCAAATACTCAGATTCACATTCAAATAAAGAGCATGAATAGTCAACTCATATTGAATTTATATTTGGAATAGACCCATTTGAATGTCAGAACTTATGAAAATTGGAAGTAGTAAGTTGACTTATCTCCAATTAAAAATTTATTGAGATATGCAAGACTGTAAGAATCTCAAGAAATATCCAATTAGATCCGAAAGTATTCAGGAGAACAATCAGCAATCGCTTCTCCTTGTTGAAAAGAGAGAAGACCACTCTGAGGTCAAAAAAGTCCAGAAAAGAGCTTCACTGAGCCACAAAATCATCCAGAGAAAGGAATCTAACGAAACAGCGACCTGCAACACTGGTTGTGGACTACAGTTTGCATCATATCTATCTAAAGAGTACCTAACAGGAGTGAAAATTGAGAAGCATTCTTTTGAGAGAGTTTCAAATGCTAGATTAATTAACGAACATATCCAGCAACTACGAGGAGGAAGAAACGAAGAGTTAGTAGTGGAAACTCTTGATAATCATGTCTCGTCACTTTTAGACAAAATTGCAAAACACAGGATGCGCATCCAAAATGAAAACAGACTCACAATCGAGCTGAAATTCTACATTGAGCCCCTTGCAAAAGCTCTTTGCAATTCTATTGATATTGATTTGGAACCTTCAGAGCTTACTTTCGAAATTCAAAAGCGCTTTCTTGATCCTAGCTCCGTAGCAAAGGTATTACTCTTAACCGGTGAAGCTGGCATTGGAAAAACTTTGTTTTGCAGGCATCTTCAAAAAACTCTGCTAGATAGTTATGATGATCCACACAAATCCGCGAATGAAATAGGGTGGATTCCGATCTTCATCGATTTATCTTATTCTAAACAAGCGAATCCTGACATGACGATCTTATTATCTGAAATTCTAAAGCAAGAGTTGTCTCTAACAGAGAGCGAAATCGAATTAATTCAAGGGAACGACTCGAACAATTTATTGGCAAAATTCGTCTTCATCTTTGACGGATATGATCATCTAACTCGAGAACAGTATAAGGCATCGACTGTTAATGACTATATTCAGAATAACTTCTGTATTTTGAGTGGATTTGAGAACTTTTGGAGGAGCGCGAAAATTATTGTTGCTAGCAGAAGCGAAGCGTTCACCAAAATTCCCTCAAGAGAACTTCTATTTGGACCAATAGATATGACAACTAACAAAGTATTCTCAGGGTCATTTTTGGAATTTGTATTGCAACCATTTAACGACGTTCAGATTTCCTCATATCTTAAACGATACACTGTTTCCAGCTACAGCGACCTTCAAGAAGAGGGAGGTGACCATCAGAAACTTTTACCCCTCTTGCAAAACTCTAAGTCTTGGAGCTTAGTAAGTAAATACGAAGAATTAATAGATTCGTGTGGTGCAAGAGAACTTGTTCGGGTGCCTCTCAATCTATATATGTCATTCAAAATATTTTCTGATTTTATTTCAGAAATTGGGCAGCCCAAAAAGGATCCTTATTGTACAACTCTCAGGTTGAAGAAGGACCTAATCTTAACTAATACAGCGAAGAATAAAATTCAAAGTGAAACTTTACAAATTAATCAAAGAGGTCCGAAATTTAAAATGACATCGCGTCGGAGACTTTACGAATTGTTTATAAATCGATCAATTACCGCAACCGCGAAAAAGATGTTATCTGGAAATGGTAAACAAGTTGAAACCCAAGAAGATGAACAAATGCAAGTCTCTCTTTTTGAGAAAATACGACTACAACTTCAAAATATCGCTCTCGGAGCATATATTTGCAAATATGCCCACTTTCATCTTGAGACAGAAATAGGACAGAAGGAACATAACGATCGCCACTCTCTGATTAACTCATGCCCTCTTCTGAAATTTGGACGTACACCTTTAAATCAAGGAAATCAAGAGATTATATTCTCTCATAAATCATATAAAGATTTCTTTGTGGCTTCGAAGCTCGAAGAGGAAATCCTCGGAAAAGCTAATGAAGAAGAAGATCCAAGTGTTCTGAGAGAAATGTATTTGAATCAAAAGTTATTATTAATTGATGAGTCAGAGTCTCTATCAATCCTTCAGTTTCTTGCTGATTCTATCAAAGATAAAAAAATTACTCCTGCTGATTTGGTGAAATTGATCGAAAAAACCAAAACAAAAAATTCACAACTTTTTTCGGGTCTCCAAAAACAAGACGAACAAATAATACTTGAATCCACACAGGACTCTTATGGACAAACAAAGAGTCCTATTTCGTTGCCTCACCGTAATCATCCTTTTTCTATCGCTGCTGCAAATGCTATTACGCTTCTGAATTTTGTTGGTTTCGATTTTAGCCACAAAGATTTCAGCGAGGTTTGTATTGCAGGTGCTAATCTAAGCCATGGAGTTTTCGAAAGAGCCGACTTTACAGGTGCAGATTTGCAAGGCGTCAATTTTTCAGGTAGCTTTCTGAAAGACGCGAAATTTGTGGGAGCAAACATGAGTGGAGTTCAATTTGGGTTGACTCCAGATCTGAATCTCGAACAAGAGGCATTTTGTCTCGCTCATTCTCCCAACGGTAATTACCTAGCAATCGGCACTAAAAGTGAAATCATTGTGTTCGAGAAACAGATCAACCAGTCACTTCATTTTCAAGAGGTGAAAAGATTAAAAGGACATGCTGGTGATGTGTACAGTTGTTCTTTCAGCGCTGATAGTAAGCATCTCCTCTCAGGTGCAGAAGATGGTACCATTAGAATTTGGGACATCAGGACTGGAGAGTGTGAAAAAATACTGAGAGGGCATAATGGAAGTGTAACTAGCTGTGATTTGAGTCAGGATGGGCAGCATATAATTTCAGTTGGAGAGGATCAAACTATACAGAAATGGGATTGTTCTGAAGGTAAATGGGCCCTTACCTCTTTTCAAATAAAGAAGGAGAGTGTTTCAAATTGTTTATTCAAACCAAATGCGAATGCGATAATATGTTCTGGTGGCAAGAACCTCTGGCCAATGGTATATCATTCTATCACTGGTCAATATATTCGCAGATATCAGTATATCTATGCGGGCAAGGGAATCAAAAACTGTAAATTTAACTCTGATGACAAACAAATCGCTATTGAGATTGATGAAGGAAAGATTTTTGTACTGGATTCAATCCGTGGACATCTGAAAAACTATTTCAGACACCAAAATTACTCATTCAAAAGCAGTCAGATGGTGAAGCCGTTGCTCAGTCGTTGTGGGTCTTGGATGATATCAACAAATAAAAATAGCTTCAAAATTCATAAAATCGCCGCTTGTGGAGGACACGAACTGAAATATTTCCAAAATCAAATCAGAGATTATACAATTGATCCTCTTGACCATACTCAGATAGTTGCACTGTTGGACGATAATAAAGTCATCAGTATAAAAACAAAATCGTCAAAGAGCAATCCCATTATAGTAACAGGAGCTAATTTAAAAGGTTTGAATTTGACGGGAGTAAATATTGATGCTTCAATCGGTCTATCAGAAGTGAACCTCAAGCTATTTAAGCAACACGGTGATTATAGTGGCATCGAAAAAGAAAAAATGCATGAATTAATACTTAATTCTTCAAAATCGGATATGGAAAAACTAGTCCAGATAGATTTGAGTAATAGAAATCTAGAGCCTCGAGGAGTCACAGTGATAAGTAGAAATTTCAAAAGGACTAATCTCCAAAAACTCGATTTGTCGATGAACGGAATGTCCGATGAAAGCGCTGTGGAGATAGCTCTTAATGGAGCTTGGACCAACCTCCAAGAGCTTATTTTAAATGCTAATCGGCTATCAGATAAAGGATTAGTTGCTATTTCAGCAAACTCTATCTGGAAACACCTCAGAAAGCTCTACTTCAAAGCAAATAGGGTCAGTAGTTTGGGAGCAGCCTCTTTGGGAATGAACTCAATCTGGAAAAATTTAGAAGAACTTGATCTAAGCCAAAATGAAATTGGAGAAGAAGGAGCAATAGCAATTGGTTGCAATGCCAGCTGGAGACGTCTCAAAAGACTCGACCTGAGTTTCAATAAGATTGGAGATAAAGGAGCAGAAGCAATAGCCAGAAACTACATATGGATTGATTTGGAAGAGCTCGGTTTATCAGACAACAATATTGGTGATATGGGGGCGGCTGAGATCGGTCAGAATAAAGTATGGACGAACCTAAAGATATTATCATTAGAAAGGAATAGAATCAGTGATTTGGGTGCCTCGGTGATTGTAGATAATACAACGTGGGTCGGTCTTGAAGAATTGTATCTCTACTACAATAACATCAGTCATGAAATTTCAAGGAAGTTAGAGAAAAATAACACATGGCCCAAAATGAGAATTTTAATCTGCTTCATCGAGAATCAACAGGTAGGTGATTATCTTAAGGGGAAGACAGACACTACGAAAATAATTGATTTAAGATCCACCAAATTCAGTGATATACATGCGATCATTTTGGGAAGATTTGCAAAATCGTCAGATCTAGAAGAGCTCCTTTTATACGATAATGAGATAGGAGACAAAGGAGCCGTTGCAATAGGGAGCAATACCAGCTGGAGTAAGCTCAGAATCTCAGCTTTGGGAAGCAATAGAATCAGCGATGAAGGCGCATTGGCAGTAGGTTCAAATACGACTTGGGTAAATATAGAAGAGCTCTCCTTATACAACAATCAGATTGGAGACCAGGGAGCTGTGGCAATTGGAAATAATGCCACTTGGAGGAGAATAAGGAGGCTCTTCTTGCAGAAAAATAGGATAAGCGATGAAGGAGCAATAGCGATAGGAGAAAACAAAACCTGGGTAAGACTTGAAGAGCTTTACTTACATGAAAACGACATTGGAGATAAAGGCGCCATTGCAATAGGAAAAAACGAGGTTTGGACTAAACTGAAGAAACTTTCATTATCTGCAAATAAAATTAGAAATGAAGGAGCAATTACGATAGGCTCAAATGAAGCCTGGATTAACCTGCAGGAACTATCATTAGACGAGAATGAAATCGGCGACAAGGGAGCGATCATATTAGGAAAAAATGTCACTTGGAGGAAACTCAAGGAACTCTACCTCGACAAAAACAGGATCGGTGACTACGGCGCAATCTCAATAGGGTCAAATGGGGCTTGGACCGATCTGGAAGAACTATGGCTATCAGAGAATGAAATCGGGGACAAAGGAGCAGTTGTATTAGGAAACAACACCAATTTGAAGAAACTCAGATCGCTTATCTTATCAAAGAATAAGATTGGCGATGAAGGCGCGATTTCGATAGGATCGAATACAACTTGGACCAATCTAGAAGAATTGTGGTTGTCGGAGAATATAATCGGAGACAAAGGAGCAATAGCATTAGGAAAGAACGTCGCTTGGACCAAGCTGAGGGAGCTCTCCTTATATCAAAATAGGATTGGAGACGAAGGAGCAATAGCAATTGGGTCAAATGTGACTTGGGTAGATCTCGAATATCTTTCATTAATGATGAATGAGATTAGTGACAGAGGTGCAATAGGAATAGCAAAGAATACCACTTGGTGCAAACTCAAAATACTCTTATTAGCAATGAATAAAATCAGAGTGGAAGGTTTCACATCGATTGCGGAAAATACAACTTATACGGGCCTAAGAGAACTTGACATCTATCACAATAATTTCAATAGTGATGATGAACAGGTGATCCTGAAAGCTTTTTCTTATCATATATGGAAAGATCTCAGTATGGCCACGGATTACATAGCTTCTGACTTGAAAAATCTTTTCAAAACGTCTCAAACAGCTACTGACATCTCTTTAATTTCAAAAGCACTAGCAGGCACATATGTTCTTAAAAGCAAACGAAATCGAATATGAATGAGAAGTTGGCAATAGTTACAAAATAGAATATCTGGCTGGAAAAGCTTATTGAGGTCGGCTCAAATTAACATATAATACTGAAAGAGACAGAAGCATCTGGTATTGGGGTCTGTTGTGAAGATATGATAGCTTTATTGTCATTGATTTTGATATTTCGAGCTGAAAGAATATGATTTATTGAAAAATTAATGTCTTTTATGCTTTGTTTTCCTTTGTGCTGCTTTTGCAGTTGAGTATGACAAATTAAGACTCGTTTGTTCCCTTTAGATGACGATGATTATTTAAGAAGAACCTTTGAGCTTTCGCAAAATACTAAAAATAATGATTTCCATACCGACATATGAAGAACAATGTTAAGAAAAACGTGTGTATCTCTAGCAGTTGTTCTGAGAAAGCTAATGTTAATGAAAGGAGTGTATTTTTTGAAGCATGAACGGTGATTCTCCCTAAGAATCAAGTAATCTGAAACTTAATTCTTCAGTCTAAATTGGGCTATAATTAAAAAAATTTATTGTAGTAAAAATGCATCGTACTAAACAAGAGAGTAAAGGTAGAGAAACAAATTATGAAAATTGCTTTCAAGAGCTGTTGACCCTCAAGAAAACTGAAAGAAGCCAATCCGATGCCATAAAGGTAATTGGAACTACCACAGGAAGCGAAGAGGCCGTCAAAGTCATTAGCAAAGGAATGAGAGAATGTAAAATGCAACTCCAACCATCTGTAGCAAAGAATTTTGAGTCATCACTGAATGAGTCAGATGACAAAACGGTCAATCATCGCAATACTCTTCGAGGAGGAGGAGAGCAAGGCAAAAATATTGATTATGACGATGATAAACTAATACTAGCTCTTTTCAACAAAATTAAACGATATAAGATTCGTGTTCATAATGAATATAATTTCGATACCGAGCTGGAGCTGTATTTAGAGCCTCTTGGGAAAATCTTTTCGAAATCCAACAATCGCGAACCCTTTGAGTTGACCTTTGAGACCCAAAAGAGGTTCCTCGATGCTGGATCGAAAGCGAAAATACTAATCCTAGCCGGTGAAACTGGAATCGGGAAAACGTTATTTTGTCGGCACCTCCAAAGAACCTTACTTTCAGAATGGGATTCTCCATCGCAAGAAGAGAATGAAAGAATATGGGTTCCAATATTCATTGATTTATCCTCCATGGTGTATTCAGAAGTTGAAAAGGGAAATGTATTGTCGGAAATTCTTCATCAGCAGCTGTCACTGACAGAAAGCGAAATTAAATTCCTGCAGCAAAGTGAATCAAATCCATTATTACCTAAATTCCTCTTTATTTTTGACGGATTTGATACTTTTTTCGAAGAAATGAATAAATCACTGAACACTGATGAATGCATTCGAAATAACTTTTGTAAACTGATTGGACTTGAGCCATTTCTGGAAAATGCGAAAATTATTCTCGCCTGTAGAACAGCAACACTCGCAGATGATTCTTGCAGGGATGCCATATTTGGGCCTTTAGGTGAATCAACGGAAAAGGTAAGTCCAAATCTATTGTTGAAATTCGTGCTGGAACCTTTCAATGACAATCAGATCTCATCATATCTGAAGCTCTACACTGTTTCTAACCTTCGTCAAAATATTGAAAAAGATCAAAACGATCACCCTGAATTCTCAGAATCGTGGAAGTTGATGAGAAAATATGAAACTTTGATTGATTCATATGGCGCGAGAGAACTTGCAAGGACTCCTCTGAATCTATTTATATTAGTACAAACCTTACAGCTTCCTTATCAAAAAAACGAACAAGAGAAGAGAAATCCTGATGGTTCTCACATGCGACCTCAGAAGATAAAAAGTGAGTCAAATATAGAAGAACAAAGAAGTCACAAAAACGACCAAAAAATAAAACAACTGACAACTTATCAGCTCTATGATCGGTTTGCAAATCAATTGATCGACCGAACCATCGAAAAAATATTACTGTCTTTGAGCCAGAATGAAAAGTATCAAGAAGGCCCTGATTTTCTTAAGCAAAAACTTAAAGTGCAACTGCAAAATCTCGCCTTACAATTTAGCAACTACTCCCAGCGAACGGATGAAGAAGAAAAACTCCAAAAAGAACAAGAACTTTCAGACAATCACTCATTGCTCGTTCATTGCCCTTTACTGAAATTCGATAAAATCGTCGTTGGCAAACCCATGGCATTCTTGCATAGTTCTTTTAAAGATTACTTTGTAGTGACAAAAATCGTCGATGAAATCAAAAACCATTATAATGAAACTGCTTATTGCTCTGACGACATGCTTTTAAACCAGAAGCTTCTCACGAATGATTCACGTTCTTTGCCAATCCTACGCTTTTTGATTGATGCTGTGACCAGTGAGATAATTTCAGCAGTTGCAATGCTACAATTTATACAAAAGTCTAGAAGTAGTGATGCTATATCTCAGAAAAAGCTGCATAATCAAGGAAAGGAAACTGATGTGAGACCTCTAAATTCACTGAAAGAAATAAGAGTAGAAGAAGAAATTGGCCTTAATCCACGAGAGATTGAATTTCAGAGTAAATCTAACAAATGTCATCATTTTTCAATCGCTGCAGCCAATGCTATTACGATTCTAAATGCATCTGGTCACGACTTTAGCAAAATGAACTTCAGTGAAATTCAAATTCCAGGTGCTAATTTAAGTCATGGAATCTTCGAAGGAACTAACTTCACTGGCGCTGATCTGCGAGGTGTCGATTTTACAGATGCTTGGCTTAAAGACACAAAATTCGTCGAAGCTAATATGGAAAGAGTCCAGTTCGGAGCCCTATTAGATCTAAAGCTCGACAAGGAAGTATATTCTATTGCTTATTCACCTGATGGAAATTACATGGTGGTCGGTACACGAGGTGATCTCATTGTGTTCAAAGAGCCTTTTTTGAAGAAGTTCAAAGTTTTCAAAGGTCATATCGGAGATATAAATAGTTGTTCTTTCAGCACTGATGGCAAGTGTATACTATCAGGAGGGGAAGATGGGACCATTCGAATCTGGGATTTTGAGTCTGGAGAATGCTTGAGATTGTTGAAAGGGGGTAGCACTAGTGTAATTGGATGCGAGTTCAGCCAAGATGGAAGACAATTTATCTTACATGATGCCAATGAAATTGTTAGAACATGGAAGCTTTTGAAGGATGAATGGTCTATTTTATTTCAAAAAGATTTAAAACAACTCACAAATTGTGGGTTCGTTCCAAAAGGTAATGGGCTGATATTTTTGGCAACTCGATATAGTCTCAAACTTTTTCATTCTACACATCAAAAATATCTCTTTGAGTATAAAACGCCTGACGAATATACAGCGTTTACTATGAGCAAATTCCATGATGATGGAAGGCAAGTGGCTCTCGGGACCACAAATGGAGGTATCCATGTCTTAGATTACGTTCGTGGTTGTCTGATAAAAACTCTGCAGTGTCCTAACAAGAAAGAATATCTGTATATCGACCAAGTAGTAGATATCTCATTCAGCTCTTGTGGCACAAATCTAATATCAGCTGACATGATCAACCTTAAGATAGAAGACATTGCTGATGGAAACCACCTGATCAAATTCCTTGGTGGCCGAATCCGGCAAATTGCCGTCAATCCCATAATCCAGATGCAAGGAGTAAAGGTTTCAGTAAACTCATTTACGAAATCGATAGCACGAGAGGTTCTGGAAAGGGTGAACTTCTCCATGATAAAAGGAACTAACTCAAAGGGCCTAGAGTTATCTGGCGCGAATATTGATGGCTCTCTTAGATTATCAGAAGAAAATATCATGCTGTTTGATCAGAAAGGAGATTATCAGGGATTTGGCACAGAAAATATTCAAAAAATGATTCTCAATACTAAAGGGCCGGGGCTGGAAAACATCACGACTATAGATTTAAAAAATAGGGAAATTAATGCTCGAGGCGCTTCAGTTCTCGGGAGAAATCAGAACTGGTGTAATCTTAGGAAACTTGACCTCTCAATGAACGAAATTTCTGACGATGGCGCTGTGGAAATAGCCAAGAACAAGAGTTGGACAAATTTACAAGAGCTCAGCTTAGCTTCGAATAAGATTTTTGATAGAGCATTAGTTACTATTTCAGCCAACACTTCTTGGGGGAACCTCAGGAAGCTCCACTTAAAATCAAATAGGATTAGTAGTCTGGGAGCAGCTACTTTGGGAACAAATTCAATCTGGAAAAATTTAGAAGAACTTGATCTAAGCCAAAATGAAATTGGAGATGATGGTGCAATTGCTATCAGTCACAATGACACCTGGAAAGACCTTAAAAAACTCAATTTAAGCTCTAACGAGGTAGACAACAATGGAGCAAGAGCGTTGAGTGCCAACCTGACTTGGACTTACCTGGAAGAACTCAATTTGTCAGATAATAGAATAGGTGATAAGGGTGCCATTGAGATCGGTCAGAACAAAGTCTGGACCAACCTCAAGCTACTGTCATTAGAATCTAATAAAATCGGCGACCCAGGTCTCACTGGTATTGCAAAGAATGTGTCATGGACGAGTCTTGAAGAACTGTATCTGTTTGGCAATTATATTGGCCAGAAATTGTCAGACAAATGGGAGATGAAAAACAATTGGCCTAAAATAAAAATGATAATCATCAATGCTAAAAATGAGAACATTCGCAATTGGCTAATAGATATAGACTCTAAGGTTAAAAGTCAAATCAATTTAGAATCACAAGATGTTGGCTATCTAGATGCAGCCATTATTGAAAGAGCAGTTTTGTGGTCAGGTTTGGAAAAACTCCTCTTATCTGGAAATCAGATAGGAGATAAAGGAGCTGTGGCAATAGGAAGCAATACCAGTTGGAATAAACTCAAGACTCTCGATCTTGGGAACAATAGAATCGGCGATGAAGGTGCCACAGCGGTGGGTTTAAATACAGTTTGGATAAATCTAGAAATATTGGATTTATCAGAAAATCAGATTGGCGATAAAGGTGGTGCTGTCGTGGGCAATAATGCCACTTGGAGTAAGCTTAGGATGCTCTCCTTCGTAAAAAATAGAATAGGTGATGAAACTGCTGTCGCAATAGCTTTGAATACAACCTGGACAAAACTTGAGGGGCTTTGGCTAAATTGGAATGCGATCGGCAATAAAGGCGCCTCAGCATTAGGGAATAACACGATTTGGACTAAACTCAAGACAATTTCCTTAATAGCGAATAGATTACAAGATGAAGGTGCAATCTCGATAGGAGCAAACACGACTTGGATTAATTTAGAAGAGCTATACTTCCAAGAGAATGAGATAGGAGATAACGGCGCTTCAGCAATAGCGAGTAATACCGCTTGGGGGAAACTGAAATATCTTAATATAGGAGAAATGAAACTGGGAGAGCAAGGTGCGATATCAATCGGATCAAATAAAACTTGGGACAATCTCGAAGAGCTTGGGTTACGAGGGAACAAGATCGGTAGTAAGGGTGCATCAATGATTGGGAATAATACCTCATGGCACAAGCTCATTACGCTTTCTCTCGACAGAAATAGAATAGGTAACGAAGGCTCAATATCAATCGGATCCAATACAACCTGGCAAAATTTGAGAGAGCTTTGGCTGCAAGAGAATGAGATTGGAGACGCTGGAGCAGTAGCAATAGGGACAAACTCCATTTGGAGCCAACTCAGATGGCTCATCCTCATGAGGAATAGAATAGGCGATGAGGGCGCAATGGCAATAGGTACCAACACAAATTGGGTCAACCTTGAAGAACTTTGGTTGTCAGAGAATGAGATAGGGAATAGGGGAGCCGCCGCAATCGGGAACAATACCACCTGGAAAAAACTTAAATTACTCTCCTTATATAAAAATAGGATAGGAGATGAAGGCGCGATAGCAATTGGATCAAATGTGACCTGGGTAAAACTTCGAGAACTTTGGTTATGTAGAAATGAGATCAGTGATAAAGGTGCAAAAGCAATCGCCATGAATTCCACTTGGAGCGATCTAACGAAACTCTCCTTAGCGATGAATAAAATTGGAGTTGAAGGGATGACCGCTCTTGGGCAAAATACTGTTTGGACCAGTCTTGAAGAGTTTTTTATCTATGATAACTATTACAAAAACGACGAGTCCATTTTTCAGGCCTTTACAAATGAAAATTGGGAATACCTTAGCAAATTAATTCATTCGATCAACCCTGCGCTTAAAGTTTTGTTAGATTCTACCAGAAACCAAATTGTCACTGAAGTTTGTTTAAGCTCAAAGGGACTCACAGATGAAGATGCTATTATTATAGTTAATACCCTTACAGCAACTATTGAAGCTCTGAGTCTCTCTCAGAATAATATCGGTGATGAGGGAGCTGATTATATCGCGAGTAACAACGACTGGAAGCATCTCAGGAAACTCGATTTATCTTCAAATAAAATCAGTGAGGGAGGCGCTGAAGCGATAGGGAAGGTTTCCGGGTGGATTCATCTCCAAGAACTCAACTTATCTCATAATACCATCGGAGACAGTGGTACTATCGCCATCGAAAGGAATTATACTTTAAGAAATCTCACAAAAATTGACCTATCTGCAAATGCGCTTAGTGATGAAGCTGCTATAGTGATTGGGACGAGTATGAGATGGCCTAATCTTGAGGAGCTGTACTTAAATGAAAATGAAATCGGAGATGAAGGAGCCATGGTCATCGGAGAGAATATATTCTGGAGAAAATTAGTTAAAATTGAAATTCATTCCAACTTAAATATCACCAAAGCAGGAAAGAAAGCGTTGAAGATGAATCATATTTTCGGATCATTTGTTCTTGTGTAATTTTTATGATGAGGATGGTCGGTAGAAATAGATTAGACAACATAAATCACTTTTATATGTGAAATCTTTTTATTTGAGAGAAATATTATTTCAGTTCAAAATATTCCAGTTAATGTGATTGCAAACTATCGATTCATATATTAGCTGATGAAATGCATCGAATAATCTATATTTTACAAAAGGCAAGAGAATTGTATCGAGAAATGCAGAGACTATAGTTTAGTAAAAGCGCAGAAATCTATTTGCTGATATGATTTTCAATGTAGAGGCTTAAATAAACCTTTGAATATTAGTTATCTGATTCAATTCTATGGAATGTAATTTCCAAACTTTGAATTCATCTAAATCTAACAAGTGGCGATAAGCCAAACAATCTCAAGTAGAAGATATGATATTTGAAAATTTTGAGCGGGGCCTTTAAATCACGATCAACCACTTCTTTGCATTAGATGAAAAAGGGAAAGCTTTATTTTAATTTCTGATCTTATTTCTATAAACTGAAAATAGACAATATCGTTCTTTTGACAAATGAATATCGAGTGTTTATAGCAAAATATTAGCAAAAATGATGTTGCTTTTTCCTCGGTCAGCTTTATCGGAAAAGCTTTTGAGAAACCGTTAATTATGAAAAGGAAGAACATTTCATGAGCAAAAAGAAAAGATTACTATTTTGTAATATCAATTAAGCGATATAATGAGCAATCGTGCCTTTGGAATCACATTTTAGCGTGCTTCTTTATTTTGCGAGTTTAATGATTAATTGCAACTTTAATTGGGAGCGGAATCCAATTCGGAAATTTACATTACAAACATTTTTTTTTTATAAGACAATGCATTTCCAATCAGACTAAATATCACTGTAGCATTTGCTCATGAGTTTCATGTAGCTGAGTAAGTAAAGTTTGCATATCAGGTGTTAGGGCCATTCGTTCTGTTAGTTATTCTGATGAAATCAACTCATTTTGAATAGAGTTCCCAGAAATTCATTCGAATTTTAGTTAATTTCTTCATCTCAAGAAGTGTGAGGATATCTCTTGTGGTTTCTTCAGCGCTATACCTCAGTCGTCAGCGAAAAATCAAATAGGTTGTTTTTTTCCCATTTTTAGGAGTTGAGAGTAACAATTTCTGTTCTTAGTAGTTCATGCCAGAATTCTGGTATATAAATGGATGGATCTGAAATTGTTTAATGAAAGTCACGTAAACTCATAAAAATCTTATTTTATCTATATTTCGTTCGGTAATAAAAGAACAGATTCCACTCAGAATATTAAAAGAATAACAAGAATCACAAAATTAAAAAAAAGTTTCGATGGAATCAGCCTCCTACCTTGCCAAAGACTACAATAAAGACACCAACAATGCTACTCTCTCGAAAATTCAGTCTTTCCTTAAAGAAAATGATGTTTTCAACGGCAAAATAATCGATCGATCTGTATACGTTGCTGATGGAGAAAGTACATTCTTGCAAAGTAAAGAGATCAGGTGCTCAATCAAACTGCCGATTGAGAAGAAGGACAAAGCAGGTGCTTTGAGAAAGAAGCTTGAAGAAGACCCTGAACTTGAAGGTATCATAGAAATCGAATGTGGCTTAGATGTAGGAGATCAGTTCCAACCTATTGAAGGTGCTGACAGACCTGAAATCGGAGGAGAAGAAAATCTGACGATTTCACATAACGAAGGCACTGTTCTCCTTGTTGATTTCTGGGCCACTTGGTGTGGACCCTGCCAAAAACCTATGGCACATAACCAAGAAATGCTCGAAAAGAACGAAGAGAAATGGAAAGATAAAGTTCGCATTGTCGGAGCAAGCTTGGATGAAGACAAAGATATGCTGTTGACCAGAATTAAAGAAAGAGGATGGAATAAAATTGACCACTACATTTTGCCCGGCAGCTGGAAGCATTCTGATCTACAGACATATGGACGCAATGGTCTCCCTCATGTGATTCTTGTGAACAAAGTAGGAACGATTGTGTATAAGAGACATCCGTCACGCATTGATCTTGAGGAAGAGATCAATAAACTGATTGCTGAAGAGCCTAAGAAAATTGAAGCTTCAAAGACAGACGAGAAGAGTGAAACAGGCGCTGAAAAGAAGCAGGAAGAAATAGGAGTGCCTCTCGAAACCTACAAGAGACTGCGAAGCCTTATCAAGGAAGGAAAATTGCGACCTGTCACTGAGCTCAATGGACAAAAAGGATTCTCCAACATTTATTGCGTACTTGAGCACACTAGAGTTCAATGCTGACTTAGGAAAACTGTTAGTAGGAGGATCTATGACTTCTAAGGCTCCCGAAATTTTCAATAAGAACTTTGCAGTTGCAACCGAAGGCATCGCCGAGGAATATATCGAAAAACAACTAAAAGTCCTGGATACCCTGAAAATTGATTTTGGAAGCTCTTGCAGCACTTGTTCCAAGCCGTTAATAGACAAAAATGCTCAGTACTTGAGCCACCAGGACAAGGCGTACTTTGGCAAAGCCTGTGGTGAGCATGAAGATCCCACAAAGATTGGAGTTGAGAAATCTGTAAACCCCTCATGCTCTCATGTATCTTCATATGAAGGATCTTTTAGCCGCAGAAGAAGTATTTAAAGCACAGGATTTCTGATCAAATGCAACCAGAAACAAAAGAAGAAGAGGAAAAGCTAAAATTTCAGGAGAGCCATTGCAAGATATCATAAGGTATAAATGCTTGAACTGTGATGGGTTGATATTTGTCGAGTGTGTCATGAGAAGGCAGAGGGAGGAAACTCGGCAGTTGTCGAGAAGTTGAAAAGCAGCCACCATGATACGAATACTCATATTCTACAGAGATTCTGCCGTGCTGATGATACTCCATATTGGTCAAGGTTCGAACTAATTTCTGATGACCCTAGGGACGTAATTTTCGGATTGAATGCTGCTCGAATTTGTTGAGAAATGATTCTTTTGCTCAGTTTCACAATCAAGTTCTACATTTTATTGTTGAATCAAAATTGAAATTATGCCTCTCAACAGAATTCAATACTAATTAATTTCGGAGACCTAGTTGTTAGGAGGTTGCGCCACCAGAATAGTCTGTTACGCCAAAATATATTTGAAGATCTCCAAGAGAATCTAACTTAAATTCATTTCGTACAAATATGATATTACTCGCACTAACTTCAAATACAGTCATATGTCTTTAAGAGCGCCATTTGAAGCATTCTCGTCCAAATTTCAAATAGCAAATATCATCATATCTAGCTTGAGAAAAACGTATAATGCAAAGGCTAATCAGTTCGATTCAAATTTTGATGTTTCACAATTGTTCAGGCACTCTTGAATGCAGAATAGTTAACTCTATACGAAAAATAAACACTGTTATATAAGTAGAGATGTACCACTCATTATCTTAATGTCTTTAATGATGTAAACGTTAAATATAACAAAAAGTTACGAAATATTTAAATTCCAAAAGATAATTAATTCTCCTCACAAGCAAATACCTTCAAAGTCGTAAAATATTTCTGAATAGCTCTCGTTTCCACTTTTGCTAGGATGTGGCTGTCTATATTTCACGAAT
>ENA-UOUE01001257-UOUE01001257.1-compost-metagenome-genome-assembly--contig:-NODE-1257-length-16793-cov-18.515434_pt1 | contig 16793 bp, 22 predicted proteins | sample MGYA00238146_ERZ747223 | MGnify/ENA primary metagenome ERZ747223 (study PRJEB28781, sample SAMN06268865) | compost metagenome | isolation source: single cell | place: USA: California, Emeryville, Joint...
GAATAGTTGAGAAAATTATATTATTCTGTTGGAGGAAAGTAGATAGCACTCCTTTTAAATCAGAAATTGATAACAAAGCAGAAAAAATAAAAAGCTCGTTAGTTTATCCTGCAAACTAATTCTTTGTCCAAAGTAAAAAGTACAATCATGAACTGTTTTTCTGAAATGTAAAGATAAATTCGTTTTAAAATTCCTTTTCTGTACCAAACCTTTTTCACCCAAAACAACAGCCGAAAAACGTAAAATTCCTAAGGATGAAATTTTTATCATTTTCCTTGCAAAATTCACGGAGCCTCTGCAATTTATTCTGCAGGCAAGCCAATCAATCTATTAATCAAAAGAAATTTTAAAGATTTTATTCATGCAAGTTTAATAAGCAACAACTCACAGGTGATTTTCCATCATTTAGCCCTTCTTCTTATCATTAATACTCTTATTCCTCCAGGTACCTCACTAAACCCTCATCATATTAATGAGCTACTTTGGAAGATGACTCAAAATCCACCTTCATAGCCCCAATGAAGATCTTCTATTTACTACCAGCTGTACGAACCGATAATTCATCTTACCTGTGGATGTCCCTTACACCCAAAAGCCACTCATCAGTCAAATAATAGAGTACAGCCACCAATTACCGCACTTCCATTCAACATCCTCCTTCTTGAAGGAAAAGCCAACTTTGTGTCTGCAACTCCAAAGTTAAGAAAGGCCAATACGACAACGGTCTAGCTACTCAGCGCCACGGCCACATCCACCTTCAATTGCAGCTTCTGCCATTCAAAATAATACTCCTTCTTGATTGTATATGATCAATAAAGTATATTTTATACTGGTTTGGGTAATACCCTCATTCATATCCACGTATATATACTGGTACTCGGGTAAAAAGGTAATCGCATGAGTCTTAATGACTCGAGATGCCGAAATGAGAGCAATAGCTCTCAACTTGTTTTGAGGGTAATTAGTCGAAATAAAACGCAAAACTAAATCCCAAAGCTAAGTCGCGTTCGAAGTAACAATTAAAACGATTTATTCGGATGGTTTGAATTTAAATTAAAGAATATTTGAAAGGGTGCACATTCTACGCGCGAATAAAAAGGAAAAAGTTTTTTTTGTGCCAGAATTCCTCAGGTAAATATTCTTCAGGTGTTATTTTTGGCTTGTCTATTCATCTCCCGCGCCATATCCGATAATTTTTTTGTGATGTCTATCGCGATATGAGGAGATATTGCGAATTTTTCCTTACTGCTCTGCAGAAGCTCTGTCCACGCCTCCCGAAGGAGGGGCATACGCCTCTTCTGATAGCCCCTTACGTCCTAACAATGCTTTCTGCAGAAATATTTTACTTTTGAGTAGAGATGAAGTGCGATCGTTGAAACTTTAAAACAATAGCCCATTAATGATAGCTTTAATACCCCGATTCTCCTCAGCAAATATCTCCTTTTGTCTATACTTTTTGTCCTTCTTCTCCCCATCACAAGCCCTAAATACTAACTTCCTCTTCCTTACATAAGAAATGAGATCTAATCCAAAACGACAATTCGACTATACAAAAGTACTCATAAAAGAAAACTCGCTGGAAGCGTTTCAAAGACTTGATGGGTCTGATTCGGCTGAAGTTTCCATCCCACAAGGAGGAAAAGTTGGCAGAACTAGAACTCCCATTCCCGAGGTCCCAAAGAAGGACGAAACGATCTCTGCTGACCAGCAAAATAAATCTAAGCCAAATATCGCGATTCCTTCGGTAGTGAAACTCGAAGACGCGGCTAAAGCCGCAGAGCTCTCTCAAAAAGAGTTTCAAGTCGAAGAGAATTACATAAGATATTCTTATGTGAAAATCTATCCGCGGCCAGAAATTTACGAGGCAACCGACTACGATCTGGAGTTTCTCAAGGAATTGAACAGTAATTCCTCAGGGAAACTGAAGCCGGGAAGCGAACAAATCACAATCGAGGAGTTCGAGAGGATCATCGAGATCTGGGACGCTGAGACCGACAAAGGAGAGCCGATTTCATTGGAGGCGGCTCAGGTGGCTGTTCAGAAGTTATTCAAAAATTTTAATCGTAAGGACCAGATCTCGGAAATCTATATCGTAAGTGCTTTATGTTTCCACAGACTAGTCTAAATTGCACTGGAATAACAGTATTGGAAAGGGAGGAGAGAGCTGTTCAGACGCCCTCTCGTGAGAAAATATTGGAGGACTGTCAATAGAGACGAAAGCAACCCAAACGTGGTGTTCCGCGCAAGAGAGAAACAGAAAATTGAAACGAGGAGGTTGAAGAGGGGAAACACCTACGAAAACCTTGAGAAGGTATTCGAAGCACCATATATCGTAGTCTATACCTTTGCAATAGATGAAAGGGCTAAGAAACGAACTTGAAGTCGGAAGGACCCTGTTGGCCAACCTATGCCTGAGAGAGATGATCAAATACGAGCTTAATGGGATATCTATTATCAGTAATTTTGATAAGGAGAAATCGTTGTCTTATTTACTTTTCTGCGATGAAGAATTTGACATGACAGTACATGAAAAGATCGAAGGCGCTCATACGGGTGGAGGGCACCTGGCCTCTTTTAAAGAGAAATTCGAGACTCCAGAACTTGTCCAAGCCAAGAGCAAATTCAGAGAATTTAACAAGGTCGCTCAGAAGTTCATCAAGCAGGAGAAAGAGGATGGAAATTTCTTTGGGCCGAAGCCGGGTCCCATGAATCTTGGCGCTCGACCTTCGGAAGACTCTGGGTGGAAAAATGTCAGTGTTGCGAGCTTTATTGCTAACGTCGCTCTCGGTGCGCTTAAGCATAATATTGTAATTTTCTTAGTGCTTTCTTTCAAATAATAATTGAAAAAGGCTCCTGAAAAAGTTGAAAAGCTGGACCTTCCAAGCTATGCGCAACCAATGTTTGAGGCGGTTCCTTCAGCTCTTCTCAAGGCAGTCGTAATATTACAAGCTTTGTTATTTGATGGCTAAAACTGACCATTAGTCGGTGACTTCAGAGAAGACTCGAGAGAACAGAAGCGAAAAATCTGAACTTATCAGGACTGAGAAAGAATTCCCGAGGAACATACTTCCTCCTACAGTCATTCCCGTCTCGAAGCCTTTAAGTACACCATCGACTTTAGTAAATAGCTTGAATTTTCATTTAATAGGCGAAGTGAGCAGAAATGTTCTGCCAGAGCAGAAAAATATGTTCAAATACAAACTACGCAAGCGAATTGATCGTCATGGAAAAATTGTGATAGATAAAATTTTGTATGACGAGGAGGACTTCCAACTCGAACGACTTAAAAATTGGAGAAAAGATCTTTTCCCTCCAATACCAGTCTCTCGACCACACGAATTTCAGACAGGTACTCCAGATCTTCGAGCCATTATTAACAATTCCTCCTTCAATCGAAAGGCCTACTTAAATCACTCTATGAGAAGAAATTCACAGATATCGAAGAGATTTACCCTTTCGCGGACTCTGACGATGACAAAGACCTCAGTGAGTTTACTAAAGCCCTAAAAAAATCCTTGTTCTCCTTCAAAAGTTTCCAGCGGCAAAAGAGAAGCTCGACTCTGACGGCATAAGATTATTCCCTGTCTATTGAATATATGTACTGTTAAATATATATAGATACAATTTTTGTGTGAGTTAATAACATCGAGTTACTACTATTACTACTAATACTATCGTTACAACTTCAATTACTGTATAACATTTTCAATTAAAACGCGAAGCCCCAATGAAAAGCACTCTAGCAGCTTGAAGTATTCGATGATTTTCTGTAGAGGAGTGTTCCTTCTCCTCTGAGGAAATTTCTAGAATAAGGGTCGTCGCTGTATCTACATTATTTTGACTCAGTAAATTAACTAAATATATTTATTTAGTCAGAATTTCTTGAGGAAACAGCTAAAATAACCATGCAAAAAGAATCAACTACCACGACGCTTGTAATAGAAAAAGAAGCGCCGCAAACAGAAGAACGAAAAGAAAGTTCTCAGCCAGTTACAGTTATCAGCTTAAAGCCATCTCTCCCGAAGAAAAGGATATATTTTGCTGAAGATGTCATCGATAATGAGGGTATGGGCAGATGGAAATCCAATGGTAATTTCATCTATTCGACTCGAGTTAATGAGTTTTGCCAGTTTGTTGTATCTATAATAAACCTAAAGGACTAAACGATAGTTTTAGCTCAGATACCTGCACAAGTGACGACGCAAATGAATTAGAGAGGTCAAAAGAGACAAAGGAGAAACATAAGAAGGTCTGTTCGAAATATAAGGATGGCAATGCAAAGAAAAGTTGCTCACATAAGCAAGGCGAACATTGCGGAAAGTAGAGTGATTTAGATAGACGCTTTTTCTCATTTCTTTCAGGATTTTTCAAAAAAAAGTATAAATATTGTTTTAGCGAAGTGTGTTTTTTGCATTTCAATCAAGTTACATTGTATCCATTTCCATATATTAATCATCATTTTCTTGAGAAACCAAGTCATCTTTGTTAGAAAAGTCAGCCCACTAGAGAGTTACAAGCGAATAAAATTAGCACTCAAATGAGGACTCATTATTCCCTAATTCCTTGAAAAAATCGTTCAATGGCACATACACCTCTCATACAGAGCCGCATTTATTTTCTTTATCGAGAGAAGCTACAATTTTTTAATTTTCTGTCGTTTTTGAGATTCAGAAAATGAATCATCTTATCGATTTTATAATCTGAAAACTTAATTCAATATCTTTTATCGTATTCTTTCCGACCTCATGAAGTCTACCATTGATGAACTCCTTAAACAGGCCTATGACTACGACAATGACAAGAAGTTCATGGCCGCCAATGATCTCTGCCAGGAGCTCGTGAAAGGCACACATTTCGATAACCAAACCCTCGAAAAAATCTGCAATGTATTCATCAAGCATCTCGATGAGCCCACCTCCGACATCAAGGGTAACACACCATTAAATCGCCTTCAATGACTCATACTCTCACTCTCCTCCTAAGGCAACGCAATTAAATGCCTCGCGAAAATAGTTACCAGAATTCCCGACCACCAGGTCACCGAAATCTGCACGAAACTGGTCCAAAACCTGGTCAATCCTCAAAAAGAGGAGGTCAAGAACTATGACATTTACTCCACGTGTCTTAAAACCTTGATCAATGAAGTCACAGAAGATTTTGCTGAAATTCTGTGCAAAACACTCTCGTCCGCTGGATTGATCCAAAGAACTAAGATCCCTGAGATTAATGAAGAGCTTATTGAAATTACCAACCAGCTCATTAAGCGATTCACTCCCTACCTCACCAAGCATACTGCTGTGTTAGACAGAGCGAAGTTGACCAAAGAGCTCCTTGGTAAATCAAGAGGTTAGTCATGCCTTATTTTTAATTCAATAGAAAACGTGAACAACGACAGAAGCTCTCTGAGACGTCGTTCCTCCAATTGCTTGGGAACTCTGAGCGTCATCCTTGCTCCAAAGGATGTTTTGAGCATCGGAGAGTCGCTCTTTGCGAGCATGAATGCGAATCTTAATAAAAAGACTCTGCTTCACTATGCTTTCGCATTGAACTCGGTGACAAAATATTCAGCTCATAAACTAGCTCCTTTGACTAATAAACTCGTGCCTTTCATCTTGAACGACATTGAGAGTCGTCTCGACAACGACGCTGATGATTTTGATCTTCAAAATGAGTTGCTTGACTACTATCTGTCGATCCTCGACGCTTTCATTAAGAAGACTCACAAGGAAATTACCCCTCATTTGCCTGGCCTCTTGGAGAAACTTCCAAGACTGGTTACCTATGATCCAAACTGCGTTATTAACTTCGAGAAAGAGTCTGATGAGGACAAAGGCAATGAGGAAGGCGAAGAAGACGAGTTCTGGGACGACGACGACTTTGATAGTGAGGATTCAAGCTGGAGAGTCCGCAGAGGAGCAATTAGATTGACTGAAACCTTCATTAAGCTTCGTCCAGAACTGCTGAAAGACGTCACTGAGAACGTCATCGAGCAAATAGTCAAATGCTTCAAAGACAAGGACACAAACATCAAATTAGACGTGTTCAGCTGCTTGAATGTTTACTTGGAAGGTGTGACTGTCTCTGACAAGCGCAATGACGATTTACACGAAGACATTATTGTTGAAATGGTCACATTGAACAGATTGAAATCCACTTATAAGGACATTGGTTCAACCATTGCTTATATGATCAAACAGCTCACCAAGCTCTTCAAGGACCCTAAGAACCCTAATGTTGCTGCCTCACAGCTCTTGCTTAACGCAGCCAGATGCATTCCTAGCAACATGATGGAGCAATGGAGCATCGTTTTCGCTACTATTCAAAAGAACTTCAATAATCCATCGAACCCTGCCGAGCTTAGAGTCAACCTCTTAACTGCTCTCCGCCGACTGCTACGAGCTCAGTTCCATAAAGCGTACGCAAACATCACCAACGATTATAAGGAAATTCTTGCGATAGTGACCGAGGCGACCACTAACTCCTATTTCAAGATCTCATCCGAAGGTTTCCGAGTGTTATCCACCTTTTTGAGAGTCCTTAGACCTTCACTGAAGGAAGATCCTGTCAACTACAACGCCTACGTTAAGCCGATTGTTCCAACAGTGATTAATAGACTCAAGGAGACCGATATCGATCAAGAAATCAAAAACGCTATCATCTCCACGGTCTCTGTGCTTATCTCATATTTCGGTGATGCTATCGATAGCGCTAACCTTAATCTCATCTTCCAACACTTGTTAACCAAGCTGAAGTCTGAAGTCACGAGAACCCAGACTCTGAAAGCTCTGTCAAACATCCCTGTGACTGAACTTAAACTTCAAATCAATGTAAAATTTTCGCTCTTATCTAACTCATTACTCATCATTGTTAAAACATAGAATGAGTTTAATGCACTTCTGTCTGATATTGCCACTGAGCTCTGCCAGCTCGCACAGAAGCAAGACCGTATTTTGAAGCTTTCTTCATTGGAAGTGTTGAAAAACGTGATTTACCTTCTGAAAGTCAAGCTTCCAAAGGAAACTCAGAAGGATATTGTTGATGTCGCAGCTCCTTATATTAAAGACGAAGATTTCTTCCTTGCGCAATTGGCATTGGAAGTCCTCATAAAGATCATCGAGATCAACCCAACTAACACAGGAATCTACAAGGACTCGATCCAAAACTGCGTTAAACTCACCAAATCCGCTCTTATTCAAGGAAACACCACCAGCAGACTCTCTGACGTCTTCATGCTCATCGGAGCCCACAAATTAGCTGATCCAACGATGCTTTTTAACAGTTTGATCTCAGAAATTAACAAAAACTGCCTGGCTACTGTCTCAAAAGCCCTCGCTGGTCTCATCCTCGGTGTTGATGAGAAATCAAAGCAAGGGTTCATCCAGCAGCTTATTGGAAAGGTACGATTCTTTTATTTTTGAATGAGAAAGCTAACTGTTATTAAAATCAACAACAGATTGGCTCCTCGGGTTCAGAGTCCGTAATTAAGCAGGTGTCTCTGCTCACAATCGCTGAAGTCGGAAAGAAAATAACTTTTGATGATAACAAAGGACTTTTAAGCATGATAGTCACGCTCTTCCAATCGAAAGAAGAAGACACGAAATACTACGCAGCCGTTGCTCTCGGAGGAATCGCTGTGGTAACCTTGAATATTTATACCTTTCCAATTAACAACTCCGTTTCAAGGGTAACATCAAATTCTACTTACCTGCGGTCCTCGATTTGATCAAGAGCAACCCTGACTTCCAATACCTCCTTCTCACCACACTGAAGGAAATTATCAGTCAATCGGATCACAAAGTCCACCTCAAGCTCGGAGAGGAAAATCTTATTCCTTTCTTATTCACCTTCGCTAAAAAATCTGACGAAAGCTTGAATCATATCGTCTCTGAATGCATTGGTAAAAGAGCTACAGGGTTTTCCAACGATTAATTTCATCTATTAGGAAAATTATGCTTGACTGACCTCAAGACCCACTCCTCACTCATTCTCGCCAACATGAAGTCCGACAGCGTCCAGGTCAAATACACCACAGCTGCTGCCTTCAAATACTTCTGCACAAAAACAACTCCTTTGGAATCGATCAGCACTCTTGTCCAGGCCTTATTCGAATTGGTGTATGACAAAGACTTCATGGTCCAGAAGGCTGCATTGAGCAGTCTTAACACGATCGTCTACAACATCCCTAGAACGACGCATTACATCACTAAGGGCTTCTTAGAGGCTCTCGCAAGCGCCTGCAAGTTTAAGCCTGAATTGGTTAAGGAGTACGAGCTTGGACCTTTCAAACATAAACAAGACGAAGGATTGCCACTCAGAAACGCTGCGTTCTCGTTCATCGATATCGCGCTTGAGTTCATCTACGATAAGATTGAGTTCTCATACATTGTTGAGCAAGTAGAGAAAGGAATCGGTAACTTTGATCTTTTTATATGATTGATTTAATACTAAATTCAGATGACCCATCGGATGATATCCAAATCATTGCCTACCAGATCCTGACCAAGCTTGCTAATCTTGTCCCACAGGCTTTGATTGCTCATTTGGAGAGACTGACTGAAAAATTCGAAGTGGCTTATAACAAGATTTTGAAGGCACTGGGATCGAAACAAGAGGGAGAAAGAGCTAATGATTGTCTCCGTGGGTTCCTCAGAGCGATGATTACCATTTCGAAGATTCCGGAATCAGATGAGGTTGTGAAGTTTAAAGAGCTGTACAATCTGAAAATAGCTTCCAATGAGAAATGCAAAGAATTTATTCAGCAGATAACTTCAGCCTAGTTTTGTCTATTTTAGTAGCGAAATGCTTTCATATGACAGATAATGAATATAAATGAAAAGTCAAGAATTTAAGAACTAATTCATCGTGAAAAATTTATTATGTTCAGCTTATTCTTGCTCAACCGCCGGGTAATAGCTATGCAAATGAGAACTGAGCACTGAGATTTAATAGAGATTGTACAAATCAAAAGAAATCGTCAGAGATATTCATAACGAAGTTGATAAAATAAAATTTATTTGCTGTTTTCCGCTTGAATCTTAGTAGGTACCTAATAGCTGGTTTGATGGTAGATATGCTTTTAATTAACGCTGCGAACCTTTAAAATTATTCTAATATAAGTTAAATAAATCGCTAACCGCAACGTTTTATCTGATAGGTTGTTTATTGTTAAATTAGGATTTCGTGGGAGTAGAAACTTAAGAGAGCAGCGTAACTCGCCCTTGCAATCAATTAGGATAGAAATACTCTTTTCTCGTTCTATTGATACATCTATCCTGGCTTAGTTATCTTTTTGAGAGCGCTAGCAGAGAGTTTTTTCTTCCAAAATCTAAAATGGGGTCTGCCGCCAAAAAGAGCAGCAATACTCCAGCAAAGGTACTCTTATTCGGATTATTTCTCTCAACTTGCGAGTATTTCTCGTATCTATTCATGGGTAGTGGACTTGAAGTCTTAATTCAGACAAAATTAGACAAAATTACGGATTTTGGATCGATTTATTCTCAAGCTAGAAATAAAATTGCAAGAAATTCTATGATTTCAAGAGCCCCCTCAAAGACCTATCTAGAGTCGCTTCTAATCCTTCGTTATGAACGGTTTTATTTGCTCCCAAGGCATGACTTGATTGATAGAATTGAGATAAATGGGATAATTGTGATAACGCCAACAAAACTAAGAGAGCTATCCTCTTCCTCGCTCACTTCAGTTTCATTCATTGCAGGTTTAAAAAATGAACACTATTGCCTCACCTGCAGCAAAACAAGATGAATTATCCTCCAACTAAGAATTAAACTGAATTTATTGACTTAGAATAAAGCATTTTAATCATTTGGTTAAGTAAGTCAATAATTAATTTTAACTTATTTGAAAGTGTGTGAAATAGAAACAGGCTCCCATACTATTTGTCATGGCAGAAAACATACCTATCCTCGAGATGCAAGATATCTACAAAGCATCTAAAGAGCAATTGATTACCATCGTTAACAAAACCCGCGATCGCACCGTCTGTGAAGAATTGGAGTATATCAGCAATCTTGGAGGTAGTCACAGATTATTGACTCTATCTGAGGTTTATTAGGCGACCAATGGCTCAGTGAAGGTCTCCTCACCGATCTAAGTCAAGGAATCAAAGAAAGTGAGGTAGAAGGTCGCGTCAAATGCTTCGGAACCAATAGGCGAGTCATTGCTAAGCCCAGAAGTAGCTGCTCCATTCACTCTTCATCTTAATCCTCTTCCGCTAGGCTTCTTCTACCTATTATGGCTGGCTTTAGAAGATTTCACCCTTCGGATCCTTTTGGTGGCATCCGCAGTCTCCATTATCGCTGATGAAGCAGTAAAGGAGGATGAACGAGCAACAGGTAATTTTTTCTACAATAGAACCCGAATTTATTTTATTTCCTCCCTTTTTTTTTTTCTCTCATCTCAGCTTGGATCGATGGGTTTGCGATCTTTGTTGCAGTGATGGTGTGTGCATGTGTCACCGCCGGGAACGATTATCAGAAGGAGCAGCAATTCAGAAAGCTCAATTCGGTCGCCGATGAGCGAAAACACGTGGATGTTATTAGAGACGGCAAAACAAAGTCTATTCATGTTTCTGACTTGGTTGTTGGAGACGTCGTGAAAATCTCCATTGGAATGGAGATCCCAACTGATGGATACCTCCTTGAAGGCACTGAAATCTACTGCGACGAGTCCAGCATGTCTGGAGAGAGTGAAAGAGTCCACAAAACCATCCTAAGCCAGTGCCTCAATGTCCAAAGGCAGGTCGAGGAGAGCGGAAATAAAAACGAAGTTGGACACCATCATGTTCCTTCTCCTGTGCTTCTCTCAGGCACTAAGGTAGTCACCCATTCATTTCTTAGTTAATCTAACTGTTATAAAACAGATTCTCTCAGGAGATGGAAAATTCGTCGTGATAGTCGTGGGAGACGACTCGAGCATTGGCAAAATCAGAGCGCTTATCCAGCAAGAGGCCGAAGCGACACCTCTCCAGCAAAAGTTGGAGACCATCGCTAAGGATATCGGCAAATTTGGATTGGCGGCTGCTATCTTAACCTTCGCTGTCCTGCTCCTGAGATTCATCGTTGACCGTAGCACCTTGAACGATTGGGACGATGGAGATGTTTGGCTGAAGATCATTGAATACTTTATCCTCGCTGTCACTGTCGTTGTGTTGGCTATCCCTGAAGGTCTACCGCTCGCCGTCACACTTTCACTCGCTTACTCTGTGAGGAAAATGTACAATGACAAGAACCTCGTTCGAAGACTTCAGGCATGCGAGACGATGGGAGGTGCTAACAATATTTGCTCAGATAAGACTGGAACACTGACCCAGAACAAAATGCACATCGCATGCTTCTGGAACTGCAAGCAAATTAACGTGGATCATAATAAGGAGGCCCCACGTCTTACTGACACGATTCCTCATTTTGCTGAGGAAACCTTCCTGCAGACGATGGTCTGTAACGTCGCTACTCACATAGGCTCGGAGAAAGGGTCGAGGACTGAGATGGCGATGCTTGAGTTCGTGCAGAAGAGAGGATTTTCTTTGGAAGGAATTCAACAGAAATACCTCCCTGAAAAGCCAATTCGGTTCCCATTTTCTTCACAAAGAAAGAGAATGTCAACAGTTATAAAAGTCGGAGACAAGAGGCGCTTGATTATAAAAGGAGCGTCTGAGCAAATCGTAGAGGCTTGCGATAAGCTTTACTCCTTTGAAGAGGGTGAGGTCGTTCCGATGAATGAAGAATTACTTGGAACCGCGAAAGAATCGATAAAGAGAATGGCGGTGCACGCGCTGAGGACTTTGGTCATTGCCTATAAGGATCTCGATGGAAATGAAGGTATATTTCATTATCATTGTGACAACAAAGTAATAAATATCGATAATATCATAGATTTAGAGACAAGAGACGAGACTGGAGTGTACCGCATTGAGAAATCTGGATTGACGATGGTTGCTATTATCGGAATCAAAGATATCCTCAGACCTGGTGTCAAAGAAGCCGTTAAACAATGTAAGCTCGCAGGAATCAAGGTCAGGATGGTTACAGGCGATAACATGGACACTGCTCGAGCCATTGCAAAGGACTGCGGAATCATTGAGCCCAATGACGATTTCAGCATCTCGATGGAAGGTCCCATATTTATGGCTGAGATCGGCGGCGTGATCTGCGCAAAATGCAAGACGAAGATCTGCGATTGCCCAAAGGATCAAGTCACAGCCGAGAGACAGAGAAAGAAAATGAGAGAAGACACCCTGAAGAACATGGACAGATTCAACGAGATCATCGACCATTTAGATGTCCTCGCGCGGTCTCGCCCAGAGGATAAATACGCGCTGGTCACGGGGTTAAAACAGCTTGGTAACGTCGTTGCTGTTACTGGAGATGGCACGAACGATGCTCCAGCGCTAAAGAAAGCTGATGTCGGCTTCGCGATGGGTATCGCTGGAACAGACGTTGCTCACGATGCTGCAGATATCATCTTAATCGATGATAATTTCAGCTCGATTATCAAGGCAGTCAGCTGGGGCAGAAACATTTACGACTCTGTCCGCAAATTCCTTCAGTTCCAACTCACAGTAAATATCGTGTCCGTCGTTTCGACCTTGGTCGGAAGCGCCATCTTAAAGCAAGCTATCTTCAGCGCGATTCAGCTTCTTTGGGTAACATTTTCTTCAAAAACACATTATTTCTAATACACGTATATCTAGATTAACTTGATTATGGATACCCTCGCATCACTTGCGCTGGCAACTGAATCGCCGGCTCCAAATCTCCTAAAACGACCGCCACATGACAAAAAGGAATATATAGTCTCGAAGAAGATGTTCAAGTTTATTTTTGGCCATGCGATTTACCAGGTCATCGTTATATTAGTCCTAACATTTGCAGGTTTGCCAGACATTACCTTTGGATGTATTTGCTAATCTATCTTTTGCTACTAGCGGATAGTTTTATTCCCGAATATGGCACAGATGTCATCGCCGCAGACGGAGAGTCGGTCAGATACAATAATGGGAAATATATGAGATCAGGAAGAGATTATTTTATTACGAAAGACGAGGAAGATTATTTGAAATATTACAATGTAATCTCAACGAAGACTGCCTTCAAGTAACTCAAATTCAAATAGGAATATGGACCATCAAGGCATTTCACGATGGTTTTCAACACGTTTGTCCTGATGCAAATATTCAATTTCTTTAACTCGAGAAAACTCAATGACGAACTCAACATCTTCGAAGGACTGCGTCGATCTCCGCTTTTCCTCATAATTGTTGTGATAATCATCGGGCTCCAGATTATCATCGGAAGATTCGGTGGAAAACCTTTCCATATCTCTTATGATGTAAATTTTGGTCGCTGGGTTCAGTGTAATAACTGCTATTAGGGTATGCATATCGTACACTGGCTTATCGGCACAGCCTTTGGATTCGGGGAGTGGATTGTTGGATTCGTCTTGAAGTTCATTCCTGAAAACAGATGCTGCCAGGTTTTTCTATTTAAATGATTCTTATCCTTACAAATGTGATTCAACAAGGCTGGCAAAGACCTGACAAATCCTATTACTCATCAGTCAAGTGTGCTTAACATCAAGCGTGCTGCAAGCAAGAGGTCGCTTGAGAGGAAGTACACGCCAACACTGGTTGTCAGCAAGAATCAGCCAACATCTCTGACGAACCTTAACGCAATTGTCAACAGAGTATCATTTATCTCATTCATCATCATATTTATCCTCGTTTTATCTAGGCCTAAAAAGATTCCAACACCCAACTACTAGTTTTGTAGGCTATATATTTCCGAATTCCTTGTTTTGAGGTTTTTCTAAATTTCACGTATCATTTTTCTAAATTTTGAGGGCTTAAAAAAAGTCTTCCTCAGTTGTATACTTTGCAAAGTGGAAATCGGAAAAATCTTTATATTTTTTATTGAATTAACCATGAAGTCGAAATTCGATTAGCCCTCAAGTGCTAATGCAATGTATAATTTGGTCTGACTCTTCTTTTCACAGTAAGTTTAGAAAAATTGTTCTCTTATTTTAATGATTTTGGGTTAACTGTCTAAACGGACACGAATAGAGGATTATTTTCAATATTGATGGACAACTCTTAAAACTCTTATTGAAATATCGCTTAAGAAAATATTTTGTTCTCAAACCCTCAAAGAGAGACTTCATAGACTGCTTTCCACAGAACGTATCCCTGCTTTAGTAGCTCTTCGTTTTCTCGTAGATGTATTTGACGAAGGCAAGACTTGAAAGGAATGAAACACTACCAAGCATCTAATTTAATAAATTTTCAATGAGTTTTTGTAAGAGAACGCTGCAGCTTACGAAGAAGATTGCGATGCAGAAGAGTGTCGTGTATCCTAAGAAAAAGATCGTCTTGGGTTGTAAACAGCATGAGTTATCTGGTGGTGAAGGGCGAGATTACCTGAATAAATCCGAACATATCTGACTTTTCATTGTAGAAGTAAATTCCATAGGCGAATATGTAAAGCGCTCCAGAACTAGCAGTTATTCATTAGATATGAGAGAAAATCATAGGTTGCTACCCTCCGTATAAGAATGAGCGCCACCACCATCTGTAATCAAGCGCGTTTAATTGGAAATAAGTAAGGAGGATCGAAGTGCAGGCTATGGGGAAGAAAAAAGTGTTCAAATTTCGCTTTAGTGTTAAATATTGCTACCTGTGACATTGAGCATCATTACAAAGATGATGAAGTACATGCCCCACATAGCGTAGACAACATGACCCCAGATGCTGGTGAAAACGTAGAAGAGTTCCAAATAAACAACGCTTTTTTGCAAATGCGAGTCAGCTGGTAGTATTCATTCAGCAATCTTACCAAAAAGGAAGCAAGCCGCCGACAAGGACAGTGAAGAGTGGTTGGTTGTACCAAGGAAGCTTTGGAATTGTCTTGGAGATCTTTGGCAGCTTCTCGTCAACATCAACGAGGGTTTCAGAGGTATTCATTCTTCCGGTGAGTCCTCCGAAGACGGTAAGTGGAAGTGTAATCAGTGCCCAGATAACGATCACAAACACGATGATTATGAATGGCAGAGCGGATGTGAGTCTGAATGCCCAAGCAATATTGTTCAGAAGGAACGCGGTTGCGAATAATATAACCTTTGGATGAGTGAATTCATTAGAAAGGAAAGTCTGAGGGGAATTTTTACTGGGAAGAGACCTGCGGCTAAAAGGATGTTGAAAGCCCAGTGCTTTCCTCCTAAGTATTTATAAATTCTTGATGAAATGAGTCCCGAAATAACTATTAAAGAGTAAATTAAAGATAAACGCTGTCAATGTCATTTGAAGGGTTACAAGCTGTGAAGGCGTATAGCAGCACGCCAGCAGTATGAAGAGAGCCTCTGTAGCTGTAGTACATTCCCATTGCTCCCAGAAGGAAAATCAAAAGAATGACAAGGATCAATTGCACTCCGCTTCCGACAGCAGCACAGAGCAAGTTTCTCTGATCAGGGCATTTGAAAGCCTCTATTCTTATCAACTTCCAGCGTCCCTCATCGCCTATCGAAACCATATTCACATCAATGACGATAGAAAGCTTCTTACCTCTGTCTGCTTCAATATCGGCCTGTCTATAGCCTGTTTTGACGACTCTAGTAACAACGAGCCATACTGCCAACCCCAACGATGCAGTCTATAAACGATTACTCTCTCCATGCCAAGTTTCTATATTACCAAAACAAAGGCGTTAAGTAGTGACGTCCAATGCAACTCCTCAGCGATATAAATATCATTTCCTCTACAATTAACCGCATTAGCACCGCAACTTTCAGAGTTCAAATTACTTATTCACATGGATTTTATCGCCACTGTGAGAGGCCATGTACTTCACTGAGTAGTAGAAAGTGACACTGACTCCGTCTCTAGGCTCGCTCAAATTGATGGCATCGACGTCGCTGGTTTGCAGCTCTGCAGTAACAATATCCTTAATTTATAACTATTAGCTTCTCCTGTTCAAGACTCCTTGATTCATACTCCAGAGATCGAATCGTACCAGATCTTGAAATGAAGGTGGGTAGATAAGAAAGGTCCGTCTTCTTGGAAGAAGCCAAGGTAACCTCCAATGGCGATCTCCTCTAAAAAATAATCATTCTCTGTGCTCGGAATCAAGCTAAGTACCAACAAACATTTCGAAAAGATAATTATTTTCCACGGCCTTTTTAAATTCCTCCATATCAGATCTGGAGAGCTCTTTTGTGCATATAGCCTGTCTGTTGACGCTCTCTATATTCGGGTGTTGTTAGAAAAAGGATTGTCGATGCGAGATGTACGTAAAAACTGTGTTTTGTACAAAGAGTTCATTTTTCTGTTGCCACTGAGTTTCTCTCCGAGAGTTTGACTTTCTTGGTGAGGGTTTTCAGGTTGACAGAACGGCAGATCGTAGTATCTAGGAAGATATCAGTCAGTACGGAAGAAGAAGAATTTTCATTATAGGAGTTGTTTATGGGAAGTTTATGGATGAGGCATACCTGTATGATTCAGTTGGATTGGCATAAGGGGAGACTTTGTTAACGGTAATTTTCACGTCATCTCCTGATTCAAAAGCGCTGCCCAGGGAAAGAGAGAGAGCAAATGTTGCTAAAAGTAAATATATTTTGGTCCTCATTGCGTGTTTAATTTTTATAATTCTTATTATCTCAATCCTATCTTTTTCACAAAGATCTTCGTATGAATACCGAAGGGATTACTGCATGGTCGATTGAAAGTAGCTTATATCCGAGCCCGATATGATCCAATTGCAATACAGTGAGCACATTTCAGATTTTTT
>ENA-UOUE01001259-UOUE01001259.1-compost-metagenome-genome-assembly--contig:-NODE-1259-length-16781-cov-13.433908_pt1 | contig 16781 bp, 21 predicted proteins | sample MGYA00238146_ERZ747223 | MGnify/ENA primary metagenome ERZ747223 (study PRJEB28781, sample SAMN06268865) | compost metagenome | isolation source: single cell | place: USA: California, Emeryville, Joint...
TTCGCTGTGAGAGATATGAAGCAAACTGTTGCTGTGGGTGTCATCAAGTCTGTTGAGAAGAAAGAGACTGGAAAAGAGAAAGGTGACAGAAAGAAGAAGTAATTAAATAAAGAAGATAATCTCCCACAAGTGTCTTATTCAGCAACCTTTTCAAAAAATTACCTATCGTTACCATAATAATTCCTTATATAGATCTGTGTGAAAAGTAAACCCTAAAACTATTTATTCATTGCTGAATAATAACGAAGACTATTATTATTATCATAATACATATCGTCATACATTGCCTATATACGTATTAGTATTGAAATAAAGAAAATAACAAAGCTCCGTCTCATAATGCTGCTTGCTGAGATCGAACATAGTTGTCATTGATTTATTAGCATCTCAATTCTTTATGAGACTTTTCTGAGTATTTCAATTTTCCAAGATTCCTCTATCAATATATACAAATTCTCTCAAATTTAATTGAATTTTAGACTGAGGATATTCGAGGTTCAAGCCATTCCTTGATGATAATTCTCTTGTAAAAAGAGCATTAGCAACTTGAATTTCATTCTGATAATTAGAAGAAAAATCCGATTTCACGATAATACACATCGGTCATAACCATGAAGAAGAAGAATTTTACGTGAAATATATGAAAGCTTTTTTTCTGATAAACGCTAATACCCCTAAGTAAAAGTTCACAATTAAGGACTCTTAACCATCGCTAAATCTTGATTTCTTTGCCTTCTTTTGCTCCTCTTGCTTCTTCTTCTCAATCATATTTCTTTCAACAATCTCGAGTGCTTTACGAGTTTCAATATGCTTGATTTTGCTTGGATTGAAGTACGATGGCGCAATTTCAAGCAGCCATTCGCCTTTCACTTCAGTCACTGTTCTGATGTAATTCTTTGATGTAAGCACAAGCTCATGGTACACAACCCATTCTGGTTTGTGCTCTATAACTGAACTTGGATGAATTGCAACCACTTGCTGATCCTTCACAATCATATAGTTGCCAGAGCGTTGGAGATGTGCAACCTAATGGAACATTGTAAGACACTCAATAACTCAAAGAAATCCTCATACCTGCATGAAATATCCAGCGATAATGCATTTTTTAATATTCTCGTAGTACAAAGGACTGTTGTAGTCAGTACTAACTAATTTGACTCCCTGCTTTATTGCAATTTGCTTTAACTGCTCTCTGACATCATCCGCAGCCTTGAGCGAGCGATAGTTCAAGTAATTTTGGTAGCACCAGTCTTGGTTTTCCTTCTTTTGCTTGAACGCGTGGTATGCGTTTAGAAGAGTTGGGTGGTCACCGTCCATATGAGTGAATCTATTGGGAAAAAAATCACCGATTAGATATCCGTTGGAAGTCTGAAAGAAGTACTTGGCACGAGCTTCATCGGCTTCTTTAACGTTGTCCTTGGGACGAATGAAGCAGTATGGGACACTGAGCATTGCAACCAATGAAAGCATTTCGTTAGAGCAGTTGTATTGTGGTGAAGCAAGCAAGATTTTCGCGAGCTGTGGCTCCAGAGGGAATTCTGCCATCATTTGACCTACTTGAGTGAGCTCTCCCTTTAGAAGTAAATAGAGTTATTAGCAACGAAATGAGAAAACGATAATTACTTCATCATCCAAAGCTCCGAGGTAGTTAAGCAACTCGAGGGCTCTCATGAGAGTTTCTGGGGCAGGTGGGTCCATGAAATCGAAATGAACGAGATCTTTAATTCCCAATTTTTTCAACATCAAGACTGTAGATGCCAGATTTGAACGCAGAATTTCAGGGTAGTTATTGTCAATAAGGTTCTTTTCAAAAGCCTCCTCAGTGTATAGCCTAAAGCATTTACCAGGCTGAGTTCTACCGGCTCTACCAGCTCTTTGTTTGGCGCTGGCCTTGGAAATTGGCGACACAAGCAGTGATTCAACTCGAATACGAGGGTTATAGACTTTTTGCTTCGAGAAGCCGGGGTCAACCACGTACACGACACCATCAATCGTCAGCGACGTTTCTGCAATATTTGTCGCAACGACGCACTTTCTTCCGGGAATTCCCTTCTTATTTGGCGCTGGTGGTGCCTCGAATATCCTTTGTTGCATATATGGTGGTAGAGAAGAGTAGAGCGGAATGACGCTGATTGGACCAACTTCATCGCCGAGTTTGTCCACTTCTTTTTTGATCGATTTACATGCATTTTCGATCTCTTCTTCACCAGTTAAGAAGATCAGAATATCGCCAGGATCTTCGAAACAATGGATCTATTTATTATTACAATTAAACCACTTCACCGATTTTGTTGAAATTTTACCTGAACAGCAGTACGGACAGCGGCTTCGAGATAATCCTTCTCAGCTTCTGGAGTGTAGAAGATTTCGACAGGATGCAGTCTTCCAGGAATATCCAAGAGAGGCGCGTTATCGAAATACTCTTGGAATTTCTCAGCGTCCATGGTAGCACTCATAACTACGACTTTGAGGTCTAAAAACACATTATTTTCACACTGCCCAAGTGTTTTCTAATTACCTTTTCTGGCTTGAAGAATCTCTTTAAGCAAACCGAAAAGCACGTCAGTGTTCAGAGTTCTTTCGTGGGCTTCATCGAGCAACACAAATCCGTATCGCTCGAGTAAAGGATCGTTCATTGCTTCTCTGAGAAGCATACCGTCAGTAAGGTACTTCAATACGGTCTTTGGACTCGTTTTGTCTTCGAATCTGATGCTGTAGCCGACCTCTTCGCCCAAAAAGACGTCCTAATAACGTAGTAAAACGATTTAACTAATCTCGTACGAGTTAAACGCCAACCATCTCTTCCGAAACTCTTTTTGCAACACTCATCGCAGCAACTCTTCTTGGCTGGGTGACACAAATACCCTTTTTATTACTACAAAATCGCAATTGTCAGCTTATCTGTCCAACGAAAGGGTGTCCTTACCCTTTCTCTCTGAGGTACTCCAGTAAGAACTGTGGGATTTGAGTGGTTTTACCACTACCAGTTTCTCCTTGCAAAATGACAACTTGGTATTTTTCGACTAGTTTCAATAGTTGCTCTCTAGCTTCCCAGGCAGGTAGTTGCTTTCTCTTGGTTAGGATGTCATAATATCTTGGAGTGTAAGCAGACCCTGTTAAAGGGTTGATTTGCTGCTTGACTCGCTTTGTGCCTGCGTCTTGCTCGTATCTTTCCTCATTATTGTAAATTTCTTGACGAGATCGCTTCTTGTTTAGCTCTGAAGAATTATCTTGATAATTGTTTCCTAGAGAAAAAGAAGATGTCAGAGACCTGCAACTAGAAAGGAGGAGTTGCATACCTCGGTCTTTCTTGCTTATCATTGACTGCAAATTGATTTTTAGAGTTTAGCTCTTAAAAAGCTATAATAAAATTTCTTATTGCAATAAGCCGAAATATGCATTCTTACTGATAAATTCTCAAAAACTTCGTTTTCCAGTTCTTGAAAGAAACATTACGATCTCTGCTTTCTCGAACCTTGGGGTACTTAATTGGAGGAAAGTAAACAAGATGACGCTACATTGAACAGAATCATCAATTCCAATCTTAAAAGAAAAAATACCTTAAATTGTGTAAATAGTGTCGTGAGTGTAGAGAAGGGGAAACAGCGGAAATATCCGATGAAAAATTTGAAAAGGATGAGATATTTTCATATCAGTTTTGCTAGCTAGTTAGTGTGAATATTAAGACTGCTCAACGATTAAATTTTTTAAAGACAATATAGCGTGCCTCGAAATAAAACCAAAAGCATAAAGGTGTAAAATTTTCCTCAATCTACATCGAAACAGGTGACGATCTTTTGCGATTCGACAATGATTTAAGGAAGAAGCAGCGATCTCAAAAGCTTTTATGAGCAGAATATTTGAAGAAATTAAGAATTGATAGCCTAGCCATCTCAACTTCTTCAACCTTTCAGAATCAATGATTCAGCAAGAAATTGCAAGTATCTATGTAGACACGAAGTATTTTATATTAATCTCTGTAAATTTTTTGCTATGGAATATTTTCTCTCTCTCTATCTTCTTTCTCCCACTCTCATTCAGAAAATGAAGTATTTTGTTTCGCTCATTCAAGAGCTTTTTTCATTAAACTCTATGAGTTGTAACGATATCAACATTGTTGATCTGGATTCTCGCAAGATTGAGACCCATTCAGAAACAAATCTGAAGAGAAATCTGTTCAAATCTATGCTTCAAAAAATTGAATTGATTTGAAAAAAATTAAATAAAATTCGCTAAATATATTTGTTTTCGCATGGTGGATACTAAGGACAAAGAAAAGAAAAAGGCCAAAGAGTACGATGCTAAGGAGTTCGCACCATGCGATATCAAGCTCATCCTCCTCGGAGATTCAGCCGTCGGAAAATCCAAGTCCATTTTTGTCTTTTTTGGAATATTCTAATCAAAATTTGTATACATTAGACTTGTTGAGAGGTTTCTTTTCGATGATTATGAAGAGAGACAGCTTTCAACTTATGCGCTTACAATGTATCGCCACAACGCTAAGATCGACGGCAAAGAATACAAGATTGGTAAGAAAATTCTCCATCAAAACTCCTCATCCAGCATGCCATTGCAACTCAGATCTTTGGGACACTGCAGGACAGGAATGCTTCCAGACTCTCCATCCCAGCTACTATTTTGGAGCGCATGCATGCATTTTAGTAATGAAGAGACGAGGTTTCATGCAAATAACGATGATTTTGTGCAGGTTTTTGATGTTACGAGAAAGGTTACGTATTTGAACCTCAAGACCTGGTACAATGAAATGAGAGAAAACTGTCCAAACATTCCTTGCATCCTTGTCGCAAATAAAATTGACGGTAAGCTTGATTTGGCTTGGATGTGTCTTGAGCTTTTTGAATCCAGTTGATAAGAAGATGACTGAGAAGACCTTCAAATTTGCCTCGCAGTATAACTTGCCATTTTACTTTGTTTCTGCTGCTGATGGAACGAATGTAGTGAAGGTAATTGAACTATTAGGTGCGAAGATTGTAATAAATTCGTAGATTTTCCAAGAAGCATTGAAAATGGCTTTGGATTACAAGTTGAATCCTCCAGACAAGTTTATGCAAGATGTTTTGGATCTCTTAAAAGATGTATTGATTAATGAATTACTCAAAACTGATGACTGATTCTCAAATTTTCAGGAAACACTTTTCGATAAGGAAGCTGACAAGTAAACACCAGCAAAGTAGCCAAATAGCAACCTTGGAAGCAACTACACTACGTATATTAAAGCATAAAGCCAATCTAAACCAGAGAAAAGAAATGGAAACTCCTCAACAGAATAGTCCATCTTCATGTTTGCATTGATTTTTGTTATGCAAAAATTAGGCAAGTGAGAGAGAGTTCATTTTAGGGATGAGTGTTAAAACAAGTTCAAAAAATTCAAATATAACTCCTTTTAAAAAATCTCACATTCACTCGCCAAATATAATATTTAATTAAAAGTTAAGTTCTCAAGAGATCTAATCACTTTGAAGGATTAAAGTGGTCTCGATCGCATTATGAAAATGATTGTTAGAGTTATTGTTAAGGCTGGATTATATGCAAGGCATCTTTTGATTGTCATTCTTAATGAACTCAAAATTTCTTGCATTTTGAGTGAATGACTTGAGAAGAATGCACGCATATATAATCACAGAAACTAAATAATGTTCCCAGAGTTAATGAGTACTGGTAACTCCCGAAAATGATGAGAAGTTTCAATTGAAATAAGATGGAAGTTTTCTTCACAATACAGTAGTCAAGTTAATTGTCTTACCATGAAATATAGATAAAAAAAAATTGAACGCATTAATTATATGAAATATAAAGATGATTTGGAACGAATATTAGAGTTATTACTAACCTCTTCACTTTTACCTGCAGAATCTACTCTAAATGCACTGAAAAATACTTTGTTAAAATATAGTAGAGATGCAAATACTTAACTTTAGCCCTTTCCTAGTATTGTCCAATGAATAAGCAAGTATGTTTTAACTGGTTGAGATCTCTTCAGATTTTTGGTAATGAAGGTCCTCTATCTACTTTTATCCACAGGAAAATATAGCTCATTTGGCTTGGAGTATTAGTTTTTCAGCTGTAGCATAAGTATTTTCCACTTAACCCCATAAGTAATTCCTCTGTGTAATTAGTAATTTTAAATGTAGATTACAGAAATGCACTGACTGGTCATTCTTTTTCCTTTCGCAGGAGTATTTTCACCATCCCAAATGTTAGCAAAACAATTAGCCGTTAATCAGTAGTTGATTGTACGATTTCGTGACCTTAGGTCCTTAGAACCACATTTCATTATTCGGACTATATTTTCAACTCTTTTTTGAAAGAAAAAATAACGCAAGCGTGTGAATTTGCAAGCAATATCCTTCACCAATATTCGATTTTTCTTTCATGATTAATGTAGAGACTATCCAACAAATTGTCCACATACATGTATGATGAACCGATATTCAAGCTCTATTATTTGGAAAAATTGCTCAATAGGAAACTTTGTATTTTCGGCAGAGAAACTGACAAAACAATTAGGTTCTCACTTTCGTGAGATCCTGTTTCTTCTTTTTGATATATGGTAACTACTATAAATGACAGTTTTCTGGAAGAATGGAGTTAATTCTCACTAATTCCCAGTCAGAGACTGGATAGAATTCCATTTTAATCAAAGATTTTCTACTCACTAATCCACAACAGCTCAAGCTGAGATATCAATATAAAATGTTTGTTATTAGATAAAGAAAGAAAATGGGATGAGTTTTAGTCCTCAAACTCATTCGATATCCTAAAGTAATCTAAGATATTTTTAGTTGTCTCCAGCTATCCAGCTTTCACAAGAAGAAAATTGCAATACATTGTTTTCAAATGAAGAACGCTTTGCATCAACAATAAATCTCCTGATTCAGGAGAGAGTTATGACTTCCTGCACTTTATATATTTGTATTGTAACACTGCTTGGATTATCCGCGATTTGCGGCTGTCACGAATTTTCCATTATGAAAAGTAGAGAAATCTGCCATACCTTGAATTATGCTTCTTATTTCATTTTCATAATTACGATTCTTAGCAAGCAAATTGATTCTCTTATTTTTATTGAGGCTCTTTTGTTTTGAGTAATATAAAGAAAGATTGAGAATTTAACTCTGTACTAAATAAAATTCATTTTCATATTTCAATTCCATAGTCTTAGACAATACCAAATACATAATCCGTGAAAACTCGCTCAAATTCTAATTATTCTTTACATTATACCTCTGACATACGATTTATTAATTTTCCAGCATTCAATTCTCAATTTAAACCCTTTATCTTCGGTGTCTCACTCAAAAACATTGAGAACATGCTTAGGAAAATTTTAGCTGCGTATTATTAAATATCATTTATAATGATCTAATACATTGAATTTATAAAGCTTGAAGAATCTGATATTTATTGAATCATAGTTCGAAGTAATTTTAATTGTTAATTTACTATTGATTGAGGATTATATGAGCCAGATTACTCAAAAAACATAGCGAAAAAAGGAATAAAATATTTTATCAAATAACATTCAGTCAATTTTTCTTCCCAAATGAAGAGAACCTTTCATCTTGTCTTGATCAAAAGCGAGCAAGTATAGATTTGAAAATGGTAGCTGTTTTTTAATAGTAGTATAAATTACTTCCTCTACTGCAAATTCCAATGAAAAAGCTGCCTCTTTCATGTACAATCACTAATACAAGCGAGTAATAAAATGTAATGTAATTTAGTTATTGCTCAATTAAAATCCTCACTTGGTAAATATCGCTTTTTGTGAACATTTCTTGTTATATTAACTAATGTTATTCTTAATCACATTTGCATAGATTACATATTTGTAGGCTGAAATTAATTCAAAAGTTCAGTTAATTCATGATTGTAGAGATATTTGATTTGATATTACATTGTATACCACCCTTCATTTATTGAAACCATGTCCTTATTTTTCCCAATACTGAAAAGATAATAGGCAAATCTCTCTCTCTCTTTCTTTTACATATTTTCTAGCGGAACTTCGGATTTGTGTTTTCTGAAGTCTGCTTTGTAGGCAGTCTATATATAAGTGGAGTAAATATCTTTTTGATTTTGTTTATTATTTCTGAAAAGGAAAAATTATACTATTTATGCCACAACACTTTATGATTGAAAACTTCGCATAGAAATTCATTAACCCCAAAATTTATCTGCAAGTGGCATAACTACTCACAGAGAGTGAAATATAGTAGTATGTTTTGTTAATTTTCACATAATTTCTCTTCGGTAGAATTGCATTGTATTTCTCTATGTGTTAGTGTGTTAATCTGAAACCGTATACTCCTTTGAAGTTTTTTAATTTATAATAGCACTTAATTGTTGATAATTAAGTTGAAAGATATTAGAATGACTAAGTATACATTTATTGAATCAACATATAATTGATTGAAATCTGTTTCTGAATATTAAGGACTATCGTTAAATTGTTTTGAATTGTTAAACCATTACTTCTTTCTGAATCTAACAGAATAATATTCATTATCATATTGATTAAATTTATGCATTCGCTCAACAGAGAGCATCGACAAGGCACGAAGAACCTGATTTGTCATCAAGCTCCCTCGATTTCAATAATTGCGTTTAAATTGAAATGATGACCTGAAGATCATCAGAGCCAATGCCTATCTCTGATTAGAGCAGAAAGCTCGTAATGCTACTTTGATACCCCCAATTATGAACGATTAATACCGTTGCTTATTTATTCTGAAAATTATTATATTATTATTCTTAGGCTTCAAAAACAACTAATATTAATTCATATTACTGATTCCTCACTTATTGCATAACTCCCCAGCTTTCTCTGCAAATTATTCTTCTAATTTTGAGAAACTTTGAAAATATCGGACGTCTACAGTATACACACAAGTGCGTGTCTTCAGAGATTACGGGCTGTTCAGGCCAAAACGATCGTTTTCATGCAAATTTAAAACTTCAAATAATTAGATTTTATTTGAATCGAACTACTTGATAGATTTGAAAAATTGTCAATGCAGCAGATCGAACTCCCTGGACTGAGACAGGAACAGCCACAATCACAGCAGCAAGTACTCTTTCCTCAATTAGGAGGTTTATTCATATTGATTAGCCAGCAGATCAACTCATCTCTCGAAATCCTAATGCAGACAGTTCTGCTTTAGATCCAGTCAGATCAAATACGAATCAACCACTTACAACTAACCCCCGCAATCAGCCAAACACAACTATTGCTCAGACGAATAAAGAGTTCGACCGATTGATCCTTCGATACCAGTATTGGATTTTCATTATCGTTGCGTTGATTCAAACTTTCAATGCTGTTTATCTCTTGCTCTTCTGGTAATGCATCCCTTCATGGCTTTCAACCACTAAATTAAATGCTATCAATTAGCTGGATCAACAAAGGCGCTTGCATCTCGGATGGAACGGAAATTCGTGGGTGGTGTCCAGGTTTTATGGCAGCAATTTTCTTTATCACAGTGGCGATGGGTTATATATGTTATACTTCAAGCCAATCGGCAAGCAAAGGGTTTCTGAGAAGACTTAAATGGATCAATTTCATCTATATTATCTTCACGCTGGTCTTGGGGATTATAGGATTCGCAACAATCGCTACTATTGATACCTCATCATTAGCTACTGTCTGGGGTCGATTGACCCAATATGAGAAGATTTATTTCACGAGCTCACCGTCCAATTTAGTTAGCACATACCAGAAAAACTTGCTGCTTTTTGGAATATATATGATCGTCCTTGCTGCGCTCTTTATCGTGCTCACGTGTTTCATGTTCCAATATGACCAATATTTACAAGACGGATGGCGACCACCAGTTAAGCCTCGCACTTCATTTGCGAAAGGTATGGATTCTGAGATGTGTTTCCTGGAAATAATATTACAAATTATAGAGCTGTTTCTGAAATTTAGACGCGAATATGAAGCAATTCCGATCAATCCGGGTTCTCCTGAGCTTGTAAGATAATTAATTTTTTCTTGTGTTTGATAATCATATTTGCAGAAAGCGACTTCCCCTCCACAGAAAGGAGACAAAAAAGAAGAGAGGAGAAGAATTATTTAAAATAGACATGAATTTCTTTAACTTCCAAATTACATTTTGTTTATTGTAAAAAGAGCAGCCCTATATAACGAAATAACTCCCGAGTGGGATTCGACAAAATTCGATTGCTTTAATATTTATCATCATTATTCTCTATCAAATCGGTCCAAGTGAGGTATTTGCATCAGGAACTAGTAAAATATTCGCTACAATTATGAGGATATCTTCAGACTTAGAGACCAATTTCAGTGATTTTGAGATTTAGTAAGCAACCAATTTTACCTAGTTGTGAATAGACAATTCTCTTTTCTACTGGATACATTGCATACAACAATGAATAAAGAAATTATTAAATTTGAAAATTTTAGGGTGAATTACAAGTAAACAAAAGCACAATTAGATGATTCAACATAAAAGCATAGGAGAGTAGGGCGGCCGCGGAAACGATTTATCCCACCGACTTAGATGCTCGTCTGACTTCTAAAGATGTTGTCTTCATAACTCATAAATTGCTCTTGGATTTCTGGACAAAGGGTAGTGCTGGGCTCATTCCTTTTCTATATTTGGCCTATGAAATCATTTATATTGCTATTTCTAATAAAAGTTTTCAGTTACATCTTTCTTTCCCTTAATTGCTATAATTTTAATCACCTTCTTCTCCGGCTCATCGTTTCCCATCGTTGCTGCTCGACTATTTAATTGATTTGAAGGATATGCTTTCTTCTTGCTCTGTGAACTCACTATTTTGGCAAGGATACTTGAAAAGCTCAGATATTTGGTTGAACCCAGCATCGAATTGGTTTTAGATTCTGGAGAATCAGAGATTTGATTTCTCGATGGATTGAGACTTTGGACGCAGCCATCTGGTTGCATAGAACCTGAAGCCTTTGTCGCTATCCGAGGGGCGATTATCGGCAAAGAATTATTCCTACGTCGAGTTTGAATTTGGTTAGCAGATTCAGCAGGAGTCCCGATTGAGCTCTGATCATGGTCTTCGTCCTGAGGTATTTTACGAGGAAAATAAGTGTCTTTCCGCTTTTTTGTATTCCTCTCAGGACTGAAGTTCGATATCTGTGGCGCTCGTTGTAAATTAATTTGCGATTTGCTCTTCTGGCGTGTTTGCCATTGAGAATGCCTCTCGCTACTGAATTCCATTCGGCTTTTATTGGTTTCGTCATCCTGACGAGTACTGCCGCCTGATGAATTTCCAGAGTCAGCTTGATAAGGCTGATTCACACCAGAGGCCTGAAGCTTCCAGATCATAGCTGTTGTATTGGTGATGCGAGTTTTCCGAATCGATTGGTCGTTCACACTTGAAATATCATAATAAGCATACCAAAAAATTGAATTAATTTACGCAGGGAGTCTGCCAGTCATATTAAGAGACTTCATAGATTCGAAATTTGAGAATGATTTTTTTCTGAGGATTGGCGGTGATGGGTCTCGAGCCCCTAAATTTAGTCGTGGTAGAATTGGGGTTATCTAAAAACAGAGATGATTGATGTTTTAAAAGTGTCGCTGTAGACCCTACCTCAGTATAACTTCCAATCGAATTTTTCCTTCTAATTGGTGAATTTTCATCCGTCGTCATGGTAGAATTGGAACCTCCACTTGCAAATTTTGCTGGAGGATTCCGATTGTTGGGTATCCCATTTGAAATATCTATCAAATTTGAAGACTCTTCATTCTGACTGTCTCTTTGCAGATGGAGCAACGAAGGTGGGCTTTCAAGCGACTCGAGCTCATCTCTCGATTTGAAAATCCCAGACCTCTGAGGAGAGAGTTGCGAATTTTCAACGCTGTTGAATTTATCAACTATTTGGGCAAACATAATCGCTTTAATCACCTACGCTTCCTCGTAAACAAAAGAATATATTGCTCTATTACCCTTATTAAAGTTTGCTTCTGCTGGTAAACTTCCAGTTTTTGTTCCATAGTCAGTGGAAGTTTGTCATGAAAATTGCGGGTAATCCATGGATGAGATAAAATCATGGTCGCAGTGTAGCGCTTGGACGGGTCCAATTCAAGTAATGAGCTCAACAGATGCTTTGCTAATCTTTTTGGAATAATAATATTAGCCGATTCGTTTGGATAATCAATAAAATACTCGGATAGGTGTGAGGGAGGTGTTATTGGTGTGATGATTTTTCTCTGATATGATTCAAGTGTATCATCAGATTTATCATAATAAGGGTGCCTTCCGCCATTCAGCAATTGATACATAATCACTCCAATGCTCCAGACATCAATTGGCTAAAAAAATTGCCAGATATCAGAATCCCTGAATGAAATTTAAAGTTTCGTTACTTTTCCATATCCTTTTTTGTCAAACATTTCAGGTGCCATATAAATCTTAGTTCCCCACCTTTCTGAAAAACTCGTTCCTGCCTCCTTTTCTAAATCATATTGCCCAGCAAGCCCGAAATCTATGATCTTAACTGAACTGATGTTTTCTGAATCAGCAAGAAGAATGTTTTCTAAACAATTTCAAGCCACTATTTTGCAGAAACTCACAATGAACCTGGCTTTAAATCTCTATGAATCGTGTCTTTCAGATGCAGATAAGCTACGCCTTCAGCGATCGCCTTGATGATAATGCTGGCTTGCTCTTCGGTGATTTCGCCTCCGTTTTTATGTAGATCATACATCTTTTGGCTCAGTCGACCTCCTTTCAAGCACTCCAGCACAAGTAGCAACCGCATGTCTGTTTCTATCACTCGTTTATACTTAACTATGTTCCTATGATCGAACTGCGAGAGTATTTTAGCCTCATTACGAAGAATGGTGTGAGTCTGTCCAATGAGCTCCTTTTTGACAACCTAATCGAAAGCAGAATTAGAGGATCAGACTCTGTTGAAAACGATTCGACAAGCAGCAATCAAGATTTCGAAAAGCAAGGAATTAGATTTACTTTCACTGCGACAAGTTCTCGAGTTTTCTTATCTGTTGCAGCGACGACTAGCCCAAATGAGCCATGACCCAATACCGATTGGAATTCGAAATAATGAGAGAACTTTTTCCTGAGTTCTCCTTCGTCAAGATTAGGTATCGTTTGCATGGCTCATAATTATTTTAATTTAACCAATAGAGATAAGTGCCCCGAGACCGCTAAAAAATCAATGGTGTTGGAGATCAATACGAGAAAGATTGAGCTTCTAGATAAGGTGGAAAAGTGAGTTGAGGCTGTAGGTTGAACACTGCTGTATCTTAGTATCCTTTTATAATCGATAGCATGGGTAAAAAATGGGCATAAAATTAATTTTTGGCAACAACAACATATAACAACCTCCTTCTCTATTTCTATGAGTGAGATGATTGAACAATAATGGCTCTTTGTGTTGTTCTTGGATTTTTCATTTCGATTCTCTCCATTCGAACAGCCGAAAGAAATTATTAATTTTATTAGATATTTTCTAACTAAATTGATTTGACGAATGAGAACTAACTCTCTCTTGAAAAATAGAAGGAAATACACAGCTTGGAGTCTTTCTCTGTGATCTTAAGAAAATGCTGATGTCTTCTCTTACTACTAACTAACGAAGACATATCAGCCTTGCTTTATGAGTAGATTGAATTAGATCATGGTGTCAAACAGCGCCAACAAAATAATGATGCTAATTTGTTCGTCTACGCTCATTTCAATGCTTGATAAAGTTTAGTCTCCTTACACTGATTGGTCAATGGACATAAACGAAATCATCAGTTAATTTAGGACAAATGAATGTTGAAAAAAGAATTACGTGGTTACGAATATCATAGTTCGCATGAGTCTAATAATCGTGTTTATTGCTGCTGAAGGGAAGAATCGGTTGTGAGCTTAATATTCTATAGACACGCTGCTTCTTGCCAGTCATGTGGTATTGTGGGTTTAATGAAATATAAAATTATATTTCGCATCGCGTTGCCGTTTATTCTTCAGTACACTTGAAACTCAAGCAACAGTTGTGATACTACCAGGTTATACATAACGACTCTGATGGATTTGAACGCAATACTTTTTCCTGCTCCGAAAAGTTCCTACAGCGCTGACAAAATACTCGGCGAACTTATGTGGATCCCAAAAAACTTCACAGAATCGAATGACGAAGGCCAGCGGCAGAACACAGCCCCTGAAATGAGGTCTGAAACCCCACCTCTCTCCTACGGTACTAAGTTGTTCAAAATCAATAAGGATGTCACAGTTGCAGACACAGCCTTTAAGCTTGAATGCAAAGAACCAGAGCTCGATGAAATTTCAATTATTACAACGGCTTCGAGCAAAAAGCCACCTCTCGATGGAAAACAAGAACAAAATGCACCTAATGATATTATTTTTTTAGGTGAAAGCCTATTGGAGCAAGAATTCAATTCAACGGATCGCGTCATCCCTTTTAAACCTATACAGAAAAATCCTCTGGCCACCTTCAACGAGGGTGAAAATAGCGACTCAGATGCTGATACAGTGACTTATATCGAGGAACCCATGCTCAAGGTGGTCCCTGATGATTATACTAAAAAGCCGAAAACCTCAAATATTGAACACGCAGACGTCAAAAATGCTCTTCATATAGAATCTGCTCTGGAACACTGTAAGAAAACAAACGGAATTATCACCACCAGCAGAAAGCAGATTTTTAGTCAACTAAAGCAGCCTTTAAGTGATATGCAGCCTGCTAATGAGAAAAAACAGAGCAAAGGGCTTTCCTCGATCAAGAATATGAACGTAATTAAGAATAATCTGGCTATCAAACTCGATGAGATGGTGAAGGTCAATGCAACAAAAATGCTGCTAAGGCCAAAACCTTCGCAAGGTTTGTCCATGCGCAACAACAAACAAAGCCTAGCGAGTTTCGATCCAACTAGGATAGACGAGCACAACGACAAGACCACATTGCTTTGCTCTCCGAGGACTTTACTGAACTACAATAAGAAAAATTGTTTGAGACCGGTAAATAACAAGCCTATGCAAAAACAGGCAAAAAACGAAGATGATGAAAATGTTCGCGGAGAAGATGAAGAAGATTGCAAGCAGATAGAGAGAGAAACCGTGTATGAGACGGCTGGAGGGGAATTTACCAATCCAGTTACGACTCAGAAATACAGAGAGCGCTGCTATGTCCTGAATCCGAAGTTATCTATCCCCAAAAGCTCTGGTTTAGTTAGGAGCTTGGTTTCTCCGCCTCCGATGAAAAGATTTGGGATGCGCATGAAGTTCCAAAACGAAAATATTAGTGTTGATAACAAAGCAAACGTAAGTCTCGATGAGATCAATTTGTCGGCCCGAGGTATCTCTACTTCCACAAAATCGACCAATAATATCACAAAAACTGGCGTTACTGGATCCGAACACATCCCATGCATGCTGCTTCGTTCACCAGTTCACTCAAGCAAAATGATGATTTATTTTCATGGAAATGGGGAAGACGTGAATCTTGCCTTTGACCTACTCATGCATGCTAGAGACAACCTCAGAGTACTGAATATCACCTCTCTAATGACTTCTAATCCTGTTAATAGATTCATGTAGTAGCCGTAGAGTACCCGGGATATGGTATATATAAAGGCAGGCCAAACGAATCGAAAATATTAGAAGACGCGGAGTGTGTGTATGACTATTTTGTTACAAAATTGAAGATCGATCCGAGAGATCTTATCATTTTTGGGAGATCAATCGGTAGTGGTCCTGCGAGCTATCTTGCATCGAAGAGGAACATTGGTGCGTTGGTGCTAATGTCGGGTTTTACGTCAATCAGGTCAGTAGTAAAGGATTTTGCAGGGTCCTGGGCGACGTACTTGATTAAAGAGCGATTTGATAACCTCAAGGCGATTGCGGAAGTAACGTGTCCTACTTTTATTGTGCATGGACAAAGCGATAAACTGATTCCATTTAGTCATTCAAAGCAGCTTCATGGTAAGATATTGCCTGAGTAGATTTGTTTGTCTGACTTTGAATCTTGTAGATGCTTGTAGAGCGCAAAGTGAGTTGCTTCTGCCAAAGAGAATGGATCACATTGAGTTTGATTTTTTCGAAGATTTTTCGACGCCACTCCTCAAGTTCTTAGAGAGATGTGGTTTGAGACTTGGAGTTGCCTTTTCTGGGAGGATTAATTTCCCAAAATCTCTCTTCGAAGTGCCGAAGAAGTAATGTTGTTGGAATCTTTCACCCTTCCTTTTTCTCTTCTTAACAAAATCTAACAGTTGAACGACAATGCATGCTTTTATAATTACTGCTCGTTTATGATAATTTCATCGCAAATGTATTTATGCTTTGTTATGAAATTTACAATTTATTGCATTAGTCGCATTATTGCTCATAAAAGTCGATTAATGCCTTCGTAATTTTTGTTTGAATTGTTACAAAGAATTTATTGAATACGCCTTCTATTAACCATTTCATTTCTTTCATGTTCGGACATTGAGTATTTAGAGCGTCTCCTTTCATGATAAAAAAACAAAGAACCTGTTACTTTTAAAGAGATTATATTCTCCAACCGAAGTAATGAGTGGAAAAACGAATGAGTACAAGAGGATATGTCTCCTGACACTCCGGAGAAGATTGTAATGATTCTTTTTTTTTAAGAAGAATGACAATACCATTTTTAGCTAGAAAAAAGTGGGATCATATTTGCTCTACGGAGATCTATTCACTACATATGTTCTTGAAATATTTCTGGGTTTCAGAGACAATACATTCTGCGAAACACGAAAAATTCGCCGAACTCTTTT
>ENA-UOUE01001263-UOUE01001263.1-compost-metagenome-genome-assembly--contig:-NODE-1263-length-16767-cov-11.857819_pt1 | contig 16767 bp, 11 predicted proteins | sample MGYA00238146_ERZ747223 | MGnify/ENA primary metagenome ERZ747223 (study PRJEB28781, sample SAMN06268865) | compost metagenome | isolation source: single cell | place: USA: California, Emeryville, Joint...
TTTAAATTTTCGTCGTGGCTAGCCCTTACTTGAGCTAATCGTTTCTCTTCTTCTTCAATCCTCCTTCGTTCTTCTTCTTCGAAGGCTTTTTGTTTCGCAATTTCTTCATTTTGACGAAGGAGCTTTGCAAGTTCTTCATCAGCTTTTTTCTTCATTCTTTGGAGTTCAGACTCTGCTTCTTTTTGTTTTCTATTCAAAGCCTTTTCTAGCTCTTTCTGCTTTTTTAGCAATTCGTTTTCGATTTCTTCTTGCCTCCTTTTCATCTGTTGTTCAGCTATCTCTTTCATCTTTCTCAAATTTTCTTCATGTCTCGCTTTTTCTCGAGCCAAAAGCTTCTCTTCTTCTTCAATTTTTCTTTGCTCTTCTTCTTCTAATGCCTTTCGCTTGGCTATCTCCTCATTCCTGCGAAGAAGCATTGCGATCTCTTCCTGGAGTGCTTTTTCATTGGCTATTCTATCGGCTTCTTCCTTTGCTTTTCTTTCAGCAGTCTTTTTTCTCTGGAGTTCCTCGAACTTCCTTGCTTCTTCTGCTAACCTTTCAGCAAGTTCTTTGGCTTTTTCAGCTTCTCGCTTTTGCTCTTCTACAAAAGCTCGGTGTTCGGCTTCGCGCTGTTCTTTGGCAGCTTTTCTTCGTAAAGCCGCTTCTTCTTCGGCTATTTTCTGGGCTAATAACATTTCTTGCTGTTTCTTGAGCTTCTCTTCTCTTCTTCTCTGTTTTTCTTCTTCGGCTAATCTTATTCCTTCTAACCTTTCTGTTTCCTGTTCCGCCTTTCTTTTTCTTTCAAAGGCTAACCTTTCTCTTTCAGCAGTCAATCTCTCCTCTTCAGTGGCAGAGGAATCAGTAGGGATATAAAAAGAAGATTTTAAATCATTTCTTGTCAGACGATCTCCTCGCTTTCTTCGATTACGTTTCGAATTTTCATTTAATAAAAGATTTTCATCTTTTTCTGGATCAAAAAGCGTGGATCCTGAGTCACTCCTGGCAAGTCCTTCCTTTTGGTCATCAGGCTCCAGTTCAAATGTTATTGGTTTCGTAACCATATCCTTGCTATTGCGTCTTAACTGAAAGAGAGATAATCGCCCTCGAAACCACCTCTGAATTATCAACGCAGCTTCAAGACGTCTCCGCTTCAGTTCAACAATTTCGACATCTCTAATCAAACCTTGATTCTATACATTATAAGTCATCAATCATGCTGCTATTGAATAAGATTTGCTTACTCTTTTTGCATACTCTAATCTTCTCATGGCAACAATTTTTCTTTCATCTTCTCTGAATAGCTCTTTGTCATAATCTTCAGGTAACATATAGTCATCTCGATCCAAAAGTGGAGTCAAATTCAACCTCTTTCGAGGAAAAATTTCTGTTATCGTAGTTTTTATCACCTATCACCAGGATGATAAATCTTTAAAAATGAAACTTTTCGAACTAACCTGTTGCTCTACGTATTGCGTGCCTTTCTTTATCTTGAAGCTTGGAGATCTTGTTTTGTTCTCTCTTTGTATGGGGGATTGCTCAGGGCTACGAATTTTAGTAAATAGAAATTCGTCACTAATTATTATAGTTGGTTAGTTACGAAAATTTGAGAGCTGCCTCCCTCTGTTCAAGGTCACAATATTGCTCATTCTTGATCCTTTTCCGGACGATTCTACTCTTTATTAAATAATTGTTAAAATCGATGAGCAACATCTCAAGTTTTTTTCTTTTTACTTCTTCATCACCACTCATACGTTTTGCTTGAGACACCTCAAGTATCTGAGTCTGAACTTCTTGCTTTTTAAGCACTCTAATGGGTTCTTCGCAGTAAATTTATAAAAAGATCCTCTCATGAGCAAGCTTTTACCGACATTTTCCTCTTCTAACTCTCGTAAACTTCCTTCTCTATTCATAATTTCATCTTTAGTTTTTCTTATTCTAAAAAATGTGAACGGTTTTTGAAAGAAAGTAAATTACTCCTCATCTATAGAATGTGTTCTCCTTATCACAGAGTAAGGCGTTTCTGACACATTGGAGTTTTCAAAATGCTCAGATAGAAAAATGGAAATGCTTACGGCTTTTGCAAGGGCTTTTTCTGGGCGAATTGCTTGTACTGCGAGGACTTAAAATTGTGCTTTGAATTGGAATTCCTTTTCAGGTCACAAAGTTGCATTTAGAGTAAATAATTCATCGTGTTTACTCGGTTCAATGTTCTCTGATGTCCCTGCACTCTCTAGAAAAACAAGTAAATATCATAATTAACCCAGACTCACTCTGTTGATTCTCTCGACTCTTCGGAGAAAGTAGTAAATCCACTGCACAGAGAGAGAAAAAAACAAAAAAACTAGTCTTAGTCATTAGAATCATAAAAATTACTGTTGCTGAGACTTGAAAAGTGAAGTTTTGGCATGCTACTCATCTGTTGTTGTCCTGAGGTGAATCATTTGAGGAACAAATAGACAGCCCTACCAAGTTGTTTCTTCTTTTCAAATGAGGTTTTGTAGCTTGGAGACCTTTTTGAGTCCCTAGTAGGAGGTGGTGTACCAAGGGCTTGGGAAAAAGTGTTTTTCAGGAGAACATCTACCTCAATGTCTTTATCAACGCCTGAATTAGGATAATGTACTTCTGCTATTCGGTGATGTATTCTTCATGAAACCCTATTCGTTATTGAATCTGTTAAAAATTTTATTTCGATGCTGCTTTTTGTAAGAAAAATGCATGACTTCATCTTGTTTTGAGTGTCGAATGAAAAGCGAGACAAAATAAGCAATACTAATATGTTTTTTGTCCTAACTGCAATGGAATAAATATATTGCGAGAGATTGATTGACATTTTCGATTTCAATATAAGGAAACTTCGTGTTAAGGAAACCAGTTGCCAACTATAAGACAATTGGAAATAAAGCCTGAATCGGAAATATAGCATTTTGAATTGGGAATCCTCTTTTTGTTATTGCAAGATTCAGGTTGGCAATGGTCCAATAAACACCTAATCAAGTTCGGATAGTGGCTGGTTATTAATTCTACTTATCAGAGCAGCCTACGAGAGGAAAATAGGCTGGTCAAAAGCGGCTGAAGGAGTGACAGAGGATCTGTGAAAATCTTCTGTACAATAAATTCCAAAATCATTTAAAATAATCAAATTAGCTGTTAAAAATTGAATCAAATGAAGCAATCACAATTCTCATTCGGAATAAATTGTCAAAAGAAAAGTTTCTCCGGCCACGAGTTCGAGAGAGAGATCTTCGACCTCAGCAATGAATTCAAACAGCTCCATCATAATATTGAAAGGTATGGGTCTGAAAACTCGGAGCAATCTGATTCGAATTTCCAAATTAAAGAATATATGGAGCCTCCAGAGCAGAAGTTTCGTCCCACAGAAATCTCTTTTGAAATTTTTTCTTATGCTCTGAAAGATATATCAAATATTCCTTCTTTTTTGACCAAAGATAAGAGTAATATCACACAATATGACCTCTTTGCAAATGACGATGACCAACATAATAAAGAGAATTTGATTTCGAATGGAAAAAGGAAAATGCTTCGCAATGTTGATAAAAGCAGAGAAAAATTCACGCAAACAGACGTAGATCTGCCAAATTTAGGACAAAATGTCCAACTTCAACAAGAAACTATCACCCTCTTACAAGAAAAAATTTCCAAACTTCAAATAGAAAACATTAAGTTGGAAAATACTCTCAAAGTAGCTCAAGAAAACATTGCTTCAAGAGGAAAGGTAATTTCTTTTCCCGTAAAATCAATAATGCTAAGATGTCTTTTCTCGAAAGAATCAAAATAATACCTCCTCTTCATTCGCACTTCCGTCCGAGTTCAAAAGCACTTGGGAGAGCTTCTCTAAAGATCAGATTATCGCCACCTTTGTCGATTTTATAGATAACCCATATTTACTTCTCAACATGGTCCAGGAATTTTGCCTTCTCTGTTATGATTCCGCCACAAACCTTCTCAGAGATAAAAATAGACAAGTACTGGAGAAATTAAATCTTCCTAGTTCTGCAGAAAATGAAAATACGCTGAGTAAAGCCCTCACGAATTTCTATCAAGATCATGTGAACGTCATTTTTCATATGACTGATGATTTCTACAATTCTTTTTGTATTCAGTACAAAACAAACTGCACTAAAATTCTAAGCCATTCGTACCAGAATGAAGATTGCAATTTTCCAGATGGTGAAGATTCAAATCAGTTGGTCCAAGAAGAATATACTAATCATTTAGAGTCACTGATGATCTCAGAAGAACTTCGAAAGCTCACTACTACCTATTTCTCTCTATGCGCCTACATGCTGCTCAACGATCCGCCTTTGAAGGTTGCTCTTGATAATTTTCGGAATCGGAAATATATCTTCAAAAGTTTCAGAAAAAGCGAATTTTTATGTATTGATGGATTTGCAAAAGAAGGGGTCCCAGCAATTGTAATCCTTCCTCCAGTAATGAGAAATTCTCAGCCGTATTTTGGAGTGAAAGCAGCTGTTCTTATTCTGCCAGAGAAATTTTTGACAGAAAAAGCGCGAAAGAAAGTTGAGGAAGCTGAAAAAGAGCTTCTGGCAAGAGAGTTGAAAAAAAGAGGAGACGCTGTTTCCTTAGAAAATTGTGTCATAGATTTTCAGATAATAAAATCAAAGTTGATAGGAGATCTATCTCATCAGGATAATCCTTTCTCGCAACGAGAAACAATTAATAATCCTTCTATTGAAAACTTAGACGGAACAGCAAACGTTCCAAGAGTCTCCTTGGATTCCCAAATTGCAAAAGTGAAAGTAGACCTCCCACTGGAGAAGTCAAACAAAAAGAAAGCAATTTTTCTTGAAGAATTACACAAAGAAGTTATTGAAAACCATGACCAAGAGTTAGACGAGTCCCACAGGTCAGAATCCAAATATTGTATAAATTCAACCTCCAAAGATCAAAAATTCCTAGAGAAATCGCTTCTAGACAGCCTTCAACAGAAGGAGTAAGGTTCTTTTTTTTGTAGGTTGAACTCATGCATTGTTTGTAGAAGGCCATCTAAGACAGAAGAGAAGGAAATTATATCAAGTTTAAAGGAAATGCTGACAATGCCTTCATAGAATAATGGTCCGAAGGCTGCGAAACACACCGATAAGTAACTAGAGTTGATAATTTTTCATTAATAAGAATGTTGCTTTCAGACCAACTTTGAGTTTGTTAGCAAAAACCACTCTTGAGATCCCCAAGAATTTTTCTCTCTCTTACCGAAGCCATAAAGATCAAAATTCTCATCGAGGAATCAGGACGCGAAAACAGAAAAAAAATAATTGTAAAGAAGAGAATTCATCTCTGCTGCCGTCAAGAAACTATGGAGAGTCTAGCTCTCTTTCGACCTTAAAGCAGTCAAGTTGTTCTAAGATTAATAAACCAAAACCAATAGTTTCCCAACAAGAAAATAGTAGGAAAATGTCTCCTTTCTCTCCTGAACGCTTTAAACTCCTCTCACAACATCAAACCACATCACCAAGTAAATCAAAGAGAGGGGAAAAAACTTCATCTCAAGTGAGTTCTCGCAACCGAAACACTACCATAAATTCCATAAACAGTAAGTCAAATCCTACTCTTCATTCATATCAAAGAAGAGACATCTCAACAGAGAACAAAAAGCCAATTGGGGAAGGTTTAAATCAAGGGAGCTCTTCACATAACGCTCCTCAAATATCAAAAATCAGAAAAATAAAAGGTAGTCATTGCAAAGCATACTCAAGAAAACAAAGTCCGACCCTGTTGGCAACTAAGGATGAGACTGAACCTAAAAAACCGAGAGTGCAATATGAGCTAATTCTAAAATCCTCCGCCTCTAAAGAAAGGAGTCACACTAATATCTCACATGATGAGTATTTATTTTCTCGTCACAGAAGCAGGCTGAACAGTGCAAAAAAAACGACTAGAAGAGCGCACGATATTGGCAACATAGTGCTGAAAAAAGTGTGCTCAATTAGGCAAGAGGGTAGTGCGAGCAAATTGACTATCAACTCTTCACGAGTGAAGTATTCAACGGATAATCTTAGAAAGATAAAAACTACGAGCGATAATAAAATGTTAAAATCAGATTTCTCTAAAATACAACTGAAATATTTCATAGAAAAAAAAGTGTGAACGAATTGACGAGAGGTCACGAAGACATCCAAAGTCTCTCAATTGACGCAATAGAGTCTATGTACATTTCAATCCAAAGATATGAGCTGACTCAGCAATATAGTTTTCCAGCAAAAAAATCGCTAGGTTCTCAAAACTCGAGCGCTGTAGTAGCAGCATTAGGAAAAAGTTTCATTACCCAAAATTCCTCAATAACAAAACCAGAACCCGCAGGCCGGAAATCGCTTTCCAAGTTTAATTCTATTCTATGTTTTGAACGAGATTCTTTTGATATTTTTGACGAGAGACGACACATGCATTCTTCTAATCGCAGTCAGGTACCAAAATAAGTAAGGAACTTTTGTTGATCTTACAGCTAAAATTTCTAATATTGTATGAGCACTGTGCTATAATTATTTATAATTCGGGCATTATAGTTATTGCATTCGTCTTTTACTTCATTCAATTGCAAGGAAACTCATATTTATAACTATTGTTAAAAACTGCATGCAACACCTAAGAGACATTAAGTTGAGCCAAAGCGTTAAAAGAGTTTTTTAATTAGAGTTTTTATTTAATTAATAAGTAATTTTTTAAAATAAAACACCAAAAAATTTCAGTAGGAGTTTTTACATAAACTAATTTTAAAGTGGAAAAAAAAAACAAATAAAATCTCCTGGAATGATTAGAAAGCAATCGGTGCTGCTGAAAAAGAGCTGCAACTTTGAGGTTTATTGGAAAATTGTTGCCGATAGGAATCTCAGTGTTCTCAAGACGCTTTTCATCCTGTTTCTGGCCTTCGCACAGATGTTTGTATTTCATTTCCTCGGCTTCTATCAATTTTATGGCAAACCTGACCCTATCTTTTCATTCATTGTGGATAAGTGCTGGTATATAAATATGCTGAACATAAGGACCTTAAGTACGGTGCTTTTCATGATTGTCAGAGGTGTGGCTTTTGGAATAACGGTGATTTATCTCATTTCTTACATTATACTCTATTGTGGGGAGAAGTTCAATCGGCAGTTCAAACTTGCGACTCAGATGATGCGCTTTTTATATACTTACTACAATTTTATCCTCTTGTTTCCATGCCTGCAAATTTTTCTCTTCGATCTTCTCTGCAACTCGACCGTACTTACTTCACTACACGAAACTTGTCGACAAGGAGGTCATCTCCTTTTCTGGATTATGGGTTTTACTGGTCTTGCAGCTGCCATTTTCATGACGATATTGAAGCATTGGTACTCGATGAACAGTCGGTTTGACAAAAAAAATGCTTTTGCAGGAGAAAACAAAAAATTCGAAATAATCTTTACAGTAATCAAATTCTTCCTTGCGTTTCTCACAGCCTTGGAATATCAAAGCATGGATTTTAAACGGCTCTATGTGGCGATGATCTTCGTTCTGAGCCTCATTTTTGTGGTCGCATTTATCTACTACATGCCCTATACCAAAAAAATGGTTGAATACTTTTGCTTCACTTGGATCGTTTTGTTTTTTGCTGAAAATTTTACGATGGTCGTATACCTAATTGCTGCAGAAACAGAAGACTGGTATATTAGCATTCACTTTGTGATATACTTTATCGTAATGTTCCCGACGCTTCTGTTTCTCTATTTCAAACGTCAAGACTACCTTCTCTATAATAAAAAAGTCAAATCGACGGCAGAACTTATTCGCCAAACCTACCTCTACCTGAAATTTAATCAGGCGAGTTCTATCCTATCAAAAGATGAAATATTATTTCGTGGAATTATGGAAGATCACGTCAATAATTGCAATAACGTGTCCTGTTTTTGCAAACAGCATGAGCTATACGACCCAAAGAAAGGCAAATATATCTCTTTTGAGAATCGTTATGAACACAGAAGTGTCTCGCTTAAATTTCTTGTCCGAACTATCTTGGAAAACAGGATTAGAATGCACCCTAAAGATGCTGACTTACTCTTGCTCTATGCAGAGTTCCTCTTTAACAAATTCAGGAATACCCATCTTGCGCTCTATCAAATAATGAAAATATCCGAATTAGGACGACATCTCTCACCAACATCGAAATATAAATTGTTTAAATTATTTCATACGATCTCAGAGTATATACATACACGAAATGAAGAAGCCATGGACAATTACTTAGAAATTGAGAATGCGATCTGGGTAGAAGAGCAGTTTGGAACCGTGTTGGACTACATGAAAAGAGTCATACAGACCGCATTAGGATTTTGGGGCCACCTTCACTCCAAAGAAATTGACTTGAATGTTTTAAATGAGAAAGCCCAAAACCTCATTGGCATTGTAGACCAAACAACAGGAATGTGGGCGCCTCTCAAGCCATACTTAGACAAGCAGAAAAAGATGAAATATTTCTATAACTGGTATCTCAAAGACTTTCTCAATAAAAAGCTATTCTTAAGCGAAGAAGACCTTGAAAATATTCTGGAAGAAGACAATGTCTCAGTGCACTCATCCGATTTTATAAATAGTCTTAAAAATGACAACGTTATCTTTCAAGAAGATAGTTGCATAGTGCAAATTTCTGGTAATGCAGCAAGTATGGGAAAAATATTGAAAACAAATAAAGCCATTGAACAGGTATTTGGTTACCAAAAAACTGAACTCGAAGGTGCTCTAGTTAACAATTTGATGCCCTCGCTTATAGCACAGAATCACCAGAAATATATGGAAGATTTTGTAGATACTGGCAGAAGCAGCTTGCTTTACAATCAAAAGCTGACCTATGCGAAACATAAAAAAGGCTACATATTTCCAGTCTGGATAATTGTAAAACAGCTTAGCGATGCAAAAGGAGAAGTTCAGTATGTAGGATTGCTCCGACCAATGAGAGTTTCTAAGGAGGAAGAATCACATTACTTATTGCTTGACGACCTTGGTGAAATTCAAGGGATGTCGAAGCGGCTATGTCATGATCTGCAGATTGATCCAGTGTTTGCGAGTCAATCAAATCTTAATATCCTAATGCTAGCTCCTAAACTCATAAAATGGATGGCCTTTAGTAAGCTAGCTGGCTCTGACAACCTTTGCCTCCCAAGACGAGAGCATCAATCTGACACCTTACAATTGGAGAACGGTATTTCAAACAATTCAGACGCTTTTGCAAGATTAAAAAGTATCGATTCCCACCCACAAAGTCGAAGAGACTCGGCATCAGGAAGTCCCGTAATCAACCCTATTGCAAAATTAGCTCAATTTGCTGCCAAGAACTATCGCGATAGTGGTTTAGCAAGGCTTGCATCAAATATTCAACGGAAACAGGACGAGATTACATGGGACGAGTTAATCGAGCTTGACAAGGAAGATTTTAACCAAGAAAACCATGATCACAAGGCCGCTCAAGATGATGAAGAGTCAGACAAAATTGTCGAATTCACTCTTCGTATCCCTAAAAAATTAAGTAGGTTCCTTAAAGAATTTGAAGAAGAGAAGAATAAGTTCTCAAATAAGCTGCCAAACAAGCGAATATTTCACTACCCATCTGTCGTTCATGCTGATAGTCGGAAGGAAAGCTTGAAAAACGGTGAAGCTGAGAATACCTCCAGGATATTTGCAAAATCCCATGCAAAGAAGCAAAGTAGCAATTTACAGATGTTAAACTTCTCCAAGTCCCCATTTGCTGGAGGAGTCACAAACCTTGAAGGCTATATACACTCACTGAAAAAAATATCTCATCAAGTGATTACTACTCCAAAAGAAAAAAATATTTTTTCCGTGAAAGCAACAATTAAAGCAGATTATTATGGTCATTCTCGAGATCCAATCATCTGCTTGAAAATTTTATCGATCCAGAATCATCGTGAAGAAGAAGAATTAACTTTAGATCAGCAAGAAAGTGAAATGCAAAAATCAAAAAAAAATAACTATGAAGGCAGTGTAAATTCACAGTCACAATATCAAAGAAGCCTGACTAGAAACGCATCATACTTCAAGACAAACAAAAGTAAAAACAGATTTCCAAAAAAATTTTGCCTTAATGCAGCTTTAAATTTTCTCTAGCTCATAATGAAGAAAAGAAGGAAGAGTCCGAGAATAATGATTCTTTGCCAACTCTTAACCGAGATAATCGAGACGTTGAATCAAAGAAAATACACCTCAAAGACGATGAGCTCCAAGAGTTAGTTTCGAAAAAATCTGAAGCTGAATCTATGAACCGCCGAATAGCCGAGTTGAAAGCCGCTGTAATGACTTACAGTTCCAATTTATTTGAGAAGGAAGAAAATTTCCAGTGCCATAAGCATTTACAAAGTCTTACACGAGTTAAATGGTTCATGCGGATCCTGTTCCTCGCTGTTATCCCAATAAATATCATTATTTATTTGATAGGCGCGAACCAAACACTCCAGAATCTGGTCCGAACAGTCGATGAGGTGTATGTGAATCAGATAGTCTTGCAGAATTATAATCAAATACAGGATTCAGTCATCACTCTACTAATGTTAAACAATGGTACATATGATTCTGTAATTACTCCAGACGCAAAGAGTGTCCTAGCTGACCTCAAAATGAACAATTTGAGAGAGTCAGTTTCTCTCCTAAAGCAAAGAAATTATGACGATTCTTGGATGAAGGTTCTTTACTCAGAAATGCGGAACAACCAGCTTTCTCTGCTCGCTAACAATACTGAAACATTAATCTTTGGGGATGAATATGATGGAGTCCAATTCAGCTATGACGAGGTTATTCGAGACATTTTTAACGCTGCTGAACGTTTGGCACTACTGCATCTTGATAATATGACAGATACTGAGACTACTGTGCAATTTTTTAACGAGAATGTAAAAAAGTTAGTTACCGCAAAACTTGAAGACGTGATTGATTACGAAATCAGCATGTTGGAAGGCAAAATGTCTTCTTCTCAGAATCTTTCAATAGGCATGCTAATTTTTGAAGTATGTATCTTCGGAATTAGTTTTCTCATCATTTTCCGCCTTATTCTGAACGTTACAAATTGTTTCAAAGTGATTCTTGAAGTCTTTACTTTTATCGATGATCAAAAAATCAAAGAAACTTTAAACTACTACAGAAGACTTGGGACAAACCTCAGGGAGACTCTTGGCATGCATTTCAACTTTGATGACAATGCAAGCACAATATCTAAAAGCTCTAAGAAATCTAAAGCTGTGTCTGATCGAAAGCAGCAGAACTACGACCACAGAATACAAAAAAAAATAAAAGGAATCACTGAAAACGGGCTTTTGAATATTACGCGTCGGCAAGTGCTCGTATTCTATGTGCTTTCCGTTTTAGTTTGTTCGTCATTCACAATCTCCTTTCAGCTTGTATCATCTGGACTCTTGCGCAAATTACAAAACCTACTCTCTGACGGTCAACAATATTTTTCTACTGCGACCAACATTCCAGACATGATGATGTCTCTTAAACAATGGTATCATAACGACACGAACTATCAGCTTTATTTGTATCCCTACATTCAACCACTTATTACTGAGTTAAGTAACGTCAGTTCAGTAGTGCCTCTCAAGGATAATGGATACGATTTTGAGACGGTGTATAATCAACTCATGTTCAACGACGGTTGCAGTTATTTTCAGAGTCAGCTTTCCAGCGAGAACGTGACCAATTTTGATTCTTGTAAAACCGCTGCTCTGGGAAAACTCTCAGGAGGAATAGTATCTTTCAAGGAATACCTCAAAGTCAAAACACTCCCCAACCTGCAAATGCAGACTGAGCAGCATATCGATGAAGTTACAGCTCCGTTAATCTATGATTTAGACATGGCAGTAGAGGTGTTAAAAGTGATCATAAACCAACTGTTGGAAATATGGAAATCTGAGGCTCAGGAAAGCATCTCTTGGACGAATAGACTTCTGATTGGGGTGATAATTGCTGTGTCAATCTCGAATTTTCTGGTGTTTATCATTTCCGAGAATTTGGTTGTGGGAACATTGAGGAAGAAATTCCTCTTCTACCGAGAATTGTACAATCGGAATATGCTCACAGACGCATTGATTCAAGAAAAAAGGATAAAAGCGTTACTTGTTAAGGCCAAAGTATTACAAAAATAATTTTTCTTGTTCATTCAATCAGTATCTTTGCAGAAGAATAACTGGATTTGTGTGTTTGAACATATTGCTAATAGGTTTGCTGTGAACAAAGAATAAATAAATGATTTTTTGAGTTTTGTTTTGTTAACTTTGATGGTCTTCACTTTACACTTAAAAGAAATACAATTGGAGGAAGAATAAGAAGATATTGTGCCTCTCTTTTTTTTTGGAAAGTATCCATCTAATTGTTGCTAAAGCCTACTTTCTTACCAGAAATCTAGATATATCAGCCTCTTCTCAATGCAATATAACAGCATATAAAAAAAACCAACAAAAGGTTAGCGATTATCTCATTTTTCTTTCTTTTTCGACGAATTTTCTTTTTTATTCCACCCCTTTTTTGAATTTTTGAAATTTTCCTAGATGGAACGTCATAGTTTAAGTGGACTTTCTAGAAGTAGTTACTTTGTTGTTGTCTTTAATATTGTCTTTCATTTTCTCATAGAACGACCTTAGTTCTTGAGCTGTGAGAGGATGGCTATCCTCAGCCTCCTTGTTGACTATTAAACCGAAAAAATTAGGAAACTAAAAAGATTCAAGAACAAAAAATTACTGTAACTAAGGACATCATGTAGATAAGGATCAGTCTTTTCTGAGATGTCCCCCTCTTCATCCTCGTCTTTGTCTTTATTTTCATCTTTAATAACTCGCGCAGACATTTTTGGCTCTTCTTTGATGGTTCTAATTTCTTTCATTTCTGCACCTGCACGCTAGTCAAAACATTAATTCACGGGTTTTTCTTCCTAAGAAAGTACCGGACTTCTACAAGCATCAAGTGTTTGGAATATATCTCCAACCCGCTTTTCAAGTAGAGGTAGAGCGGTTATTAAATCGCTGAAAGTCAAATCCTGAAACAAAATTGAAACAGCCATCGCATCATGCAGAAAGAACTATTGTGTACTTGGAGGTCAATAACTTCTTTTTTATATTCTTCGCTCGTTGCTCCTACCTGTCTCAGCACATTAGGCATTCCTTTCTAAAACCACAATAACTTATTAATCAAATTTGAAATTGATCTTATTACTTTTATGGTGGTCAGAAGTGCTGAAACTTTTTTTTGCTTCTTCCTTAGAGTGTCAACATTTTCATCTAATTCCTTTGTAGTGGCTGCGAGTTGCTCTAGTTTGAGCTGATTTTCTTTTTTTGAATCATCAAATCCATCTTCTGTGTATTTAATTTTTTCTTCTTTGATTTGTCCAATTTCTTGGTCGAGTTTTTCAATCTAACCCGTGCGGGAATTTCTGAGCAAGAGACAAAATTTATCTGTAAGTACATCACTGGTCACATTTCCAATGTAATTAAACAATCCAAAATTTTCGTGCTCGTAGTCTTTTAAGACTCTTATGGTTCCTTCAATCGTGGTCTGTTTTGTCAAAGCCTCCAATCGCGAAAATATTTCCCTGTAGTCTTTGACCTTTTCATCAGAATCAGAACCGATATTAAACCTGCAATACTAGAATACCTCTTGCTGGAGTTTAGCCAGTTTTTCTTCATCAGGTTCTTTCCTTGCAAACGTTTTTGTTTTAATTCTAAAAGATTCATTTGATGCAGATGTCGCACGCGAGGTTTGATCTTTTTTCTGTGAGTCCAAATGAAAGTTCTAATTTTGAAATGATGAGATCGAAAAATAAGCTTCTCCTTATGTACCTTTTGAGTCAATCTAGATTTAGTGCCAAACGAACTCATACTTTGAGCCAAATTTTTTTCTTGACTCTTACTTCGGTTCATTTTGTAATCTCTTGCGACCATTTGATTTTGAAATTCAATTTCAGCGAACTCTTCTTCACGTTGGGACTGAACTTGCAATTCTCTTAGCAAATTCTGAGCGTTTTTCTTCTCATTCCAAACGTTTTCCGATTCTTTGTTCACTTCGATATATTCTTGGGCTTTTTCTTGAAGTTCTTTCTCTAATTTTTCTCTCAACCTGTTGATAGTAACTCGTTCAAGTCTTATTTTGCTGATTTCCTGTTCAGAATGTTTATTCTTAGCTAGGGCCTCACTAACATCTTGCTTCAGCTTTTCATATTGTGCTTCTAACAATTTAACCTTTTTCTTCATATGATTCTCATCAGTTTGCTCATTTGTTAATAAATCCTCTCTCTTGGAATGAATAGATTCCTGAATGGATTGTATTTCCTTCTCGATTTCCTCCTATCATTAAAAAAAAGAGAAGAGGTTATCATTTCAGCTCTATTGAGTTTATTTTACGAGAATCTGTCTTTCTTTCTCAATTTTCGTAGCATAAAGACTCCCTGAATGCTGCAGTTTTACGATTTTGGATCCAAACACTGCCTGCGGGTCACTGAGGAATTTTTGCTGATATCTGGTTGAAAATTTGGAACTCTAGGCAACGCTAAGCTGCACATATTTAAGGCCTCTTACATTGTCTTGAGAAACCGAAAATAACTTGGAAGATGTCAAGACTTTACGACTAATAGACAAAGGATGAGTTAAAAGGAGATTAGTGGTTGTAAATCATTTAATGTTTCACTTCGCATTCGCTTTTTCGTTTGGCGAGCGGAAAGTTCCGCTAGGGGTATCCATTGTATGCCCAAGAACGGAATTCTTTTCAACCTTTTCAGTCATTTTTACGAAATTTTTTCTAGGCAGTATTTGACTCTCGATTACTTGCAATTTTATATAAACCGTTGATTTGATACGTTGTATGAAATGGAGAAACAGAAAATGATACTCGTGCTATTCTGACACTTGGACACTAATCAAATAAGGCTTTTTTGGGAGAGAATATTTTGAATTTTTTTCGATTAGAGCTCAGGTTCAAATCCCGATTTAGTTCCTCTCAATTAGCAGTTTGTTTGGCTTTCTGAGAATTGAGATTTATTGCTAAGCGCTGCAATTAAACCTACAGTTTGAGAGAGAGTCGATGTGCGGCTCCTTTATATTTTTCGTGTTTTTCTCATCGGCTGTAGTTTGAAGAAGACATGGCGAGCGCTTCAGAATTATTCAAAAGCGTGGCGCATTGGCCCATCACCATCTCGCTGGCTATGACGGTCTCTGCTTATTGATTTACATACAAATTTAAGGAGAGAAATCAAGGTCATTCCTCGATATCACAAGAGATTTTTGTTTAGCTAATCGAAACTCCTCAAAACACACACAGAGCAATTTCCGTAATTCACCAAACACCAACACAAGCATTCATTCTATTTAAAATTTTATTTGACATCAGGGATATTTAACAGTCATATTTTTGCACTTTTGGTTGCAGTAGTGAGTGTCTTATAATGCAAAGGAGTCAAGAGATTCTGGAGAAGAATCGAAAACTTATGGAGTCTCAAATTCAATTAGTATTATTTGCGATTGAGCTAGAGAGACAACTTGAAGCCCACCAAGAGAAAGACCAAATTCTTGACGATTATCGGCAAAAGGCTATCGATATGGAAGAACAGCACATACATGAGCTTGACGGGTTGAAAGAATTCTTTCAGAAAACTGTTCAAGAGCAAACAGTTAACTGCCATTCGAGTTACATAGTCTTAAGTTTTTATCTAATAGGAAGAAATTGAAAATTTACAAAAACATTTTGATGAAGAAAAAATGTCGTTAATTGCACGACTTCATGAGGCTCAGGAGCAGGTCAAAAATATTCAAGGTCATCGAAACGAGTTATGCTATAAAGGGGAAAATCTATCTCAAGAAGCAGAAAATTTAAGAAATACTGTGGATGAATGGATCAATAAACATGCAAAATTGCAGGCTGAATCCCATCGCATGATTCAAGAGCTCGCTCACAAACACGTATTACTGTTTTAAACAACTTCTTATAACTAAAAAAATGAAGGAAAGTCAGCTCAAAGAAACTGCGATATACCATCAGAAAGATAGAGCACATCTTCTTAATCAGTTTGAGAAGGTAAGGAGAAAGAACCGAGAGTTAGAAGACCGAATAAATGATCTTATTTTCGAAAATGACGAACTCAAAGAAAATTTGAAGGAAGCAAAAATTACTATTGAAAGTTTAGGACAGCAGTATGGCGAACTTGAAAAAGAGCGCCAACGAGAGCAATCAAATTCTAATGATCACATTGCCGAACTTGAAAATATTCTGAAAATTGTCTATCATGAAAAAGGTGTTTTGGAGGATGAGCTACACAGGAAGGAGATTCAACTTGAAGATCGAATTTCGCATATAAAAAATTTAGAGGAAGATTGGAGAGAAATTCTTCGTAAAAGTGAAGATTCAGATATAGAATTAGAAAGGCTTAATCGATGCTTGATTCAAAAGCAGTCCGAAAATGAGTTATTAATTGCTAAATTGGAAGATCTCGAGCTTGAAAACACACGAAAGTTCAACGAAATCAAAGAAAATTTTGAGAATGTCAGAAAAAGAGGACTTGGTAAAATGATTATTTTCATTGCCAGTCATTTAAGACACTTAGCAAAGAGTAATTGCAGAAAAAGAAAAGTTAGTTGACGAAGAGCGTAAAGATTTCTCTCGACGTCTGCGAGAAACACAATCGCAGTTTGAGGGTGTGATTACTGAAGCAACTCAGAAAGAAGAAGAGTTAAAGATGACGATCCAGATTCTGAAAAGAAATCAAGAGGAAGAGTTTTTCAACTTAAAAGAATACTTTTACACTAA
>ENA-UOUE01001265-UOUE01001265.1-compost-metagenome-genome-assembly--contig:-NODE-1265-length-16718-cov-7.121327_pt1 | contig 16718 bp, 17 predicted proteins | sample MGYA00238146_ERZ747223 | MGnify/ENA primary metagenome ERZ747223 (study PRJEB28781, sample SAMN06268865) | compost metagenome | isolation source: single cell | place: USA: California, Emeryville, Joint...
CTCTCGCCTCTAAACAGAAATTATATCAGTAGGCTAATTTTATCTTTTCTGATGAATTGACGAAATTAATTGGTTCATTGGATGACTCCTGAAATAGAAGCTCAATCTCGCAATTTATAAGGCACTCATAACCCAATATTTTCAACATAATAAATAATAATCTCAAAATATGAACGCAATCGTCATTCCTCAGCGATACCAACTTACTGCAGATGATGTTAAGCGACAGACTATATATAGATTCGTTCAACAGACTGGATACAATTACAATCAACAAGCAATTGTACCCACAGAAAACTTGCAGAGTCCAAATCAAGTCGTTAATATCGAAGTAAATGCTAATAGGAACGCAGTATATCCAGTAATATTCTCACATAATCCTATTCTTCCAGTCAGACCAACTTTCAAGAGTTCCAGACTCGTAGATGCTTCGTTCACTTCTCGAGTGGGATTTATCCGAAAAGTTTACATTCTCTTAGCAATTCAGCTGTTGATCACAACAGGAGTTTGCATTCTCTCTATTCTGACAACACATGAAGGAGGATTCGGTTATTTCCAATCCACTAACTTATGGCTATTCTGGACATCTTTGGGAGTGACTGCGTTCTTGCTTATCTTGATATTTTTCTGCAAGAAGCTCGCTCGAAAGGTCCCTTGGAATTATTTCCTTCTCTTTTTCTTCACTCTCACAGAAGCCTACCTCATTTCAGCGATATGTGCCGCATATTCAAGAGATGGGCAAACAAGTTGGGTGATAATATCAGCTGGAATGACAGCAGGAGTGACAGTATCAGTGACACTGTATGCTATGGTCACCAAGACAGACTTCACAAGCAAATCCTGGCGGGGATTAGTCTGTGCTTGCCCATTCATCATATTACTTCTGTGCCTTTCCATATGGGCATTCAAGTTCAGTGTTCTCTCTTCTATTTTCAACGCGATATACGCTGTGATCTACTGTCTGTTCCTGATTATCGACACTAAAATGATCGTAGATGACAATGAGCATGAACTTGAGGTGGATGACTATGTTTTGGGTGTGGTCATTCTTTATGTCGACATTGTAAGGTTGTTCCTCGCGATGCTTGGAAGTAAAAGGAACAACAATAGTTCCTAATCTCTCAGTGGGTACCATAGTATCTGCATTTATTATTATTTCTACTATGAATTTGACATAATTGTGACATTTTATTTTGTAAGAAGATATCAAATCATTTATGAATAGTCTGTATTAATTGATTATCCACAATTTTATTTTATTTTTTTGCAAAAGGATGCTTGTTTGCTGAGTAGAGCATAGAGGCGAGATTATCTTTTACTTAGCCCAAAAAAATTTGGAAAACAATTGGCTTTTATATAACTATTGATGAATAATGAAAAGGATGTGTTTTGTTCTTCTGAAAGTTCATAATGCTGCGAGAAATCATTGACAAGATCTGAATATGTGCTGCAGAATAATTTGACAGGTTTGACAAGTAAATCAGCCTTTTAAAAGTAGGAACTCTGATTCGTCTTTCAGTCATTCTCCAGTTTTTCTAGCTCTATTGATCGTTTTCCTCGGTTTTAAGCTTGTTCCATCGCCATTGTGTGTTTTAATGTACACAACGAACTAAAAAAATCGAAATATCCATTCTTCGTAACTGATATTTTTTGGGGTGGTTTCTTGGTGCGTAGCATTTACAAAAAATCTATGCTCATATGGGATAAGAGTGCAGCTTAAGATTTCATTTTTCTTCTCGAAATTCTAACTTTAAGAAAGTTCAACTTGAATGTAAAAAGAAAGAACATTGGTGGCGACAAACCTTATTTGATTTAACAAAGTTGGAGGAGATCAGCAAAGATCCAGAGTTTATCGAAATCGAATTCTTTAGCTGTTTTTTTGCTACTTCAAAGTTGGAGATCGCTCTTCCTGCACCATTTCAAGAAATGCAACAACCTTCATCATATCTCAAAAGAGATCGGTGAATCTACATGTCAGGCACATGATTGATGAAGATATGGTACAAATATTCGGCTCAAGTTTTTTCATGGCCTTAAAGATAGTAATAGTAACTTAGAAAATCAGCCTCTCGCACTGCTATTGCTGAGTCTGTTCTCAGATTTTCTGAAAAATCCCAAATATGTGAGCCTATGCCATAAATAATTACACGAGAATTCCAGGAATGAAAGGAACGCTCCTGATCCATCATTTCCAACAAGAATTCTGATCTTCAACAAATTTAATTGATCTTACAAAGCTACTTAAATTCATATCAGGTTTGAAATTCTGATAAGAAACTAAATTAAATCGCTGCAGATAAGATTATAAAATTCAAAATGCTGTGCTGCTCATCATGCATCAAACCAAAAAACAATAAAATATCGGTAAAATAGTTGTCAGTCCTTTCGCTATCACAATACCTTCTTGCCACGACAGCAATATTCCTTTACTCACTGCGAATTTATTTTTAGGATTAAATGGGAATTTAAAAAAAAAAAGAAGCTTATGTTGCCAAGATAATCTTTGCGGACGCAAGCAGGGGCTTGAGACGATAACTTCACCTTTTCTCAAGCCATAAGCAGAGAATATCATATTCATAATCGAAGCAGCAGAATTTCTGATTAGCTGGCAGTTTTTTTTTAAATCAACTGGCTTACTCCTGAAGCAGACGCTTATTATAGCAGCTTATAAAGCATCACAACTTACTTCGAAAAATAATAACTACTTCCGTAGTTTTACCAAAGATATGTACGGAATCGAGATTCCTCATCAAAACCAGCTTACTCCAGGCGATTATAGTCAAAAGGCTGAATATGGTTTTAACCAGCAAGCAGACATGTTCAGACAAAACTTCCCACACCTGGAATATTCACATCAGCCCATTATTTTCGATGGAAATGCCAATAGGAACGCTGTCCATCCAGTAACGAACTTCCTGCAAAATCCTATCGGCCCAGCTCAGCCACCTATCACAGGTTCAAAGCTCGTGGATGCTTCACTTACTTCTCGGATTGGATTTATTCGCAAAGTTTACATTCTCTTAGCGATTCAGCTTTTGATCACTACATTAATTTGTACGGCCTCTGTTCAGACAACATATGAAGGAGGATTCGGTTTTTTCCAACTCAACAACCTATGGCTCCTCTGGATGTCTTTGGCAATGCACTTGACCTTCATTATCGTGATAAAATGCTATACAAAGCTTGCTCGAAGGGTCCCATTGAATTATTTCCTCCTCTTTTTGTTTACGCTTATCGAAGCTTACCTTGTTTCAGCAATATGTGCCATATATTCACAAAATGGGGCAACAAGTTGGTTGATAATTTCAGCTGGAATGACAGCAGGTGTAACAACTTCGGTGACAGCCTATGCGTTTTTCAGCAAAACAGATATTACACAAAACCTCTGGCAAGGAATGGTCTGGGCTTGTCCATCCATTTTCTTGCTCCTCTGTATCTCCATCTGGGCATGTAACTTCACTGTTCTCTCTTCCCTTTGTAACGCGTTATATGCACTTCTCTACTGTTTCTTCCTGCTCTACGATTCTCAAAAGATCGCAGGTGGCACGAAGCATCAACTTGAGGTTGACGACTATGTTCTGGGAGTGATTTTGCTTTATTCTGATATTGTCATGATATTCCTTTCGATGCTTGGTCAACAAAGGAGGAGGTGGAGGAGCCGCCGTCGTTAATAAATTGCCGATGAATATTGCACAAGTTCCTTATAATTATTCTTATGAATTTGAAATCAAGTTTATGATGAGACGCTTTATGATGACAGTAAATAAGAAGGTGTTGCTATATTCAACCCTTCAAACATAACCTATATTATCACCATGCCCAATCAAGAAAATTCATAAGAATTTTTTTTTTTCAATCTGAAAAATCTGACAGACCAGTTCTCTAGCCTAGCTTATTACCAAAAATCAGATTTAAATAGGCGTTCAAATCAAAAGGAGGGAAATTTTTATTTTTCGGAAAATTGCTTGACTAATTTAGGAATATCGAGCTTCTCCAAAATGCTAGCTGAAAACCCTACCATGAATCTAATGCAACAATGCGGTCAACTACTTCAAATAACATTCAAATCCGGAAATCAAGACGAACGCAAACTAGCCGAACAAACACTTAAACAGCTTTCTCAGAAAGGAGATCAATTTCTTGAAGCATTAATCTCTATTATCACAATGAACGACTCCAGCGGTAAGCATTATCTAATCATCGCTGATCTTAATAACCATCGCAGAGGAAGCAGAACAACTGAAGAGCGCTGCGGCGAATTATTTGGAGATTCATATAAAAGCTGACAACGTGCAGATACACATCACCAATCAGCAGAATTATCAAAGGGCGAGTCTTATCTTACAAGCAATGATCCAAGAGCATCTCAAGCTTTCTCTACGAATTACCTTAAGCATTTGCTTAAATAACATCCTATTTCTACAAGGAGGTAAAAAACTTGGTTTTCCATGGAGTTTCAACGCTTTTAGGAGATGAGATCAAGAAAAACTTGTTCCCTGTAGTAATGGGCGCGCTGCAATTGAAACACAAAGGAATTATTGGCGGAATGATCGCTTTACAAACTTTCACAAACACAACAAATGAATCTTCGAAGCTCCTGCTCCTTTACAAAGAAAGTATCGACCCTCTTATTGAACTTGGAAATATGATTGTGGACGCTGTATTGAATGATCTCGCTGCTTTGGGAATGAATATTAATAATGAGCAGGCTGTCGTGAAAATGGGTTTATTGTAAATAAATTGTAATAGTTCTGTCATAAATCGCATTCATTAGGTTGGAGTCGTTGAGAGTATGGACGGAGACCATAAAGAACTTCATATCGAAGCTGGATAAGCACAAAGGAAATCTCCTTGAGCATGTGATAAACAAGGAGAACCTTATTTTGGTCTTTACAAAGGCGCTGTGTATCTATTTGAATACAGAACTCCAGATCAAAGACTGCTTTATCTCTACCTGCGGGTTCGAGAGACTCGATCAACTCATGAATGATGTGAAGATCAAGGTGCTGAGGTGCATGAATAAGGTCTTTGAGTTCATTTTCGAAATCAGAGGGCAAATAAAGGTCACCACCTCGAAGTTTTATAGCCTTTTGCCGACTATTTTGCCTCTATTGATAAAGACTATTATTAACTTCTGCACATGCGAGAAGATCGATTTGACGGTGGCTTTGGACGTAAATGAATTTTTCCATTGATGAGTAGATCTGACACTTGAGTAGAAAGGGGCTTATGAGAGTTTGGTCACAGAAATTCTGATCTTACTGACACTTCTGGGAAAGCATCCTGAATTCTACTATATTTTCGCTGAGAACAAAAAAGCGTAAGAAAAATCATGAATTTTAAACAACTAAGTGATCTAAAGCCTTCTTGCTGATGTGATCCTTCCTCTGATGCGCACTGGAAAGTCTGAGATCGAAATGATGAATGAAAATCCTGGAGAATTTGTATCGCTTGCCATTGATACCTGTGATAATCAGGTTGCTGTTACTTTTTAAATCCTTGTCTCTAACAATATCAATCTAGATTTCAGAGACAACGAAAACGCAAGCAGCTCAGTTTATGGAGACGATGTGCGATAATATTGACGGATCGCTTACATTTATTTCGATTCTTAGCGTTTCGTTAATAGATTTTACGATATCTTCGAACAATCTCGCAGATATTCCATCCAAATTCTCGACTCTCAACGATTTTACCAACTCCTTAATACTAACTAAAACGCAACCAAACATCCGAGTCGAGACATGCCTGATTATCCTCGCAGCCCTAAGCTACATTCTTCCCAAAAGAAAAGATCTATTGTAATTACTCTTGGTTATATTCCAAACTAATTCTCTACTAGAGAGCTTTTCGAAAAGATGATTGCTAACTACTCTTCATTTTTCTTGACAACCGAGGACCGTAAATGACATCTATTATTTCCTCATGAACTAACAATTATATCAATAGCTTTGATTCGGTCTCGGTACTGTCTGGCCGTCAGCTACTACTACAACGACATTTTCAAAGATAAATCGCAAAAGGAGGAGTTTGAAAAGCAGATGAGATTTTTAGTAGACACGCTTGGCTTGCGTGATAAGCAGTATCTGATCGCTGTACATCAAGCTTGTGACGGTTTGAAATCAATCTTCGAAGACGCCGACATGATCCCTCGTCTGTCTCCAATTATCAATGACGTTTTGGTTAAGTTCGCTCAGATGATTTCTTCCATGAAAGTCACAGATTTTTTCGAAATGGTGCAGGAAATTGTATCGTAAGACAAATCTTTCATTAATTTTCGAAGTAACCGAATTTCACGTAAACAGGAGTTATTCTAAACAAATCGTCACGGCTCCTGAAGGGTTGGCTCTTCTGGTGAAGGCTCTGAGCCAGCAAATAGAAACTGAAGTTAAGAATCAAGAGAACACGTCACATGAGGGCAATATTATATTCCAAAAGTGTTGGAATATCATCAAAACGATCGGCGATCAAAAGATCTACGTGCCTCTGTTCAAGGAAATCGAAGAGATGCTGCTGCCTCTGTATGAATGCCTTCAGACTCCTCAGAAAATCAGCTTCGACGACGATGTCTTGCTGCTAGTGAACGCTTTCATTCGTCAATCTGCCGAGATAACGGAAATTCAATGGAGACTTGCTGCAACTTTCACTGCCATATTCGAAAAAAATAAGCATATGCTTAATAACCTCTTTACTACAATGAACCTAATGATTTATTACGGACGAACTTTTCTATCGAAAAACCTTGGTGTCGTCGACATGGTAATACACACTTACCTAGGTTTGGATCAAGAATGATTTTTGTGTTTTAGTTCATAGACCTCTCGTGTAAGGCAATTTTCTGTGATTATAAAAGAGCAAACGAAGCGAATCAAGCTGAAGGAGCGTTGATGCTGCATTTAATTATACAATATTTCGGCGAACTGCTCAATGCCAAGCAATGGGAGAAAATGATATGCACTGTGCTTGACAGGTTCAATAAAGAGATTAAAACCACGTTCTTGAAGGCTAGGTAAGAATCCAGTCGCTTTTTCTCTTCTAATTTGAACAATCACAGACTGCTCGGGGTCATTTTACATGGTTTTAGTGTGAATTATCCCATAACTGAAGAGATACTTCAATCCAGAGAGATGACTGCGATAATGATAAACGCGATTATCTTCAATATAAATATGTTCATACACTCTTATGATCGAAAGGTGAATCAGAGTCTATTCAAACCAGTCTTATGAATTATCTTCATCATCATATAGACTTTTGTGATCGGAATGAGCAGCATATTCATTCAGAAGAATCTCTCTCCATTCGTTTCTCAGCAAATTCCTCAGATGTTTGAAGCCGTCGTGACTATGCTGAGGATTATACAATCGATTGAGAAAGCAGAGACTCTGCGAAAGAAAAAAGGCGTCGATGATTTAGAGACGATCCCATCGAATGAACAAATCATCAATAACATCCTTCAAGATTTCCAGAAGTAAACTTTGAATCCTTGCATTGGTTAACAAAATTGGTTAGAACTGATGAATTACTACAGAAAGTTGAAAATAACCTCCCCCCGTCGGATCAAATGGATGATGAACGTGGCGATGAAGACGATTATGAAGACGTTGATGATAGCGATGACGATGATGGTGATGACGATGATGACTCTGACGATTCTGAGGAGGAGGAAGACGAGGGATATATGTTCGATAATGAATATGTAAGATATCATGTTGATGATGTGAACCTTACCTTCGCTATTATTAGGGTGAAGCGCAATCAACTGTGGAACAACTACTCACTGAATTCAAAAACAGAGACGAGTTTAGTTATTTCAACACTATCGTCATGAAGTTAAAGGAGATTAACGAGGCAGCAATAAAGCAGATTGCCATGTCGTTGCCTCAAGCAAAGCAAGAGTATCTGAAGCAAATTCTTCAAAGCCACAGAGTGATCGTGGACCCAACAGAAAATAAAACTGTGGCGAGGAAGATCGTCACTGTGAAAGGCAAAAAGACGATGAATTGAGTTTGATTCTGAGGAAAAGATCTGATTTTGAACTTTTCAGTTTTTTGTGAGAGGCAATATTTGTTTATTTGTAGAAAAATCCAGTTTTGGTTTGGGATATGTTGAGCTCCGAATAACTTCAATATATAGAAGAAGTTACCTTGATTGTTTCACTTAATGATTCGATTATCCAGAATAATTATGACGATACAACAAGAAGAGAAGTTCTTGAGATTGAGATGATAAAGAGATTTTTAGCAAAGTTTCAATGGAAAACCCTCCAAATTTTTTGTTTATTGGAAATTTTTGTTTCTCTCTGGTAAAGCTTATTGCTCAAAGTGTAATATCTAACTTAATAGTGCACTATATATCTTATTTCAATGAATTCTACTATCTTTCTTTATTGTTTTTCAGGTGCGGTACACTGAAGATATTATCATCAGAGACTTTACAGATAAATGAGTATATATCTCTTTCTTTTTTTGACTATGGCTATGATTAGTGTTCACCAACACCTCTCACCCATTGAAGTATTCAAGTTAGATCCATGCAGGTGATCGTCTCGCAAACGGCCTTTCCGTATTGATGCTCTGCTTAATAGTACTATACGGGACCTCATTTATCTTACTTGAGAAGCGCTAAGCAGATTTAACAGGCTTAAGTTAAACTAATCCAACATATCAATGAAGTTACCTCGTGTCTGGGACTAGGACCTTCGTTATAATTAAGAAGCTGCTTGATGGTTCCGGACTTCTTCGCAGTGAGCGCTTTGTTTTCGACGAACTTCGGAATTGTGGTTAGATTCAGATTTCCTCCCAAAAGCATTCCCACGGTCGACTCTCTTCCTCTATAAGGGCTATTAAACATTTTATTTTTCATCTGTTTAAAGAGAGCAAGAATACCTCCTTCTTGCTGTTGGAGATCGTTCACATGGCAGAGTTGTTTTCTTTTCATTGAAAATCTTGGTTTCAATTGATACTTGCTGATCCTAGGTAATAACGAATTCATTAGCTTACATTTAGCCACAACCAATTGTACTAGTCTGCGGGGTGATGGTTGCGCCATACCTCTTGGATCTCCATGAACAATGGGATTAACATCGAGGTGGCTCATTGATTTGACAGATCTCAATTGCCGTCTGTAAACTTCATCTCCTGGTGAGGGGCTCACTTCAATGTGCCTTTATAGTATTGAGTTTAGCATCAATCACATATACTCTCAGCATATCTTACCTCAAACCTCTAGGTGATTGTTGCTCGTTGAAAGGAACTCGCTTATTATCATTAAAAACACCTTTATTTCGTCCTCTTGGCTTCTCCTTGAATTGAAGCAAATTTAAAGTTTGTGTGCGAAGTGACCAATTACCATCTCTGTAAACATTGCGACACGATATGACTCCGGGCTTCTTCTTGAAGATTGCAACCAGAGCTGATAGAAAACAAGTTCCTTATATCAATTTTGCATGAAAACACTTTACTTCAGGTTCTTGATTTGTGCTTGGAATCAGCGGATTTCTTCCAGGAGAGCGTCTTGAAGCTGCAGAGCGATCAGTAACAGCCCCAGATGGTTGATAAATCGATTTGGAGACCTCATGGTGAATTTGGAAATCTAAAGCTAAAGGATAATTTTGCATGGAATGATTCATTATCGCAGAGTACGTTTTATCTTTTTGGCCAACAGGTTAGCGCTATATGGAGATTTAATTCAAGTGGTCGGGAAGGGCGATACTTACAGATAATTATTTATTTTCATGTCTGAGTTCGGAGAAAATGGCCGAGGAGATCCTGGTCTCGAACTCACATTCGTGCTCTGATGAGTTTTGGAGGTGGTGGTGAATAATCCTTTGTACAAATGATCATCTAGGCTTTTTTTCGAGCCGCTGTTCTTAAGTAAAAATGACCCTTTTGCAGGTTCCTGCTTTCTCTTTGGCGTATACATTTTTTGTTTTCACTTTTAAATAGGTGAGCCAATAAGAAGCTTTATATCTTCTGAGATTCAAATAGGATCAGTATGCGAAAAATCTTAATGAGGATAAAATTTAACAAGAAATTTATTACAAACAATTACACGAATTAATATAGTTTCAAGCGTTCCAGCCCTACAATATTTGCCTCATGGATGGCTTCGTCAGGTGCGGCTGTTAATTCAAGATGCTTCAATTACTGCTAGGCAGACATTATTAATATATGTGACAAGATTTTGGCTGTATGGAATTTCTTTAGTAAGATTTTTTCTCAGTTTTCCAAGTCGGTCATTTCGTTCTGTTTTTATTACAGAAATCATTCATTTTCGAACAGTTTTCCAACTAATAGCAAGCGACTTTCGTACTTTTGACGATCATTATTAGTTGGGAATATTGATAAGTGACTTGTAGTTAGTTAGGAGGAGGAAATGTAGGATTTTTGGTCATCAGACACAGAAATAAAAGTTTGCTTATCGTGCGAGACGCTCTGTATGAAAAATAAAACTTTCAAAAGAAATACACACGCTGCATCAGCCAGCTAGGGGAATCAACAGTAATTCGTTCATTCATACATTCAATCATCATCAGTCACCATATCTGCGAACCTCGGCACTCTGCGATAAAAACTACTACAACTTAAAACCACTATGAATGGCAACGATGCCATCAGAGAGATTTTTATAAGTTGGATAAGAAAATCCAGCTTCCCTGATTTTTCGAAGGAAAGTCTCTTGATCCCAGTATTTATCAATACTCTCGACCTATCATGCAGGAGATGAGTAAATTAATTCTTCTTTCAGCAATTTACCAAATATTGATACGAATGTCTGTCATTAGCGACCACCTGACCAATCACTGGAATGATATTGAACGAGTAGAAACTATAGAGTTGCGATAGGATCGGGTTTTGGACTTTGCTAAATTCAAGGCACATGAAGCGGCCTCCTTTCTTCAATACTCTGAAAGCCTCAGCAATCGCTTTCTCCTTTCGAGGAACATTTCTCAAGCCAAAAGCTAAAATCAATAATTTTGTATTAGAAACTTGAATGGTTGAAATTTCTCACCTATCGTGTAAACGTCAATGGAATTATCTGGGATCTGATGCAAATCCTCGGCGTTGCCCTCGATAAAGTTTATTTCCTCTAAAAAAACCTCAGAAAAAGGTTCATCGCGGGTTTAATACCTCCCACAGCAAATCCTTGGGTTCTTGCTCGTGACTCGCCAACCTTAAGCATCGAGGCGTTAATATCGAGAACTTTAACCTCGAGCGTATCGCCATACAGCGTTCTTTGCTGCTTCTTATGCTTGTTCAGGATTCTGAAAGCGATATCTCCGGTACCACCAGCGACATCCAGCACGACGGCAGAGGCTTGCTTGCCGTCTTTTGGTTTCTGGTAGTTATTTGGTGAAGTTATCTCGCCGATTTCATCAACAAAGTAGTCTTTCCAGCAACGATGAATGCCCAAACTCATGGCATCGTTCATAATGTCGTAGCTAAAAAAGATTATCAACGGGGCGCTATCAAACGCTGCTACTTGTTAGCCACAGAGTGGAAAACCTCATTCACGTGTGTTTGCTTCTCAGCAGTGCGGACTTTCTTATAACCAAAATCGGTTTCTTCTTGAGTTGTCTCCTGGGGTCTCTTTTTGATGTCTTCAAACTAAACAAAACAGTCAAATCCCAAGTTCCTATCATGCTGTACTTGATCCCCTGGTCTCGTTGATACGTACCTCACTTGCTTTGAGCTGAGGCGGACGACGGTGGTGGCGACTCTCTTCAACATAGGATATCAAAGGTTTTTTCTTTTTCGTTTAAATTAGTTTAATTCTGAGTCGCATACTAAATATTTAACTCCCAGCTAATTCTCAATTAGTTCTTTGCCAAATTCGGTGCAGATTTTTTGGAGTTTATTCTTATATCGGCGAACAAGACGAACTTCTAACGATTAGGGATAAAAGAGATGCAATATGAAGCATACAAACGAGAGATTATCTTATTCAATAAATGCGAAAAAGAGCTTTTGAAATGCCAAAAACTAAGCGTCTTGCTGCGTTTATTCAGCGGTGAGGATATCGGAGTCACCAGCGTCGATGATGGACATGACTGAGACTCTGTGGAATTTACCGCAGGCAGTACCTAATTGATATAAGAAAATGAGTGTAAGATGGGCGAGGTAGGAGGGGTAGATGGTTACCGAGATCGACGTTGTTGCCTGAGAACAAATAGACTTGGATCTTGGCGAGCATGGCGTAGTATTGGATGAGGGATTTTCTCACTGGTGGGCAGTTGTTTGATACAAAAACGAGCTTAGCTTTGCCATTTCTGATGGTTTTAAGGGTGGATTTGGTTCCAAGGGCGACCTTGCCACTCTTCATGACGAGAGCGAGCTTAGTGTTGATGTTTTCTTGGGTGGCTTTCTTGACCATTTGTTTTTCTGCTTCTTCTCAAATTTGCTTTATTAGCAATATAAACCTTTCGATCTTAATTAACTCTTAAATAGCCAACCTTCTCTCAGTGTGTGCAAAATATTTTCAATGCATGAATATGATTAAAACAATGAATAGATGACTATGAAACGCTCGAATCGATGGGTTTGAGATCTGAATTCTTCGCAAAATGAGCTTTTTTTGATATGAGATTCAAAATTAGCTCCTTTGAGAGTCAAAGCTATTATCTAAGTCTTTGGTTTTGGATATCTGCACATTAGAATACTCCTAAAATACCCGGATATGAGTGAGTTGAACAGCTTAATGATCAATTCGAAAAATATAAAATAAATGAGATGGTTAAATGGAAACAATCTAGAGTGAAATATTTTTCACCCCATCAAAAAGGCTCTACAGACTGAAAAATCAAATACCAACAAAAACAAAAAATAGAAATCATTTGTGGCTTCACAAATGGTTTCATTGACTTATTTCCTGATATACCTCATTTTCTGTTTAATCATATTCTCAAACATCTTTTTCGCATTCGGTTTTTCTCCAATCAGCATTTTTTCTTTGCTGAGACGAGAATCTGCGTTTTCAAGCTCTTTTTTCGACAAATCGATCTTCTTATAAATTTTCTTTGATGAATCAAGGTGCTGAACACACTCTTCTTTGATAACCTCTACAGATGAGTTCGGAAGTTGTTTTGTCGAATCTGAAATGCGAAAACTTGGCTGGTTTTGCAGCCCCAAACCAACCAATCCCACTGTTTCCCTTTTATTCCTCGTCGACCTCGGACTTCGGAAGCTGCTTATTGTAGCAGCAGGTCTAGATAAAAGAGGAGAAGTGATCTTCTCAGGAGGGTTTTCCATAGTCATTGTCTCTACCACTTTTATGTCATCAACTGTGCTCTGTAATCTTGTCTTACTCACGTTTACGTCTTCTAGCGAACCTCTAAAAGTCTTCGAATGCAGTATTTTAGTACCCTTTTTCATATGCTTATACTCAAGCAGCTCAAGCCGAGGGCTTTCTTTGTGCACTCTGTCAGTATCGAATGCGGACGTTCTCTTTTCCGGTAAAGCAAGAGTGCTATTAAGCATCGTTTTCGATCCCGACTCAAGGGAATTGTTCAAAGAGAGCGTATCTTGCAAAACGCCAGACATTGAAGTTTCTAAAGCTTTTTGATAAAGCTGCTCATCAGCAGTGTAAGTTTTCTTGACATATAGATCCAAGTTTTCCATTTGTTTCTGAATTGGCACGAGCTGTTTCTTGTATTTCAACTCCACATCATTGTCCTCGTTCGTAATGCCAGCTTGCTTTAACATGTTGTTGTACTGGCGCTTCCCCACCAAAAACGTTGTGTACATTATGCCAGAAGTCGGGCTTTTCTTAGTTGAGAGAAATTTCCTTGGGTTTTGTTTGAACACTTGATAGTTTTCTAACGTCATGTCTTTGTGGAGGACGATATTCGGCTTGATATCTGGTGAATTTTCCTGGCTCAGCTGAGATTCGAATCGCTGACGGGCCAGGAAGGTCTGGCATGTTTTTTTCCTGTCCATAACAAATTTTTCTTGAGATTTCGTCTTAGCGAGGTCTGATAATATGGGAGTTGGCTTCTTAGGAGAGTCTGGCTTTTGAGAGTCTTCTAGCTTGGATATGGAAGGGTCGTCACGAGTGAGTAGTTTTAGTGCGTGAGGTTTCTTTACGACGTATATTTTGACACCACTCCGTTTGATGACTGATAATCGAGGCTCCATTATGTGTTAATATTATTTCGGAGAGTTGATAAAAATAAATCGATCCAGATTAGAGAGTATGAGTAGTTTATTCCCAGTAATTTTAAGAATTGTAGTACACGAAGCAATCTGATTTGGATTAAATTTAATCCGAACCCCTTCTTAGAGCATTAATTGAGGCTGATAATGTTCAGTTTCTGAATTCAAAACTTTATTAATGGATCATGGTTTTATTTACTATTGGTCTTTGAGATAGAAAGTAGATACTTGGGAGAATATTTGATGAATTCGTGATTTTATAAGCTGAATTGGCAGAGAATACAACTATACAGATATTAAAGGAGCTAAGAAACATAAGTAGTGGTGAAAAAATTGGCTGATGTGACCTTAGATGATGAATCAACCATCTTGTGAAATAGCTCAAGTTTTCTTTCTGTGTATTGTCATTCTTTCATTCAAAAGATTGATTTATTTACAAATATGAAATCTATTCAGATTGGTGCCTATTTACACACAAGGTGGAATAGCTGCTTTGCAGGTGAATTAAAGATTAGCCATAATGGCTTATATAATATTCATACTATCACATATCATAAGTTTTGTCTGTACTGAATGTCGCTTTTATCTTCATGTTTTAACTTCAACTCACTCACTTTTTGTCCTTTGTTTGTTGTGATTGCTCATCGGTTCGCTCGATTCCCTGATATGACGGTTCTACATTCTGTTTCTTCAGAGCGAATCTCGATTGCTCTCCAAATGACGCAAACGTCGGATACAACCGTTTTTCAGTGACTGTCTTCTCTGATTTCGTTGGACTCTCATTAGCGCCGATTAATTTATCACTGCTGATCTCAGGCTTCTCTTCCACAATTCCCGAAGGGTGTATATCTTCTTGAAGCTCTGTCTCAATTACCTGAGGTGCATATTTAAAATCTTGCTTTGGAACATATTCATCTCCGAGATTATTGGGCTGAACCTCAACGTTGGAATATGGGAATTGCTGGTCCTTAGGACCAGAATTCTTCATAGGCTCATAGTAGCTGCTCATGGCTCGATTGCCAACTTCCTATCCAAAAAAAAAAGCATGAGAATTTGCCTGTTATGAATCGGCTTACCACTTCGGGCTGGTGAAGGAATACAGTCGAAGGATCGCTCGGATCTACATTAGCTCCGAATCTACTGTCTAGAGAGCCGTTGAGAAGGTCGTTAACGAAGACTGGGTCTGCGCCGTCTTGCTTTCTCTCACGGATTTGCGTTAAAACACACATGAAATATTTCAGGAATTTCTGGCATCCGCCATTATAAAACCAAAGCTTGACCTCGCAGTCGCCTGGTAACTTCTCAAACAACGGCCTTGCCCTCACTATTGAAAAACAAATGAGTCAATTATCACAATATAATTGAAGATAGAAGTACAGTATAGATAGTTCGATCCAAATAGTGGTGTTTGGTATTTTTCTCCGTAGACGCTGCCGAATGGAATATCAAAAGATATGAATATATCATCTTTCTTGTCGCACACGAATACTGCGCGTGCAGTAGTGATGAAGATCTTGTGGAGTCGTTATTAATGAAAAAATAAATTGAGGAAATTACTGTGCCTTTTGCAGTTTTTTTTCCGGTAGTACCATCAACTTTCACTTCGATTTCAACGTTTTTGCGTTGTAAGACCAAAAATTCACCGTCTACTCGCAATGGTAGACCTGAATTAGTGACTGGAGGATTAAATGCCATTGTGTCGTCTGTAAAAAAGCTTAGCTTGAATTATATAAGATTTTGGAACAATATTATTGACTATTGAGGCAATCAAGGGAGTTAAATAGTTCTGTTTAATTCGAATTTAATCAGTAAAAAGCGACGAAAAATTATTTAAGAGATTTAACCGAAGACGTCTTTCTTGTCAGTAAATTTTCTATTTTATGATAATCTCTCACCTGATGAGCCAAAGTGTGCTGATATCGCAACACAAGGAGATATGCTTCAGAAAAAATGCGTTTTTGTTCAGGAGCTTCGATTTCGAAGAAAGTTAGTTTTACCCCTCAGCAAACGACAGCTTTTAACTAGGGCCGCTTCGAGTCATAGCGTATTGTCTCTATGATTTCATTGTTTTGTTTTTGTGGTTTGTTTACATTACCCTTAAGAACAATAATGGCTCTAAAATGATTCTAACACTTTTTTACATTATTGTGGTATCTCTAGATATACTTAATTGATAATCTTATAGCTCTAGGGAGAATACTATGTTACATTAAGAAAAAATTGCTTTGTTTGATTTCTTCATGGGAAAGTAGATTTATTTCTTACTACCTACAAATTCAAGAATATGCAACAATTATATCATAGCTGAAATTTGAATCATTCCCAAAAAAATGAAAGTTACACACAGTCATTAATACTTCTGATGACATCTTCTGATTAATTTAAAACCTTAGTAAATCCAATTTTATTAGTGAGTCACAACCTATTAAATATAAGTTAAGTGCCTCTGAGTCCTAACTCCGCAAGACTCTCTCTAACTTCGGCCAAATCTATTGGTTTTACCAAAAGTCGATCCATTCCAGCAGCTTTAGCCTTCTCCTCATCCTTTGCTTGAAGAAATGTTGT